>Ga0208975_1001275_pt1 | contig 10810 bp, 20 predicted proteins | sample GreLakmeER78MSRF_FD_187700 | JGI IMG/M metagenome (GOLD analysis project Ga0208975, IMG submission 187700) | Freshwater lentic microbial communities from great Laurentian Lakes, MI, USA - Great Lakes metaG ER78MSRF (SPAdes) | ecosystem: Environmental > Aquatic > Freshwater > Lake | place: Great... | reverse complement strand
GTCGCCTTGCGGCTAAAAAAACGACCGCCTTTCGATGAGTTACATTTTTTGCAAAGGACTTGTAAATTATCGCTTGACCACATTGAACCCCCAGCTACACGAGGCCAAATATGATCAATCGTGTCGCCTGGTCCGTGGCAAATAGCGCACTGTCTTCCGTCTCGGTCAAGGATTTGTAAGCGCAATTTTTTCCACTTGCCGCTACCTATTTCTCTGTTACTCAATGCCATCCTTTAAGCTTGTAATGTTCTAATGCTTTACACATAGATCCATATCTATTGTTATTGTATTTAATCCCCCACATTATTTGCTGATTAGGAGTAGCAGTCTTTAGCCATTGACTCTTACCCTGTGGTATACCAAAGTGATTACCAGATGGTGATACTGCTTTAGGGTTCCACCTAGATTCATAGAAGTACAACTCATCTAAACAGTAAAACTCTTCTAAGTTATTAAGCTGTATAAATGCCCATTGTCTGTAATGATTTGTTTTGTCATTAGCAACGGAATTAGTCTTTACAAAGCAAAGATTGACTATGACTAGAGCGATCCCAACTAGCCAGCACCTTGCGAGCTTTCCCTTGCGGGCTCGCCTTGTGGCTTTGTGAGCCACTGCTACACTAGAGCCTACATTATCCATGCAAATCTCCTTACGCTTAATCTCAATAATCGTCTCAATATGTGAGATGTGATCTGCAACACACTATGCGTAGATCATCTGTGTCAATCCAAGTTTCATCCCAGCCAGCCATCATATTGACATCCAACCTATGTATTGTGAATCAGGATTATCTATAAGCCACTGCTCACGCAGCTTGTTTTGGTAAGCCCAATTTATATCTGTAGAATCGCTCATCTTTGGCCACCCCATCCGCTACCTTTAAAGATCAGACCAGGTGCGCTATACATTCTTGACATTTGCAAATTACATTTAGGGCAACTCATTGGCCCACTATCATCATCGTAGGATCTATGTACTGATCCGTAAGTGCCGCATTCATTACAGCTGTATTCATATGTTGGCATTATTTTGCTCCAATTAAAGCACAGGTGTGGCAGTCAGTACCTAGGAATTGCCAACTACCACACTGCGTGCATCTAGATACACTATCGTCAGGTAAACCTATTGCTTCTGCAATATTCTTAACCCCGACAGCGCCACAATCCATACACTGATACGCCTTAAATCCTTCAGGCATATCTAACTGATCGAGCCACAGAAACTCGGTCTTGCGACTACAACCATTACATTTGAATTGTGCATGTTTCATGATAATATCCTTATTGCCTACAGTGGCACTGAGTACAAACTAAGAAATTACCTGAAGTTATAAGCCTGTCGTCATTACAAGCTACACAAACATCGGTAGAAGGCAAGAACTTTACCTGGTCGTTCTCTATGCGCTCCAGGTAAGGTCCGCCTCTTAGAATCTCTACATATCCCATTTACTCACCCCCTTCACTATCGCTAGGAAAGAACCAAGATCCTGCAGCTGTAATCTTTGCCCATTTAGCATCACACTGGTCAGGCTTTACAGCACTGCATACATAACCATAATAAGGCTTGCCAGTTTTTGCTGTGCCTTCTTTTAAAATCATTGTGCCATGTTTACATTCTTGTGCTTTAGGATTTACCGGTATTGCTTCCACTGCATCGCCAACACTCCATACAGTTGGCTTATCTTCTGCAAAAGATTGACGTAGCACATCCTCTACAGCTCTGGCCCTTGTTCCTGGTGGTGAATAGCTTGCAACCTTTGTCATTTCTTCTCGACTAGCCCTTTTGCCTTTAGCTGCATAACCTGCATTTGCAAGCGCTCTGCCGATTGCTGAAGTCTCTGCATTCTCCAGTGCAGAAGTTGAATTGACACCCCGATCAGACACGCTCTCGCTAGCAAGCCCAGTCGCCCACGGCTGTGCATCGGCTTCCGTCTTAAATAATTGAGCACTAATAATGTATCTAGTGTCTGTGGCCTGCTCAATCTTTGTTGATAATCTTCCATCTGGATACTCCTTCCAAAACTTTTCTAGTCGGCTCTCGACTGTTTCGTAATCTGCTAAATTAAATGCCATCAGCTACTCCAAACTCTTTGTCGTAATGGTCGTGCAATTCTTTGTAGATGAGTGCATAGCCAATGATGTCTTTAACACTATCTTGGTGATTTGCAGTTTCGGCAAGTCTGCTGACCTTGACGAGCAATTGCATGATGCTGACCTGCATCGGCGATATGTAATCTCCATAATAAGCTGACCACAATTCTGAGATTCGCTCGTGATTGCTTTGACTGCTTCCGTAAACCGATCCTCTGGCCGTGAGGATTGTTGCGACCTCATCCAAAAACTCAGTTCTGCTTGTCATAGTCAAACACCTCATCGGTTTTAACTTTGTTTTCGATCATACGGCGATGCATATTCCAACCATCACGGCGACCCAAGTAGTAATAACGTGCTTCTGCATTTTCTTTATTAACGTGTATATACCAGCCCACCATAATTGCAGCTAGAAATGCGTAGCACACTGCATAAAATATATCTACAGTAATCATATAGCCCTATCTATGCTCACATACTTTGTGGCATGGCAATAGTGTTGCACCTGTGTATGACTTTGTGGATGATTTTGGGGCGTATTTGTATAACGATTAGGTAACGATGTTACCCGTAATACCTGCCCAATGCGGTAAATGAGCCATCCTTATTAACTGGCACCAGGGTCGGTGTCAGGGTCTTTCCAACGGCTTCTAGTATAGCAAACCCATTCTGCCAATTAGCGCTTCCATAGCGGATATAAGAGGCTTTTTTGCGATCCATAAGATTACCTACCTCAACGCCATAAAGTGTCCTAGAATGGCCGTTAATGCCCTCTGAATAGGCACTCATGCCAAGCCTGTGGCTATGACCCGCTATAACTGATTTTCCAAATTTCTTTGCTAAATTTAATGAGGTAACGCCCGCATGTTGGCTCATGCTGCCCTCGTCTCCATGACACAAAACCCACCCAGGGTGAAATTCATAAGCTGTTTTATGGTAGGTCATGCCCATCTCAGCAAATCCCATAAACTGTGAGTATTGCAACTCTGGCAAACTGATTAAGCCAGGTACTTTTAGTAAAGTATTATATAAGCGATCTGAATGATTAGACCTGATAATATGACATTCACGGCTGTACTCGCTGAGATCCCAAAGAATCTGCTTACACAGCTCACGATCAGCGTGGATAGTTTGTTCATAAGCCAAAGGTGTTTTTTCAGCCCAACGACTAATGGTCTGGAAATCCATCTCATCGCCAACAACCAATACTGAATCAAATCGCTCACGCTTTGCCAACTTCTTTATATTCTTGATAGCCGAATCCAGCTGATAAGGACACTGGATGTCTGAAATTACTAGCCAACGCTTAATCTTCATCCTCTTCAAAATCGTCAAGTGGATTCTTTATAGGATCTTTACTATCTATGATCCAGTCTGGATAACTTGACCTATCCATCGCAAACGCTAAAGCTGTGCCTTCATCCATTCCAGATTTACGGCAAGCCATATAAACTTCATTAGCAGCTATAGCCCAGAAGTCTAGCTTTGTAAGTACAGGCTCTTTAGTAGTCCTGCGTCTACGTGCAATCTTCTTTTTAGGTTTACGTTTAGTAGCCATATTAAAATTATGACTTACTAATTAAGATAAAGAGATCATCGACACGCTTTTCTAGTCTTGTTAATTGGTCCTTCATGCTAGAGCCACCATTAGGGCGTAACTCATTTAGCCAGCCTTTAACTAAAAAACGTAATCCTACTAGCCCGCCTGACAGCACGGCCATAACGCCAGCGCCAAAGCCAGCCCACTCTGTAGGTGTCATGCTTCATTAGCACCGATGCCATAAGCACTGTCGGATTTATCTAGAGCCCTAGCTGCTGGACCTGCTAGCGCTGCAACAATTACAGACACTGCAGGATCTAATCCCAATTCATTACTTGCTAAAAATGTTAGTAGCGATACAAGCACACCTCTAAAGTATGATTTAAGTATTGCTTTTTGCTTCTTGCTTATCTTCATATCTTGCCCCCTATTAGTGGTATATCAAACGGCGTACCATTTAGATCGCCTAGTGTTGTAAAGCTAATATGTATATGACGTCTGTGCGGGTTAATGCCTTTGTACTTACGCCATTTCCAATTTAATATCTTCGAGCATATTCGCCTGTCAAAGATGACGTATGATATGCGTGGATCCGACTTGGCTGCGATTCTGATTTGGTCAGCCAAATAAGGTGCGAGCCCATCGGATGGCTCCAGCCCAGAATCAATATCAATTGCTCGTACATATCCAAACTGGTCTGGATTATGATCTGATTTTCTGGCGGAGTGACGGCTATCGCCCACCCACCCATCACTGGCAGTACGCCTATCTGGAAACCACGTATCAACTTGATCTCTTAACTGCACACCAGCTGCACATAGTTTGGGTTGCATTACAAACCGAGAGCTGTCAAATCCTCAACAGTTAAGCCAAGCGCTGCAAGTTTAGCGTGCGCCACTAATTTAGCTTCTGCTTTTTCTTGTTCGGCTAATTTGTTTGCTTCTATTTTGGACTGCAATTTTTTTACTACTTTAATTTCATCAGAAGTAGCATCTCTTTCAATAGTTTGTTTTGTTAAACTATCGTGTTGCACTGTTGTGTATTCCATCATTACTCCTTTGCATATCCATAAACTGAAACTTTGCCAGTTGCGGCAGTACCACAAAGCAAAGTAAAACCCGTAAAAGAAGTGGTTGTATTTTGCGAACCAAAAATCATTCTGACAACGCCATTGTTATATCCAGCAAGACCGGTCATAACTGTTTGTGCGCTTAGAAAAGGATTCAAAATATCAAATGCTGAACCGCTATTACTATCAACATCAGCATAAAATATCTCATCTGTTCCTAAAGGATTTCTACTGCCTGCAGCTGTTGTGTTATCTCCATAGACTAACTGTGTATAATAATCGGCAGAAGTATCTGTGCCTGAAACACGCAATTTGAAACTAAAACTTGCAGCAGTTCCCGCTGTTGCTGTATTAAGTATTTTGTAATTATTGTAGGTAGCACTAAACACATTATTGACATTTATTGTTGTTGCGCTTGAATAAGACACCTCATCAATTAAAGTTAATCCGCTAGCACCAGCAGCACCATCTGCTTTAGAAAATATAGAAGTTCCAGCAGCAGTAAAATATAGATTACCGCTTTCGTACTGCGCCAAAGCCAAAGATGATGCTGTGTTTACTGTTGCTGTGCCAGCAGTAACAGTACATACACCTGCGCCTATATTTTGTAGAAATACTGTATCGCCAGCAGAAAATAAACTTGTGTTTACTGTTATTGTAGTAGCACTTGCGCTGTTCATAATTACAGTTGCACCCGCATCTGCAGCCACTAATGTATAACTAGCGGTCTTAGCCGTAGCTGATCCACCACCCATAGCTGTTTGTTGCAGACTTGTCATCTGTGCAGCTGTAAGTACCTGCCCAGTGGTAAACGTTTGTTTAGCCATTATTTCTCCTTAGTAACTGAGCACATTATAGTCTAAAGTGCCGTATATATTGTTGTCCAAAATCAGCGCATCCAGCACTGCTTCCAGGGTCGTAAAAAAGACCCTAAAGCTGTTTGGTGTGATTGTTGTAGCCACGCCAAATATCTGCAAAGTATTATCCAGGGTAGATCCGCCTGGCTGTGTAGTAACAATTCTGATCGGGTCAAAGAAGTCCAACTCTAAAGCTGCGATAATGCCTGCGTTGTAATTGTCTGTATATAAGTCCAATTCGATGCCATCGCATCTGACCTGTGTCTCGGCACGGCTAGCAACATAAGCTTGTGCGTAATCGAGGGCTTCTGCGTCTGTTTGCATTAAGAGGTCTTGCAAGTTATAGCTGTGAATAAAGTATTTGTCGATACTTGCTTGATTGATGGCTGTCTGAGGTGATCCACCTGTGCGACTAATCTGGGCTGAGTTAAAAATTAAATCATCATCTAGTTTCCACAGAGCGTTAGCGTATGCAATACCAGTGCCGTCATCATTAAATGTAGTTATTGTGCCACCGATTGATCCAGCCGTAATTTCTCTATCTTGAAATACAAACTCACCATCCGCATTGACATATAAAGCGCCATACTCGGATGTGGCTACAGTCTGCATAGCATCTAAAGAAGTACGTACAGTGCCAGGATCTGCCTGCATTGTAGTTAAGCCTGCATCTATATCACGCATAGTCGATGGCCAGTCGATCTGATCTAATATTTGATTAATTCTTGTGCCTGATAAATCACCGGCACTAGCACCTGTAACTGTTGATACTTGGGCATTCTGGGCAAGTCTAAACGCATCTACAGCTTGAATAGTTGTATAGGCAACCTCTGTTGCATCTTTTGGTTGCGTATTAACGTATGAAGTAATAAACCCTGAAAATAGGCTATAAGTAGTTGCACCATAAGTAGCAGAGATTTGTACTTTTTTCATTGGTGTCAGCAATTCGTAATATGGCCCTGAAGAATTGGTCGGGTTAAAATCTCCGTTTTGATCTACAATACGTAAAGTAAGTCGGCCTGTTTGGAATTGATCTACCAAAGGATCACGGCCTCGGCTGGTTTGGATATAATTGATTTGATCTGATACATCAACAATGACTGCACTAGAATCAGCCAATGTGTTTACGTCTAATAAACCTGAATCTAGTATAAGGGATTGAGCAAAGGCTGGCCCAGTGGAGAAGTTAATTACTGCATTAATTGTTGGTACGGCCATTAGTTTGTGAGAGATCCTGCTGGTAGCAATTTATTGCCTGACTTTAATAACTGCAATACGTTTTTTTGAATTACAGATTCTAATTGCTGATCGGTAACTATTGTGCCTGCGTTTACAATTACTGTAGCCGTTGATTGATTAGTTGCAGCGGCAGTAGCCTGTTGATTTGTTACACCTTGTGGCAGTCTAGCAAACTCATCTGGTGCTATCTGATTACGGCCTCGGCCAGTCATTTCACCTAAAGCGTTAAACAGCGCAGGGCCAAAACTTGTAAGCGCACTAGCTGCCATACCTGCAGCTGTGGCTAGGGCATCAATAGAAGTTTTAGCGTTCAACTCAGCATTTAATTTTTTAGCCAAAGCCTCGTTATTGTCTAGGATTGCTAGTTGCGCTCTAATGCGTAATTTAGTTTCTTCATCAGTGGCAGCGTTAAGTGCAACCATTAAGCCTATGCGCTCTATATCAAACTTATCTTTAAGTTTATCTATCTCGGTCTTTGCTTTATTGCTAGCTGTAATAATTGATAACTCATCTTTACGTGCTTTAACTATTTTCTTAGTAGTATTTAATGAATCACGCTCGCCAAACCTTGCATCTGTCTGTGGCCTAATACCGGACTTGCGTACAAACTTGCCATCTACTTTAACTGCAGCGTTAGGATTTAATAAACTAAGAAAATCTATAACACTAGAAAAAGCGTTGCCTATTGTCTCAGCTGATTTAACCATCTTGTTCGTAAATGTATCTATGCTTGTATCACCGCTTAGTGCTTTTAGCGCATCTAGCAAGCCCTTGCCTATTGCTTCTTTAGACTCATCTACAGCTACAGTTAATTTAGCCATATCGCCTGCATAACCTTCTACGGCTGCGGCTGCTTGTCCGGCAAAGTTGACGTTGAGTGTGCGCTGTATATCTAAGAATGATGCTGACTTTAATTGTGCCTTGCTAAGTCCTACGCCTAATCTACCTAGCGCTACGCTGTCGCCCATGTAGGCTTTAGATAGGCTAGTAGTTACTGCGTTTAAGTCTTTGCCAGTGCCAGCTGCTACGTTTAAAGCAGTCTCAAATAGACTTTGCGCTGTAGATACATCCTTAGTAGCAATCAGTAAACGCTGAAAGCCCGGTATTAAATTTTCGTCTATAATGCCAAACTCCAGCGATAGACCTTGCAGATACTTGTCTATGCCTGGCTGCTCAAATTCTAGGCCTAAGTTTTTAACTGTAGTACGTAATTTGGCTGCAGCCTTCTCAGACTCTACAAATGCGTTGACTGCGTTTTTAGCAAAGGCTACAAATGCTACGCCAGCAAACACCTTAGTAAATGTTTTGCCTAGTTTTTGTGTTGTTTTTTCAAAGTCGGTTAATTGTTTCTTACCCTTTGTAAGTGCCTTGCCATTAAAGGTGGCAATAGCCGAGACGACTACGTTGGCCATTATGCAGCCTTCTTAATCTCTGTAGATTTATTAAATTGTATAGCTGTGGCATTTATAGCCTGCAGTATTGCATCGTAAACTTTAGGGCTATCTTGCGCCCACGCCTTGAATATAAGTCTGCCTTTAGTCTTCTTGCCACCACTACGTATTCCCTTAATCTTAGGCTGTGATGTTATGGATGGCATTGATGTTACAAACTGGTAACCTGCAAAGGGATTGTTAGATGCGTACTCACGAGTAGGTTTATTGTATGTATATTCTTTGGCTCGCTTCTTGCCTTCAAATCCTTGTACTGCGCCAAAGGTAGTGTTAGGTCGGCTAGGGTCAATCTGTTGAAATGGCGCTCGCCCTTGCGGATTGTTACGGCCTGCAGTTTCATATATGCGGCCAGCTGCGCTTACGTTGTAAACATAGTTGCTTACCTTAAAACCGTTTTTCTGTGTGCGATTTTCGCCTGCGTTGTAGCCAATGCCTGCCTTAACTGTATTCGCATCATACTTGGGGAATGGTCTGTAATTGATTGCAGGGTTACTAGCTTTAGACCAGCCAGACAAGACACTGCCGTTATCCGGTACAAAGCCCTTTGCTTTATCTGCAACAGATCGCATAATCGGATCAATAGCAATTCTTATGCGCTGCCGCATATCTACATCTATAAACGATAGACCTGCAAGGACATCTTTAACGCCTACGACCTCTACTGGCATTTTTGACCTCCTTAGCTCTATCTGTCAATACTTGGATGATAGCCCGATACATCTGCGTATCCATGTCTCTAAATTCGCTAGGCGGTATTCCTGTCTCTACAGCTAATTGAGCAATACTGTAGAAAATAGAATCACGCCCAACTATTTTTTTTCTTCGTCAAGTACCTCGACCACATCTAATAAATCTATAAACTCGATGCCAAATAAAGGTACTGTAACGTTAGCCCTACGTAAGCACTCCCATGCAAGCCAATAAATCTCGGTCTGCCGTTCATGATCACGTAGGACTTTACTAATTCCTGATCCGTACTTTAGCTCAAAAGCGTACTCGACACCCGGAGTAATCTTGTGTTCAGATACTTCTCCGTTAGCCCTTGTTATCTTTAGCTTTGCCATTATTGCTCCTTATGCTGTGGTATCTACTACGATAACACTTTGGCAGGTAAATGTAATTGACTGTGTGCTGATGTCGCCTACTGCGCCGTTTACATCCTGTGTGTTATTTACAAGCACTGTGGTTTGAAACTCTGGGTTAGTAGCACTAACTACTGCAGAAGTCTGCTTAATTGTTAGTGGCACTGTGGTACCCCATGCTGCCTGCAGTGTTGCGTTTACGTTGCTTGCAGCTGTGTCATTTAAGAAGTCAATTGTGATGGTGCTAGCCTCTAGGCCCTTTGCAAACTTGTGAGCGGTATCGCCCATAGCTGTTACTTCTAATTCATCAAATGAACGGTTAATTGTTACGGCTGTTACGTGGTTGCTTAGATCCACGCTGTTCAGAGTAACAACAACGCCATTGCTTAAATAGATTGCCATTATTCGTTGTCCTCATCTTTTCTAGCCGCTGGTTTTTTAACCGCTGCTGGCTTGTCGGTAATCTGGCCTATTTTGACCAGAAAGTCATGTTCCTCATCTGTAAATCCTTTATAGCTCATATTAACTCCAACTCGTTAGGGTGTTGACTGTAATCTCACTAACCAATAAATCACCGCTGGCTGCGCTAATTATACTAGGTGCTGAAATAGCAGATATATTTATTACTAAACTTGATGCTGCTAATTTTGTTACTACTGCAAGTATGTAATCTTCCATGCCTGCTAAATTGCCTTGATTGTCTAATGCTGGCTTAGTTATTAAAATCTTAAAGTTTGCCATCGGGCTTATAGTTATGTAATCGTTATTGCTTGGCGTAAGGTAAGGATCGCTCGGTGTAACTACTACGCTGTTTGCTAACAATGTTGCAGGTGGGAATGCAAAAACTGACCACACGCCTGCATTAGTTAAGTCTGTTGCAAGTGTGCTGCGTAATGTGGTTATTGCAGCTGGCATTAGCCTACCAGTGAGTTAGGGCTGCTATATGGCTGGATGAGACCACGTACTCTGTTAATCAGCTGATAACCCATCCGATAAGGGCTGGCAGTGATCCCATCCATACCTACCCCACCAGTCTGGCTGACTTGACGTGCTTGCCAGATGTCTACAGCTACGATCATCGCAGCCTCTCTTATGGCAGGGGTCGCAGTGTAAGCCTGTGCTTTATGCTCTGGGCCAAGGGCTCGGCCGTATGGTTTAACAAAGTGAAAGTTGTCATCCGCAGCTGTCTTTGCGTATTGTATAAAGCTGTAGCCGTTAGGGTATGAACTTAATGCGTATGTACTCCAAAACATTGTGCCGATTGAAGCAGGCACTGTAGTACCTGGAAATGATCCTGTTAATGTGTATGTGCCGTTATATGTTGCACCACAATTAGACACTGTTATTGATTGACCTGTAGTAAATATGCCAGGATTTGATAACACTAAAGTTGCTACGTTACTGCTGATAGATGAAGCCACTACTGGGGCATCGTTATGCCATAAATAACCTTGTATTAAATCTTCTGCCGATTGGCAGCA
>Ga0208975_1001273_pt1 | contig 10816 bp, 15 predicted proteins | sample GreLakmeER78MSRF_FD_187700 | JGI IMG/M metagenome (GOLD analysis project Ga0208975, IMG submission 187700) | Freshwater lentic microbial communities from great Laurentian Lakes, MI, USA - Great Lakes metaG ER78MSRF (SPAdes) | ecosystem: Environmental > Aquatic > Freshwater > Lake | place: Great... | reverse complement strand
AAAACCGTATAGGAAACCCCGGAGAAATAATCACTCTAGCTGGTTTGGCCGGTAATCCCGGTCGTTTGAGAAAAAGAAAGGTTGGTAATGTCATGGCTAAACGCCGTACTCGTAAGATGTCAGGTATTCGTCGCCGTGCGCGGGCAGCACGTCGCCGCGCTCATAATCCTAATGTAATGGTTCGGTACTCCCGCCGTCGCCGTAACTCTATGCGTCGCCGCTCTAACCCCGGCTTCCTCTCCGGTGGTGTAGGTATGCTTGTGGGTATCTTCGGTGGTGCTGCTCTTACTGGAGCTATTGCCGCTCGGATTCCCGGCCAGTTGTCCTCGGGCATTGCCGGTTATTTGACTACTGGTGTGGTGGCTTATGCTCAGGGTACCTTGGCGGGTAAGCTCCTCAAAAATCCTACCCTTGGTAAGAACATGGTTACGGGTGGTTTGATTTACTTGGGCTTGAAGATTGCGGGTGATCTTATCCCCGGCCTTTCCCTGCCCTTTGGTCTGAGTGGCTTGGGTGCCATCGGCTCTAGCAACTTCAGCTATCCGCAAATCCCCGCCTCTAACACTATGCTCTATGCTTCGCCTACTCCGGTAATGGCGGCGGCTAAGGGTATGGGACGGGCTGCCCGAATGGGCCGTGGCTACTAGTAGCTAACCTTCGGTTAGTTACTCAAGAAAGGTATAGAAAGGTACAACATGTTGAATATCGAAAACGCTGCGGCTAACTACCGTCCGCTCCCGGTGCGTAAGCGTACCGGCTTTAAGGCTCGCGTGGGTGACTTTGTTACCAAGGCGAAGCAAAAGATGCGTAACGCTAACCCGATTGCGGCTAATCAGGCTGATTTGGTTACGTGGCCGCTTTATGATCGTATTACCGCTTCGGCGGGTGCGACTACCTCGGCTAGTTTGACTTTCTTCCAGGTTCCTATTGGTACTTCTGGTAAGACTAAATCCGATACTAACTTGGAACAAGTCTCCCGGTTGCCTGATCCCCAGTTCTATAACGCTACGCAAATCGGTTTCGCCTTTGCGCCTACGATGATTCTGCCGGATATTATCGCTTTCCTCAATGCTTATTACTTCGAGTTTTGGGTTGGTGAAAAGCGCTATATGGAAGGTCCGTTGCAGTTGGCCCCGAGTGGTACGGGTGTTATTGGTAGCTCTAACATCACTGCCGCTATTACTCAGCAAACTTGGTCTAACGGCTATCCCATGGGTCAGTCTACTATGTTTGACCTTCGGCTTCCGGCTGGTTTCCAGATGGGTAGCTACCAAGCGGACGGCCAAACGGGTATTACTATCCTTCAGGGCCAAACCTTCACGGTTCGGTTGTTTGCTGGTAGCGGTACGGGTATTACTCTTACCGCCTCCGGTGGTTCGGGTGGTACGGGCTTGAATCTTCAGTGTTTCCTGCTCGGTATCCTGTCGCGCGGTGTTCAGTAGTCTGTTTCGGTTAGTATTCCTAACCGAGTAACTAAAACTAAGGGGGCTAGGCTAGCTTTGGTCTAGCCCCCTTTTTAATTTCTGTTTACGCTAGAGCGGAAAACAAGCCCCTTAGGGGAAGATAGGGAGAAAAATACTATGTTTGGAATGATCGAAATTAACGGTAAGAAGTATGTGGAACGTCAGCAAACCTTTGGGGCAACTATTTCTGTTACTGTCGCGGGGCAATTGCTTCTTAATCAGAGTTTGGTGTTGCCGGGTGTTGCGGACTTTTTGTTGAAGTCTCGGACTTGCTCTCTGGTTAATGCTGCGGGTACTCAGGTTTACAACTTGTTCCGGTATCGGGAAGGTAATACCGATGGGGGCGTGTGGTATATGTCCGCAGGTACGGGCAGCACGAATGACCGGATTTTGTCGCCGTTGGTGTTCGGTACCGGGGCTTTTCCGTTTCCTGTGGTTCCGGGGGTGTTCTACAACAAGGCAGCTAGCATTAACTATGATATTGAAGATGTTAGCCTTACGGTTCCGTATACTATCTACATTGGTTGGATTGGTAGCTATTTAATTCCTACTAATGGGTAGTTTTCCGAAAGGAAAAGAAAGAGGCTACTAATGGAAACATTAGCTAATGTAGTTTATCCAATTGAACCTACAGCGTATTTAGACGAACTTCCGGCTTATAATACTTGCTTTGGGAACATTCAGAGACTCAATCAACTACGGAAGATTATTGATAGCTTTAACTATGCTCCCTATAGTCTGGCGTTCCCATTCGGACCAACTACCGGGTTGGTCTTTGGGGCCATGGCTACTAAGGAAGGTAGTTTGCAAATTCCTCCGGGTAGTTTTCTCCTAGGCATTAGTGGATTTTGTACCACCACTACGTTAGTTAGTGGGGAACTTAGCGGTAGTTTTAGATTCTCGGTAACTGATAAAGGTTCCGGGTTGGGTTTAACAGAACGGGGTTTTGTGTTTTATCGAAACCAAGCCGGGGGAAGTTTCGGCAATTTGCCTATTAACGGGCCTACTAATGTGTCGGGTAACTCTGATCAGTATTTTCGGGCAGGTATCGCGCAGGTTTATTGGCTAGATTCTCCTTTGGTTATCACTAATCCGGGGCAGGTACAAGTGGCGATGACTAATTTACTCGGTAGTAGTCTAACGGCACAAATTGCATTGCATTTCGCTTATCCGGTTAATAACGTATCGGTGAATACTCCAACTATTAAACCTGCTTAGGCAGGGGAAAGGAAAAATATGGGCGTTGAAACAGCTTTAGAAATGCGGGAACTGGCAGGAATGCACCAAATGCTAGTAGGCGGGAAACGGTTTATTGGCAGCTATAATCCCGATACTGATAGGTTTGATAAAGGCAACGGGGGCGGGAGTGACTTTCAACTATCTCCGCCGTGGGTAGAGCCTCCGCAAAATTTTCTATCCTTTGATGAACCGGGGGTAGTGCCACTGCCCGCAGCGCCTAGTGTGGATACTACTGTTGTTTCCTTGCTGGTGCCCGATGGTTATGATGGGGTAATTAGGGGCATGAGTATCAATTTCGAGGGTGGCGGGTTTGTTCAAGGCTCTGGAACTATTGTTTGGCGGGTGTTGGCTGATGGACAAGCTATTCGGAACTATAGCAACATCACAACAGAGCGGGGTAGTGCCCAACAGCCTAGGCCGGTATCTGGCGGCATTCGCATTTACAGTAGTCAACTAATCACGGTTATAGTGAATCACGTTAGCGATAACACATTAGCCGGAGATGTTGCGGCTAGTCTAACAGGTTGGTTCTATCCAAGTAAGGGGCAATAAGATGAATTGGATTATTAAGAATTGGCAAAAGTTTTTAGTATCATGTGCATTTTGTCCTATTTTGCTATTAGGACAATCGAGTAACACGGTATATACTACAATCGGGATTAATGTAGTAACCACTGGGGTGTTAGCGCAAAAGCCTAGACAGATTGGGCAGAGCTTTCATCTTCTCCAAGTATCCGCCGCTACCGTTTCTGTAGGCTCTTGTACTACTGGGCTTAGTGGATGGAATGGAAATATCCAACTAGAGGGAAGTTTTGATAACTCCACTTGGCTGACTATCGGGGCTAGTATCAATCAGATTAATGTTAATACTCAGAAATATGTTACGGCGTCTGGTAGCTTTCCATATCTTCGAGTCAACTACACAGCAGGAAACACAACAGATTGCAAGGTTAGTATCTACTACTCTGGTAATGTTACGGGCAGTTTAACTACTAACACAGTCTCGGCGGTGAATGATGGGTTTCAATATGGCTCTGTTTCGGGGAATGGCTTCGGAGCATTGACAGCGGCAGGGGCAGGAATAACATGCGGGCCTAATACCCGCATGGCTATTTATGGTATTGCGATAACCAACGGCTCGGCCGCTAGGGCCACTACTACCGCTAGGGTTTATGTAGTTAACACAACTACTAGTGTAGCTATTTATAGTATCTTTCTCTTTGGGCTAGGACCGGGGCAGGTACTTTCCCTTTCCAACGGCCCTAGGCCAATATATCTACAAACTACTCCATCTACCACTGATTCGCATGATTTAGTATTCGATCAAGCGGCGGGAGATGGGTTGAATATTGTTGCGGTTGGTAGATGCGAATAAGATGACATAGTAACGGGAATTTTCATTCATCCAGTAGTTTAGTTAGTTTAGCCGATAAGTAAGAGAAAGGATAAGTATGTATTTACTAGTTTGGTTTATTTTGCTAATGGGGAGCATGGGGGCAAGTTGGGGGCAAGGAGTTATTACTAACTTGCTTACCCTAACCGCCCCTCCCCCGCCCTCGGTCACTAGCCTTAGCACCACGATTGTAGGTAATCGGGGTAATGCTACATATTATTATTGGGTTGTGGCTAATTACCCTGGCGGCAAGTCTGCCGTTAGCCCTAGTGCGATTGTGATTAGTGCGCCTAATACCCTCTCGGGAGGGAATTATGTTAGGGTGAATTGGAATTCTCAAGCCGGGGCTAGTAGTTATGATCTTCTGCGAACTACTACTGCTACAGTACCTAATGGGAATTGTGCTTGTGCGGTTACTACGGCATTAGCCGCGACTACTTATAATGACATCGGCGGGGCATTAGGGGCATATACAGTAACTAGTCAAGGTGGGGCAATTACTAATTGTAGTATTGATAATATTACGGTTGCTACTCCTACGGTTAATTGTAGCCCTTATTCTTTCGCCTCAAGTGGGGTAACTTCACTTACCGGTACCGCCAATCAAATTGCAGTGAACCCGGCCACGGGACCTGTAGTTGTTTCTTTACCCGCCGCCAATATATTATTTGGTACAACAATACTTGGATATGGAACTGATGGTTCTTCATTTGGTGGAACTGCTGCGTATGTACCTAATACATATGGAAATAATTCAGTAGTTCAAATTATAAACACATTTCCAACAACTAACGCCTTACCAACAGGCTTGGATATTCAAGTATGGATGGACCCCACCTCTGCTAGTGTCGCCAATCTTACAGGTGGGATAAATAATGCCTTTTGGGGGGGTACCGCAGCTAGTCCAGGTGGTTATTTATATGGAAGTTCTTCTCAAGCTGCCTATTATGGGACAGTTGGTTCACTTGGAACTATGGTTGGGTTAAATGCCATAGTTCAATCTATCGCCACTGGTGGTACTAACGCGGGTACAGTAACCGATGGAATTGCAGTCTCCGGTCTTGTGTTTACTTCTGGGGGTGGAACAATTGTAAATGGCTATAGCTTTAAGGCGCATGCAAGTGCGATTAATCGAGCAACATCCGCTATTACAAATTATTACGCCTTTTATAGCACCACGGCCGGGAAAAATAGTGGAGCCACAATTACTAATACATATGGGCTATATCTTCAAGATCAAACAGAAGGAACAACATCGAATTACGGAATTTTTACAGGCAAGGGAATTAATCGACTTGGTGATACCCTTACTATTGTTCCAACTGTAGCCGATTCAACCGCAGTGTTTAAGGTTCTCAGGAATGACGCGGCTACAACTGTATTTAACATAGATACAACAAATCAATGTATTGTGATCGGTTCATCAACTTGCTCTACCGCTCTTACCGTGACTGGGGGAGATTTTTTATTATCCACCGATGGTAGATCATTACTATCGGCTGCGGGCACGCTTTATATAAAGCCTTCGATAACAAACACCGATCAGTATATTCAAGTTGCCCCTACGGGAACAGGCACAGTGACGGGGTTTAAGTTACTCGGCCAAGTAAGCACAGGTACCGGCACGCGTACTGATTTCTTGCAAAGCGGGGTTGATACAATCATCCGGAATCAGACACTTGGAGCTGGGGCACAAGGGGCGATCACATTAGAGCAAAACGGAAATGTTAGGATGAAAGTGTTCGCATCCACTGGTAATATAGCAATCAACACCACTACCGATGATGGTACAAATAAGATGCAAGTAAATGGAGGAGTTGCAGCTATCACGCTAAAAACTACGGTCGTAGCGGTTTCCGGCCTAGGCACTTGCAACGCCGGAGTTGAGGGTACGCGGTGGGCGGTCAATGACGCGCTGGCCCCAGCCGCGTTAGCGATTGTGGTTGGCGGCGGATCGGCTAAGGTGCCTGTTTATTGTAATGGGACTAACTGGATTGTATTATGAGGAGAATTATGAAACTATTAACTATATTCGCTCTGTCTTTAGGTCTAGTGGCACAAACGGCATCTAAAGCATTAAGTAAAGAGACTAAGTTGTTGCTACAAGTATCTGAATTAAAAATGCAACTAGCACAGACACAATTTAAGCTACTAGAAGTTGCATTTAAGGAATCTCAAGCTGAATATTTCGCCGTACAGACTAAAGTATGTAAAGAATTAGGCGGGGAGAATAAAGACGCCTGTACCTTTACCCCTGATACTGTAGAACTAAAACCTAAGCCCGCGCCTAATACCGGAGGTTAGGAAATGACCAATCCTCTAACCCCCGCCCTAGCCGATGCCATCACCAAACAAGAGGGATGGTTTCCTGGATCGGCTAGTCAAAAGAACAATAATCCCGGTAATATTATGGATATTGATTATTACCGAAAAACCGGCCAATTTCGCCTACAATCCTACCCGACACTTGAAGCGGGAAGGGAAGCGCTGGAGAGTTTGGTTGATAAATACATATCCGCAGGGCATACCCTTACTAGTTTCTTTGCCAAGTATGCCCCGGCAGGGCATGGGGCTAATGATCCTAATGTCTATGCCAGGAATGTGGCCGGATGGCTTGGGATTCCTATGGACGCCCCGTTGAAGCAAATTAATCTAGCACAGCCCCCGGCAACACCGGGGGTAGAGGTAGCAACTGCTACCGGGGCAGAGGGGGAAACTACCCCGGCTACAGAGTCTGGTATTGCTACAATGCCCCTTCTACTTGCTACTACAGGGGTTGTAGGCGCGTTTTTGTGGTGGTGGCTAGGAGACTAGTCCTATTTTCGGTGAAGATGCCGATAGGGGCGGGATTTGGGGGTGTTTTCGCCCTCGGACCCCGCCCCTAATTTTTTTCTTGCACTTCCGTTCCACGTGTGCCATGATATCTGCCTAGGCGATATTTCGCCCCTTGGAGAACAGAATGGAGCGTACCCCCTTCCAAACGCCCCGCCCCTTCCCTGCAATGGGAAGCGGTGGAGTTGCGTCCATGAATCCGAACCCGGCTAGCCTAGCTAAAGCTAGTTGGCTTCGGGAAATTTGGGCTACTAAGACTATTATGCTTAGTAGTGGCCTGACTAAAGAGCAAACCTTTCAGTTAGCGGCTAAGGCTATTGGTTGGCAGTTTACCGAGTTGGAGAATCTGACAACGCGGGAGTTGCGGATTGTACGGGAGTTTTTCCGGGAGGAATTAAGCTAATGCCTGAAATACAGGTATCCGCTAAAGCCCTTCCCAAGTATCCCCCGTTGCGGGAATCCCCTGAATTGTTAACGGTGGCTAAACTCCTGGGGGAATCTCCCGACAAATGGACAAAGGGGGCGAAGTACCGAAACTCTCGGGGGATGCCCTTAGACATCTCAGACCCTCAAGAAACTCCCTTCTGTTTCGACATCATCGGGGCTATTGATTGGGTCTATCGAACCAACCCGGATAATCAGACGGCTAGAATCCGGGTAGGGATGGAGTTAAAAACCACGACTACAATGTGGAATGATTCCCCCATGCGGACGTATGAGGATGTGATGAATTTGGTGCGGAGGTGTAATATCTAATGGAACTACTATTTATCGCTATTGCCCTCCCTTGTCTAGCTTTTGCCTTTGCCGACTATCTGGCCCACTTTCTGAAAAATTGGAAAGATGCCGGAATTACTAACGAATGGAAACCCCGAAAGGATGATAAGGATTATGAGAACTTCTAAGAATGACGGTAAGATTTGCCCCCTCGGGGGCGGTACCAAGCCCCGGCGATATGTTGTTAGCCGGAGTGTTTGGGAAAAGGCTACTCAATGGGAAAAGGATGACTGGAAAGAGAATGCCAGACCGGGGAGTTTGAGGCGGATGGCATTTAGGCCAGTAAGGGGGAAGTAATCGGCTCTTATCCGATTTCGCCTTTTCTCCAGAACCCGAACCCGGACCCCCGGCAGCGGGGGCCGGATCAACTCAAGGGCGGTACCAGTTGCCGCCCTTTTTCATGTCTCAAGCTAGGAATGCGAAATGTCCCTATCGGCCCCAATCCGGCCCCCTCTCGGCACCTGCTACTGTGGCAAGGTTGCCCAGTCTCCTAAATCTCGCCAATGCCGCCAGTGTCGGCTAAAACAGTGGCGAGAAATACAATCCAGACGTAAGGCTAGATTCCTAGCCCTTGGTCTAAGAACAGACGGAAAAGAAAGAAAAAGGAAATGCCCCAAGAACAAATAGCCGAAATTGGCGTTAGTGGTAAAGGGTATTGGTTGTTTGATAGGAACGGCCGGGGGTTAGCGCGCAATGAAGGATTTTTAGACCTACACGGTAATATACATAGATTGGATGTAAGCTATTGCTGTTTTCCATTGTCCGGGGCAATCTACAAATGGATTCCCTACCATCGGAGTTAACCTTATGCGCCCAACTAACATACTAGACGCTTTGGCCGATCTTTGCTTTGCTTTAAGTACAGATGATAATGACGACCTTAACCAACTGGCGGGGGAAATGTTAATGTCAGCCGCGGATTTGACTGATCCTAATTACATATGGCAGAGACATAAAGCAGGGAGACGAATGGATTATCTATTAGCCGCGATGGAGAAAGCAAATGAGCAAATACAACCAAGCCGCTAAAGAAATCGCCGCCGTTTTCCGCAAACATGAACTAACCTACGATACTAGCCGCAAGGTAGTTCAGTCGGCTAGAAAAGCCTTAGGTATGATTGCAGAAACTAAATCTAACCGACTCCCGCAAATGCCTAGCTCGGATGCGGTAGCCCGATTCTGGCAAACTCTCGAATCCTCGAACAATCTCCGGGATATTATCCTATTAAACCTAACCTATCTAACCGGGGCTAGAAACTCAGAAATCCGCAATATCCGAAAGGATCAAATAGACCTAGCACAAAACAAAATCTACATCCTACAGGGCAAGGGGAGTAAAGATCGTTATGTACTATTCACAGATGCTTTTTCTCTCCCCCTCCGCGCCTATCTGCAAACTGTCAAAGGAAATTGGTTATTTCCCGGCCCTAGCGGGGAACCTATCACCGCTAGAACCTTACAAAAAATATCTAGCAAGTATTCCACCCTAGCCGGGATGGATGTTAAAATTCATCCTCATAAATTCCGGCATTTGCTTTTAACTCACCTAACCGAATCCGGTATGACAGATGCCGCTATTCAGCTTATTAGCGGCCATGCTAACCGGGAATCTCTCAAAATCTATCAACATGTTGCCCTGCCGGGAGTACAGGCCGGGTATGAAAAAGCTATGAAAAGGAAAGAATGAAATTTGACGCAAACAAACCAACTCATTTAATTAGTTGTGCTAACGCCATCGGCGAATTACACAACACCGAACGGAAAATAGGAAAAAATCAAATCGACTCATTCATGGGTATGCTATCCCTAGCTAATGAGCTAGCGCAAAAACTCCCTGTTAGTTTTTTAGGCTTTAGCTTAGGGGAGTTGTTGACTGATAATGGAGCCACAAATCCCGGTATGGGAGTTTGGCTAGGAATCGGACCAATCAAACCCGAAACCAACTACTACAATACAGTGATTTGCATTCATGTAGAAATGCTAGCGTTAGGCCGGGTAAAGCATACCCCAGTTATCTACACTAACCTATCAACCCCTATCAATATCAACGTCATTAAACTAGGAGTGAAATCCGCTATCGAATCAATCTCCTTTGAGTTTGATGTATTAGAAGGGGAAGAAACAGAGGCAGATGACTTTGCCAAGTTTATGAAAAACTTGGGGGTGAATTGATGCCCACTACTACCCTAGTCTGTATTTCCTCAGACGTACCCGGAGAGGATATCGACAATATAACCCGGCAGTGTCCAAACCTGCCTAACTACGAACTATGGGACGTTGCCATAGAAACCAAACGCCCCGGCTATTGGGAACGGCTTATCTCTCTATGCAAAACCAAAGGAATCCGCGAAATCTACACCAATCGGCTAATTTCCCTAGGGCGGGGGAGTATCCGAGATTTACTAAACTTAGTTGCCGAGCTACAGTTAGTCCAAAGTATTCATATTCATGTTTTAGACTGCGATGGATACCAGTCTGCTAATATGCTGGTGGATTTGTACAGATGGGAGCGGGAGTGTAAGAGTCTAGCCCAATCCGCTAGTTTAGCCCGAGCAAGGGCGGCAGGTAGCCGAGTAGGACGCCCCCCTAAGGAACTAGACGGAAGCCGGATTAGGCAACTAGCCGCTATGGGGGAATCTAGCCGGGGGATTGCGGAACGGCTAGGAATCTCGCATACTACCGTTATCCGCAGGCTAGAGGCTGGAAAACCGGGGGTAATTGTGCAAACTGATTGCACAGACTAACGCCAATTGCACATAAAGCCCTAGAATCCGGCTAGCCAAAAACTAGCCGGATTTTTTATTTCTATTAAAATCAACACTATACGGGTAGATTGGCGCTAGAATGTAAAAAATGTTGCACTAGCCTATTGACTAGAAAACTAGACTCATGCTAATCTTAATTCATGGAAACGCCCCTCACCCCTACCACTACTACCTCCTCTTTCCTTGCACGTGAGAATGCTATTTGTATCCACTGCGGAAATGTCATCAAGGCGGGAACGCCGATTACTTGGAATCGCAAAAAGGCGGGGGCGAAATATCACCCCGATTGTTTGGCGGCAGAAGTGGAAGCCGAGAAAAAGCAAGCCCCGGCCCCGGTGGTAGCCCCC
>Ga0208975_1001272_pt1 | contig 10818 bp, 9 predicted proteins | sample GreLakmeER78MSRF_FD_187700 | JGI IMG/M metagenome (GOLD analysis project Ga0208975, IMG submission 187700) | Freshwater lentic microbial communities from great Laurentian Lakes, MI, USA - Great Lakes metaG ER78MSRF (SPAdes) | ecosystem: Environmental > Aquatic > Freshwater > Lake | place: Great... | reverse complement strand
ATTAAATGTAACTGGTAATACCACATTATCTTTACTTAATGTAACTGGTAATACTACTATTACTGGTAATACCAATCTTAATTCAACATTAAATGTAACTGGTAATACTACATTATCTTTACTTAATGTAACTGGTAATACTACTATTACTGGTAATACCAATCTTAATTCAACATTAAATGTAACTGGTAATACAAGATTAAGTGGATTATTAACTGTAACTGGCAATTCTACTTATAGTGGAGATTTAACCGTAACGGGAACAGCTACAGCAGCGCATTTTGATAACGTATCTGATATTACACTAAAAAGTAATGTGCATTCGATTATGTTTGCTACTGAACTTCTAGACCAATTAAATCCAGTTACATTTAATTGGAAATCAGATAATACTAAATCATTTGGATTAATTGCACAGGATGTAGAAAAAATTATCCCTGAAATTGTTCGTAATAAAGAAAATGGAATTAAATCAGTTGCATATATAGAATTAATACCATTATTAATAACTGCTCTTAGAGAGCAAAAAGAATATATTAATGATATTGAAAAAAGATTAACCAATTTGTCTAGTAATCCGGGGAGGAAATCGAAGATGACAAAAAAACCCAAGAATAGTTTACCAGAATAATGATATCAATGAATGTTATGATAGCCTCTCCATCCTATGATGGAAAGGTAGACGTAAGACATGCTATATCTCTAGTAGAAACGGCTAAAATAGGTCTGGCTAATAATATCAATATATTACCATTATATGTGTCATTCGATGCTATGTTGCAGCGGGCACGTAATGATATTTGTAAATTGTTTTTACAAAGTAATGCAGAATTTTTATTATTTATTGATGCAGACCAAGATTGGAATCCAATGGATGCATTTAAATTAATAGGACATAATGTTCCTATTGTTGCTGCGCCGGTAATGAAAAAAAGTGTGAATCCAATGTATAATGTAAAATTATACGGCGATTATATTGTTAATGATAATGGGCTTGTTAAAGTAGATGGTGTGGGAACTGGCATGATGTGCATTAGAAGAGATGCTATGGATGCATTATGGAATTCTAGTGACATATATTCGGATAAGGCAGATGAGTATTCTAGAAATATATTTGAAATCAAAATTATAAATGGAAATTTATATTCAGAGGATATGGTGTTCTGTGAGAAATGGAAAGCTATTGGAGGAACTATCTTTATTGATCCTACAATTGATTGTGGACATAATGGACCAAAAAGATGGGAAGGTAATTTCTCTGAATGGATAAAATTAATTAAGGATATAAATTAATGGCAATTAAAATCAATGGCGTTACTGTCTTAAATTATGATGGAGCAACATTTTCCGCAAATAATATTGCCGTTGGTAAGAGCGCATTAGCTAATAATACGACTGGTGATTATAATGTCGCGCTAGGCGCACTAGCTTTAGCTAATAATACGACTGGTATTCATAATATTGCAATAGGATATCAATCATTAGTTAATAATGTTACTGGTGTTAGAAATATTGCATTAGGATATCAGGCATTAGCTAATAATACGACTGGCACTGATAATATTGCTATTGGACAACAGACATTAGCTAATAATACTATTGGTGTAAGAAATATTGCATTAGGATATCAATCATTATTAAATAATATGACTGGCACTGATAATATTGCATTAGGACATCTTACATTAGTTAATAATGTTACTGGTTCTAGAAATATAGCATTAGGATATCAATCATTAACTATTAATACGACTGGCACTGATAATATTTCTATTGGACAACAGACATTATTAAATAATACTACTGGATATAATAATATAGCATTAGGATTCCAGGCATTAGCTAATAATACTACTGGTATTGATAATATAGCATTAGGATATCAATCATTATTAAATAATACTACTGGCATTAGAAATATTGCTATTGGACCTCAGGCATTAGCTAATAATACTACTGGTGTTAATAATATTGCATTAGGTTATAGAGCATTAGCTAATAATACTACTGGTGTTAGAAATATAGCATTAGGATATCAATCATTAGCTAATAATACTATTGGCAATGATAATATAGCATTAGGATATCAGACATTAGCTAATAATACTACTGGCACTGATAATATTGCATTAGGATATCAAGCATTAGTTAATAATACGACTGGTGGTGATAATATAGCATTAGGTTATAGAGCATTAGCTAATAATACTACTGGAACTGATAATATTGCTGTTGGATATAGTGCATTAGCTAATAATACTACTGGTGCTAGAAATATAGCATTAGGATATCAATCATTAGCTAATAATACTATTGGTATTGATAATATAGCATTAGGATATCAATCATTATTAAATAATACTACTGGCATTAGAAATATAGCATTAGGATATCAATCATTAGCTAATAATACTATTGGATATAATAATATAGCAGTAGGGCTTCAATCATTATTAAATAATACTACTGGCACTGATAATATAGCATTAGGATATCAGGCATTAGCTAATAATACTACTGGTGCTAGAAATATAGCATTAGGATATCAATCATTAGCTAATAATACTATTGGTATTGATAATATAGCATTAGGATTCCAGGCATTAGCTAATAATACTACTGGCATTAGAAATATAGCTATGGGATATAGATCATTAGCTAATAATATTTATGGAACTGATAATATTGCCTTAGGTTATCAAACATTAGCTAATAATACTGGCACTGATAATATAGCATTAGGTTATCAAGCATTAGCTAATAATACGACTGGTTCTAGAAATATAGCATTAGGATTTCGATCATTACTTAATAATATTAATGGATCAAATAATACTGGTATTGGTAGGAACTCGGGGTCAAATATAACTGGTAATAATAATTTAATTTTAGGAAGTTATACTGGATCAGGAAATCCTATAAGTAATACTGGTAGTGGTTTTGTTGTTATTTCTGATCCATTAGGGAATGTCAGATTAAATGTTAGCCCGACTGGAAATGTGTCATTAGGAAGTGTTACCTCAAATACTAAATTAGGAGTAAATGGTCCTATAGCATTAAGTCCACCTATAATAGTTACTGGAACGGCATATACAGTTCTTGATGTAGATTCAAGCATTGTATTCAATACTGCTGCAAATTGTAATATTGTCATGCCCGATGCTGCCACATATCCGGGTAGAATTCTTTACGTGAAGACATTAGCTGCGATGGCAATCAATAGCACATCCACTAATATTAAACCTATTGGTTCTAATACTGGCGCAAATTCAATTCTTACTAATTCATCAGGAAAATTTTCAATGCTTCAGTCAGATGGGGTAAATTGGATAACGATGATGAATAACTAGGAGAATTTCTATGGCAGACTCAGTAAATTTAATAGTTGATCAAGGTGCAACTTTTGAAGTAGATTTTCTCATTAAAGATTCTGCTAATAATACTATTAATCTTAGCACATATACTGGGGTAGGTAAAGCTAGAAAATTTATTTCTGCTAATACCCCAGTATCATTTCAAGTTAATACTTTTTCAAATGGTATTATGCGAGGAACATTAACGTCTCTTCAAACTAATAATATGTCATATAAAGACAAATATGTTTATGATTTTAAATTAACATCCTCATCAAATGTTGTATCTAGAGCAGTAGAAGGATTCATTACTATTAATCCACAAGTATCGTATTAATATGCCGTTAGTTAGATTGGAATCTAAAAAAGAATATAACGTATATATAAAGGATATAGAAATTCTTGTTAAATTGCAAGATAGAAAAGAATATGTAATATATCTAAAACCGGAGCAAGATTAATATGGCAATTCCTACTACAAGAGAACAATTTAAAGAATATTGCCTTAGAAAATTAGGATCGCCTGTAACTAAAATAAATGTTGCCGATGAACAAATAGAAGATAGAATTGATGAATCATTAAAATATTATTATGATTATCATTTTGATGGAACTGAAAAAATGTTCCTCAAATATATTGTAACTCAGACTGATAAAGATAATAAATATTTAACTATTCCTGAAAATATAATGGGTGTTATTAATATTTTTGATATTGGTAGTGCTATTAGTAGTGTCAATATGTTTGATGTTAGATATCAGATGGCCCTTAATGACATGTATCATTATACTAATGAATCCCTAGTTCCTTATTATACGATGATGAGTAAGGTTAGACTATTTGAAGAAATAATCATAGGTAAACAACCTATTAGATATAATCGTCATATCAATAGATTGTATATTGATATGAATTGGGAAAAGCTAAATACTGGCGATTACATCGTTGTGGAAGCCTATCAGATAGTAGACCCAGATGTTTATACTGATGCCTGGGGAGATAGGTGGTTATCTCATTATGCCACGGCATTGATAAAGGAACAATGGGGTATCAACCTAACTAAGTATACTGGTATTCAGTTAATGGGGGGAATTACATTTGATGGACAAAGAATTTTATCTGAAGCTAAAGGCGAAATTTCCGAATTAGAGTCAGAAATGATTAATTCATATTCATTACCTACTGCGTATCTATTAGGATAATATGAATGGCGGTAAATTTTTATTTTGATAAATCATATAAACAGGAACAAGATTTAGTTGAAGACTTAGTAGTAGAGTCTATTCAAATACATGGTTTAGAATTAAAATATTTACCAAGAACATTAGTAAAATTAGATGATATCTTCAAGGAAGATTTAATTTCATTATTTGATAGAGCATATACTCTAGAAGGTTACGTTGTGGAAACAACAGGATTTGGTGGTCAGGGAGATATGATTACTAAATTTGGATTTGAAATAAGAGATAGTATGTCATTTAATATATCAAAAAGAAGATATATGGAAGAAATTGGAAATCATGAAAATAATGTAAGACCAATGGAAGGGGATATTATTTATTTCCCCACTACTGGCAGTTATTTTGAAATCAAATATGTTAACACTACAACACCATTTTTTACATTAGGTAAGAATTATGTATTTCTACTTAAATGTGAATTGTTTGAATTCTCATCAGAGAGAATTGATACTGGTATTCCAGAAATTGATAATACGATTAATAAATTCTCATTGGCTAATACTGGCCCAACTTCTATTCTCACAGAATTAGGAATAGAATTGGAAACAGAGGATGATAAAGTTATTGAAATGGAATATAATACAGAATATAGACAAGAACGTAATTTTCAGAATATTATTATTCAGACTGAATCTGATCTAATTACTGATTTCTCAGTCACTAACCCATTTGGAAACGTATAATGTTAACAAATAATTATTATTATCATACTCTATTGAAAAAATATGTAATATATTTTGGATCATTATTTAATGATATTGTCATTGAACGTAGGGATAATGATGGGTCTTTAATACAATCAATAACTGTTCCTATAGCATATGGACCAAAGCAAAAATTTATTGCTAGAATGGAGGAAGATTTAAAAGCTGAACGTTCTATAGCTATAACACTTCCCAGAATTTCATTTGAAATAACTGCAACGTCATATGATGCATCTAGAAAATTAAATAACCAACAAAAAATAGCTATACAGAATCCAATTAATAGTAATGAATATAATTATGTTCATACGTTGATACCATATAACATTACATTTTCATTAAGTGTGTATTCTAAAAATGTAGAAGATAATTTACAGGTAGTAGAACAAATATTACCTTATTTTGCCCCAGAATGGACATCATCTATTATATTAATACCTGATTTAGATTTAGCTATGGATATTCCAGTAGTATTACAAAATGTTGTTATGGGCGATCGTTATGAAGGATCAATGGAAACTCCAAGATATATTGTTAATACTATACAATTTGTCATGAAGGCATGGTTATGTGGACCAATTCGTAATGTTGGAATGATTAAAAGAACAACTATTAATCTTTCTAAAATGGGCGGAACATTTGTAGATTTATATGTTACATCAAATAATAATCCTGCATTCCTTCAAGGCGATTTAATTTATCAAACAAATGGTAAACGTATAACTGGTAAAGGTGTAGTTGAATATTCTACTGAATCATATATTCAAGTTGGTAATGTATCAGGCAACTTTAATTCTACTAATACTATAATTTCATCTACGTCATTAAGACGGGCTGATGTTACTAATGTAATAGTAAATACTGCTATAGATTCTACTATTACAATAACCCCTGGATTATTGGCTAATGGTTCTCCAACATCTAATAGTGAATTGTCTATACCAATTGAATATATTAAATCAACAGATGATTATGGTATAAGCATAGATATATCTGAATATAATGATTAGTGAGAATATAAATGTCTGACGATAGTAAAAAAGACGATAATGAAAAAGATGATGAAAAAAAGAATGATAAAGATAAATTATCTAGAATTTTAAATATAACACCTACCCAATTATCTAGAAAATTAAATATTCCTGGTGCCAATGAGGAATATGCTGATATTGAGCAGGCAAAATTTAACATTAAAGATATTATCATGAAAGGGTCTAACTCTCTGGATGATCTTATAGACGTAGCAAGACAATCTGAACATCCAAGAGCATATGAAGTATTAGCTAATCTTATTAGAACATTGGTAGATTCAAATAAAATATTAGTTGATATCAATATTAGAGAGAAATCAACTAATGTCAATAATGACAATCGTAAAATAAATAATAACAATATTTTTGTTGGTAGCACTAAGGATTTATTGCAGGCTATTAATCCACAACAAAAAACCATAGAACATGATGAAGAATCTGATGACGAATCTAATGAAAAATCTGAGGAATAATAATGACAACTATTATTGATAAGAATGTATTTTATCTAGGAAATCAACGATTAAAAAAAGTAAATGTTCCAGTAAATTATACTAAGAAACAACTGGATGAATTTAAAAAATGTATGGTTGATCCAAAATATTTTATTAAGAAATATATTAAAATTATTACATTAAATAAAGGACTAACGCCATTTACATTATGGGATTTCCAGGAGGAAATGGTTGATACTTTTGTTAATTGTAGATTTACTATATGTAAAATTCCTAGACAGTCAGGTAAAACTCAGACAGTTGTTGCGGTATTATTATGGTATATTCTTTTCCATGAGAATTACTCTATTGCAGTTCTGGCCCACAAGTCTTCACAGGCCAGGGAAATTCTAAGTAGGTTACAATTCTCATATGAACATTTACCTAAATGGCTTCAACAAGGTATAGTTGAATGGAACAAAGGTAATATTATATTAGAGAATGGATCAAAGATAGAGGCATCTGCAACATCAGGAAATAGCGTCAGAGGAAAAACTTATAATTGCGTTACCGGCGATTCTAATATCACTATTAAATTAAATGGCACTATATGTGATATATCAATAAAACAATTATATGAACTCATGGAATTTTCTGAAGAAATAAAATCGTCCAATAGTGATGTATTATGGAAAAATATTGATAATGTTTATAGAAAAAATATATTTCATTATATCTCTAGAATAAAAAAAGATGAAGATAATAAAAATATTTCTGAGGAAATTGAAATTCTTACTAGAGACGGATTTAAAACTTTTCATGGAATAAGAAAAATCGAATCTAAAAAATTAATAGAATTAGAATTAATTAATGATTATAAAATAAAATGCACGCCAGACCATAAAATACTAACAGAATATGGTTGGATAGAAGCTCAATATTGTTGGGATTTGAACGTTTCAACTAATATAGGATATTCTAAACCAAAATACATAACTGAAATAGAAGATGATATTGTTTATGATATTTTAGAAGTAGAAGACAATAATGAATTTTTGTGTAATGGTATAAATGTGCATAATTGCGTCTATCTTGATGAGTTTGCGTTCGTTCCTGAAAATATTCAAAATGAATTCTTCGCCACAGTATTACCTACTATTTCAGCAGGTGATGAAACTAAAATGATCATTACATCAACTCCTAATGGTATGAATAGATTTTATAGAATTTGGATTGATGCCGAAAATAATAAAAATTCATTTGTTCCTATATCTGTTCATTGGTCAATGGTTCCTGGTAGAGATGAAAAATGGCAACAAGAAACCATTAGAAATTCATCGCAAATGCAATTCAATCAGGAATATGGAGTGGAATTTCTTGGGTCACAGAATACATTAATTGCATCGGAAAAATTACAAAATATTCCTACAGAAATTCCAATTAAAGAAGATATGGATATGGCAATATATGTTGATCCATCTAAAAAAGAAAATCGAAAACGATTATACATTATAGTTGTGGATACTGCCCGTGGGGTTGGTGGGGATTATTGTGCATTCGTAATATTTGATGTAACAGAAATTCCATATAAAATTGTGGGTAGATATAAGAATAATACTATATCTCCATTATTATTTCCTAATATAATTTATCAATTTGCCAAGTCATTTAATGATGCATATATTTGTGTTGAAGTGAATGATAACGGACAACAGGTAGCGGATATTTTATATCGAGAAATGGAATATGAAAATATGATTTTCTCACAATTCAAAGGTCGTGCGGGTCAATCCATGAGTAGTGGCTTTGGAATGAAACCTGCTGTTGGTGTAAGAACAACTAAATTAGTAAAAAGAATTGGTTGCACTAACTTGAAATCATTAATAGAAAATGATAAATTATTAATGGTAGATGAACAGGTTAAGGATGAATTCTATAATTTCATTGAAGTAGGGGAAAGTTATCAGGCGGCAGAAGGTCATCATGATGATTTAGCAATGTGTTGTGTATTATTTGCATGGTTAGTGCAACAGCCATATTTTAAAGATTGGACTGATACAAATGTTAGAGAAAGATTAGTTAGTGAGAATTTTCAATTAATAGATGAAGATTTATTACCTATGATTTCCTCGGCCGAAGAATATGATTATTCTGATGAAATTAGAGAATTAAGTTATTCTGAATTTGAGAGATTTTTAAGATACGATTAATCATATCAAAATGCCATATTAACTAAATAAAAATAATATTAGAGATTTAAATGGAGAATTATGTATGGCAATTAATCTTTTAAGCCCTGGAATCGAAGTTAGAGAATTTGATTTAACCCGAGTCCCTACCGGAGAAAGACGTAGACCAATTGGGGCTATCGTTGGTGTGTTCGCACAAGGCCCAATTGGGGAACCAACTATGATCAAAAATGAAAAGCATTTATCTGATGTTTTCGGAACACCTGATGGTGGTAATGACGAAACATATTTCACCGCTGCCCAATATCTAGGGTATTCTGATAGAATGTATGTTGTTCGTGTTGCTAATAATAATCCGTTGAATGCCTATGCTAAAACTACAACCGAAATTGATACTATTACATTAAATACTCAGTCAGGAACATTTTCAAATTCAAATATAATTAACATTATTGGTGGAACTACATATACTGCGGCAAACGTTAGTGTTACTACTAATTCTAATGGTGAAATTACTGCATTATCATTAGTAAATAATGGCATTTATTCTTCTTCTGATTTTCCAATCAGTTCAGAAGGATTTATGAATATTACAGCTAATAATCAGTCCAATTCCTCTTCTACATTAACTGTTAATCTAACATATAGACCAGTTTCCGTGTCTAATCAAGAATCTTTCAGTATTACTAATTATACCACAACTAATGCTGATGGAAGAACTATTCTTGATGATAGTCAATGGAGAAGTAAAATTACTGATAATGGGTATACTACAGATACCAATGTGTTATGGGTAGCTAGAACCAGTGGCAATACTTCAAATGGATTTAGAATAAGCATGTGTGATAGTGCTAATGCTTATGTCCAAAACTTAAATGCAAAATTCTCTGCTGCTTCTGCAAACGTAATGTTCGTTCAGGGTAGTAAAAGTGCAAACGTTGTTACTGCTAGTAATACTGCGGCTGTAACTCTGGCGGCCGCGTTTGCATATAGAGACGTGTTATCTCTAGAAGTTAGACCATCTGCGGCTGGTAAAACTGATGGATTTCCCGCCCAATTTAATTTGATTGCATCAAAACAAGTTGTTGGCGCAAACGTAGTATTAACTTTTGAAACTACTTGGACTCGTCCAACATCTACAATCATAGTTAATGGGGGGATTTTCAGATTATCTGGAACTACTCAGGCAGCGGTTATGCTGCGTAATTGGGAATTTCAGGGGGGTAATCCTAATCCAGCGAATAGAGCATTCCCTGCCGTATTACCACCAGCATCGGATACCGATCCTTCTACTTCTCAATTAAAAAGAGGAACAGGGGCCGATACATATTACGTTAATGATAAAATATATACTGTAATAGCAGATAAAAATAATAATGTTGTCTTTAAATCTGAGGGAACTAGGGCTGATCTTAAATTTGTTCCACAAAATAAAAAAGCGGCCTATGGTGCGAATTATCATATTAATATTAATAATTCATTAAATAATAGTTATGTATGGTGGGCTAATCACAGATCAGGTATTAGTATTACTAAGCCATCTGAAATGTCTAATTTAAACACTCTACCATATACTGCTTTTCTAGGCAATGGTTCCGATACTATTACAGAGGATAATATTGCCCTTAATACTCTTATGGAGGGATATGATTTATTCAAAGATAAAGACAAAATTGAGGTCGATTATCTAATACAGGGTAAAGCTAATGGTGGGGATTATGGTGAAGGCTTAATCAATTATATTACTACTGAAATATGTGAAACTAGACGTGATTGTATGGCATTCGCTTCTCCTAAAAAAGAATATGTAACTAAATCAGCCGACATCAATGATATTACTAAAACATTAGCGTTATGGGCAAATG
>Ga0208975_1001267_pt1 | contig 10841 bp, 10 predicted proteins | sample GreLakmeER78MSRF_FD_187700 | JGI IMG/M metagenome (GOLD analysis project Ga0208975, IMG submission 187700) | Freshwater lentic microbial communities from great Laurentian Lakes, MI, USA - Great Lakes metaG ER78MSRF (SPAdes) | ecosystem: Environmental > Aquatic > Freshwater > Lake | place: Great... | reverse complement strand
GCCAATCATGTCGGCAAGGGAAGTTTGCGGCACAGGTTTGACCTCTGTGCCAATCATCGGGACATTAAAAGTTGCCATTTTTTATCCTACAACGTATTGACTAAAACCCGCATCGTTATAGCCTGTCGGCAAATTCATTGCGCCGCTAGTGATTCCTTGTGGGCGCATCAATGCCCCCAAGGTTACAGCGTTGCCAAGACCTTGATAGCCCCCCGCCATAGCGTTTGCTGCGCCAATCTGACCAGCACCAAGGGCAGATGCGCCCCCAATTCCTAGTTGTCCTATGTTGCCAGCGGTACTTTGTGCAAGATTAGATGTTTGTCCTTGTGCAGTTTGACCTATCCCAGCTAAAGATGCCAAGCGGTTATAAATGTTTGTTTGTTGCGTCATGTACTGAGGCAATCCAACATTAGTGGCGTAATCAATAGCAAATTTACGCCTTGCAAGATCAATGTTTGACCCCCCACCGCCCACATTCATGGTTTGACCAGTAGCGCCAACGCCTTGGTTTAGGCCAAACTCAAACCCAGGCATTGCCCGTAAATCTGCCGCTGTTGGCATCCTGTTTAAATCAGGCAACATCGTATTGATTTTGTTCAAAGCACCATAACCAGCTTCACGGTATGGGGCTTGTTGAGCATTCACAATATCAAACATTGCCCGTTGTTGGGCTGCAGCATCCTGAGTTGCTTGATATTGCAAATTAGCGGCTCCAGATGCCGCACTTGCTTGTTTATTTGCGCCAATTAATCCTGCTACGGCAGCGCCGCCGATGGCCCATGCTAATGGCATGATGTTTCCTTTCGAATCAAAACTTCATCAACTTTGGCAACATCGGTTTCATCTGTTGCATGGATGCAAAACCATTCACAATCTTCAAGTGCCTCAATTGTGTGATGGACACCTGATTTTATTTCTAAACACGCTGGCGCGGTGTATTCTTTTTGGCCTTCATCTGTCCGCAGAATTACCCGCCCTTTGGCAAGAATGCTCAAATGACTGTAATTGTGGGCATGAGTGCCAGCAATAAACCCCGCTGGGATACGCATCCGCTTGGCATATAGGCCATCAGAAAAGTGATGTTCAACGCCTAAATCAGCCTCAAACTTGCCTTGGTGGGCGGCAAACAAATCAGCATTGTTCAAAACGTGCCCCCTTGTACCCCGTTTAGGGCCGTGAAATCGGTGAATTTTCCACCCACAGGAATGGTCAAGCCAATGGTTGTATTGTTGATTGCACCGCCGCTGATCGCCACAGTTGCCGCTGTCATGTTTGTAAATGCCCCAGCCGCAGGTGTTGTGAGGCCAATGGTGGAACTGTTTATTATGCTGTTGGTGATGGTCACATTGGTGATCGTTCCACCCGTGATGTTGGTGTTTGCCACATTCAGCGTGATGATGTTGGGATTCATTAACCATTGCAACCAAGGAACGCTGGGCCGTCCCGTAGTTTCATCAAGAAACGCCGAATAGGGAATATTGATGTTGCTGTTTGGGATTGCGGTTGCCATCAGTTATCCCCAGCAGACATTTTCAATTCGGCAGACACAATGACCGTTTTTACAGGGTCACTAATTGCCACTTCAAAAATCCTATCCCGTGAATAACCCAACCGCCGCCACAAGGCACGATTGACATAGTTACCAATCTTGCCGATGCTGACCCAATGCTCATTTGAAAAAGTAGAACCGCCATCATTTGACCAGCGCAACATTGCTTGGGGGGTTTCTCCTTGGCCTGTACTTAATCCAACCCCTGGCTGAAATTGAATCTGAAAAGAATCAAAATACTGGCGCTGTAAGTCTTGGGTCAGATGAATGGCTCGGCGCAATCTGCGAATTGTGCTGCCGTTGTCTGTATATACAGCGTTATCTAAGCTGTAAATCTTGCCGTTTTCAAAGTCACCAACAAGGTTCTTATTGGCAAAAAATGCCGCACAATTTGACCGATGGCGCTTGTAAACCGCTAAATCAGAATCCCAAGACAACCATTTGTGCCAACTTTTTGTGGATAGGTCATAAACCCATGTCAAGCCATATTCCCCAACGCTGGGGAAGGTGACCACATACATTTCATGGCCTTCAATCTGGTAAGTGTAGGCAATGGCATCAGAAACCACAGAATTCAGCAAAGACTGTTCAACAGCGTGGGTGCTGATTCTGACCCAGGTGTAACCCTGCATCATTTCAATGGTTGCCGCACCTCTGTTGTCTTTTGCCACACAAGCAAACGTTTCGCCCAATCGGGCCAGCGAATACTTGGCGACAATACCTGATTGGCTTGAAGTCCCTGGCACTCGTTGGAATGGGAAACTGGTAATCCCTGCGATTACGTTGCCCACATCTGTCCAGACCTCGGTGGTTACTTCCCCAATCAGATACACCTGTCGTTGGTTAACTATCAGCGTCACCAACAAGTCAGATGACCCATCAGCCGTGCCATACAGGGCTTGCGTGGATAGACTAGACCCCAGATCAGTACACGCCCAGTTTTGCGTTCCTGGCTCGTTATAAATGTTGTAGTTGTCAACCACATCAACCACAGATGCACCCCGCCAAGGGCCATCTGATGCTGGCAAAGTTGTGAATGTATTAGTCGCCACAACCCAGGTATATCGATTCGGGCCATCCACAATGTAGGCGGTCAATCCGCTTGCGGTGTCAATGTTGTCTGATATTGACACTTGCCCCGTGCTGGTGGTCAGCGTTCCAATCTGCGTGGCAACAAATGAAGTGTTGACCTGATAAACAATATTTCCAGCTACCGCAATCAGGATGGTTTCGCCTGACATTGTGTGCAAGCCCCGCACCTCTGCCGCTTGAAGTTGAACTTCTTGCACCAATCCAGGCGTGGGATATAGCGCAACAATCCCCCTTTCCCCAGGTTGCTTAGATGTGTCAATCTCAGCAAAGAAATTGATGCATTCTTGGTCGCCTTGGTAGATAGATGGCGCAACGTAAGATGTGCCGACAAAACCAAAATCAGGCATTGGTTTTCCTTCTGATCAAGGATTTAACGGTTGATTTGTTGGCATTCATTTTTTCGGCAATCAAACTCATGGTGATGCCATTGTTACGCATAGACATGATTTCATCAATCTGTGTATTGGTAAAAACAGACCGATGGTGATCTTCACCCGTCTTGTGTTTAACCCTGCCTTTTTCGTGCATATCAAGATTGTTTTCACGCAAGTTCGCCACACGCAAATGCGCTGGATTGCAACAAACACGGTTGTCGCAAAGGTGCATTAAAAACCCTCGGGCTTTTTTGTTGGTGGGTGACCTTAATTCAATCATGTCAGGATTTACCAAGTTGAAGATAACCCGATGGGCATAGTAGGGTTTGCCTTCAATCCAAGTGCGACCATAGCCACATTCGGTAACAAATCCAATCCAAGGCCAACATTCATCAGGGTTTTTAACATCAACTTTTTTCCATAAGACTTCTGGTGTGTTTTGTGGTCGTCCTGCTTTCATGGTGATTCCTTTGTAAAACCACCATTCTAGCCTTGTTATAAATCAGCGGAAGCCCCCATCCATAATAAAGCCAGCATCCTTGGCCCTGCCGACCATCAGACTGTCAGGGTATCGGGCGATCTGCGCTGGGCGCATATTGGTGCGCTTAACCGTGGCTTTTCCCTGTCCCGCATAGGCGTTGATCATGGCAATTTGTACCTGATTGATCTTGCCATACATTGGCAACAGGCGTTCAGCCAAACACCACCGCAACGCCATGTTGTAGCCTTGTGGCAGTTGGATGGTATCGGTCAGCGTGGAAAATTCTCTAAAGATTGTCTGGGTAAACAAGTGCAATTCACCCTGTGACGGGTTGGGATAAACATAAATTGTCCCCAGCAACTCGGAAGGTTGGTAGTAAATTGCTTTTGCCCAAGGACCATTCAATTGCTTGATGCCAATTGATTCATATTCTTCAAGGCTCAAAATTGACAAGGGATAGTCAAGATAACCCCCCGCAATGTTTGTCCCGCCCTGCTGAGTCGCAACCCGCACAAAGCCAGATTCAATTGACAATGGGCGCTCATAGTAGGCAGAGATTGGGAAAGGAATAATGGTTCCCGTCATGGCAACGCTACCAACAGTTTGTGATGCTGAGACGGTATAAGTTCCAACCCCGCCAAGACCACTAACAAACGCTGTGATCGTAGTGCCAACAGTTACACCGCTTCCAGCAATGACAGAACCAACGCCTAAATAACCAGCAGAAATGGCGCTCACAGTTAAAGTTGTGCCGCTGATAGACCCAGTAAAAGCTGGCGTGGGCGTGGTGTTACTGCTGGACAAGGTATATGTACCGCCCTCGTTTACATTGCCCCCAGCGCCCGTTGTAAAGCCCACAATCCTTGTTCCCGCTGTGATACCTGTGCCTGATAGCGTCTGACCAATGTTGATGCCGCCAGCGGTCACCGCATTAGCTGGGACGGTCAAGGTTGTGCCAACAATCGACCCTGTAAATGTTGCGCCCATCTGACCGCTTGGGCCAATGGTGTACTGAACCTGATTTTGCGTTGTCTGAAAAATAATCTCTGACCGATAAAAAACCATCATGTTCTCATTCGACCATTGGGCGATCATGTCATTGAGCATATCCAGACCATCTTGCGCCTCGTCTGCCGTTGGAGTTTCACCAGCGGCGACAGCGCCAATGTCCTTCATTGATCGGGTAATGATGTCAAGTGGTGTTGTCATTTTTTACCTTAAAACAGTTCAGCATATACCGTCAATGTAGATGATGCCAAATCAATCGCCCCGCCAGTGTTGTTTGTCAGCGTTGCGGTAATGGTATCTGCCGCACTTACTTGAGCAGTTAGAGTCATGCCGGCAGTGCTAATGCCTAAAACAGCACTACAAATCATTCCAAAAGTTGCCCCTGTAACCGTTACTGCCAAACTTTCAGATGCACCATTTGCAATGCTTGCTGGATTCCATGTTTGTGAAACACCAAACGGACTTGGACTTACATTGCGAATTGACGCACCACTTGTCCCCGATGTAAATGTCATAACGCTTGACGCATTAAAGTCGGATGACGCTGCCTTTGCCAAAACGTTGCTGATAAATCTAGGCGCACCGCTGTTAAACAAAACGCCCACAAAGTTTGCGGGTCTTGCGCCAGTAAATAAGATGTCTACGTTTCTGACAATTGCATTTGCAGCTTCGAACTGAATAGCCCTTGAATTGGCTTGTCCACAGTTGACCAAATGAATGCCATCCAGTGTGACGTTTGTTCCAGCCACATAAATAGAACGATCTGTGCAATTGCTCAATTGAACATTTTTAAGACTAGAATAATTTTGCTCTAAAGTAATTGCGTCAGTAGCGGTAACAAAATTACCATAAATGCTATCAATATCAGCTTTTATGCCGCAGTACATAATTGCACATGACACGGCCTCTGCATTGATGTTGCGAACCGTTGGGACACCAGTTATAGACCCGTGCAAATAAATGCAATAGTTTGCGCCTGATGCTGTTATACCAACAAAATCAGCGCCATCAATGATGGGGTTTGTGACCATTGTTCCAACATCAATTATTCCACGGGTTGCTGTTGGATGGTCATACGCCACCACATCCCGCAAGGTTGGGTTATCGCATGACGCTATATTTAAAAAACCAAGATCGTTGTTTGAACCAGTTACATTGGTAATTAAAATATTTTGATTTAACCCAATTGGCCCACCAAGAGTTAAGCCATGTCCATCGTTGTTGAATAGTCTTGCACCATCAACAATCAAATACCGATTGCCAAAGGTGTAACCAGCATCAGGTTCTACATCAATGCCGCACTTAGGCAATGTGCCGTTGGTGTTTTTGTATTCACCGCCCCGAACAGTACAGCGCAAACTACCAATTACAGACAGTCCATTGCGATATGCATTGTCTGCAACGCAATTGACCAAAGTAATGTCTGTCGGGTAGCTTGCTTGCGTCCCCAAAACAGTTGTACTTATATAAAGTCCATCAGACGTTGAGTTTTTACAAATTACATCGTTGACAGTAATTTGGCTGCAATAGTCAGTTATTGACAGGCAATGTGATGCAGTTTCAATCGTAACGGTTCTGTTTGCTCTATTGCCGTCAATCGTCAACCCATTGATTGCGCCGTTTTGACAATTGATAAAAAACATCACTTCATAATTTGTGGTTACCGCTGCGCCATTTTTTACTTTAATTGTTGCGCCGTAACCTTCAATAGCAAAGTTTGTTTTTCCGCTAAATTTTAAACCATTTAAATTGTCGGAATTTACAATGTAAGTGCCTTGGGGAAATAACAAATTTGAACCATCGCTGGGCATTGCTGCAATAGCCGCCAAGATTGCATTTGTGTCATCGGTAGTGCCGTCCCCCGTTGCGCCAAAATCCTTGACAGAAATAGAGTCACGAAATTTAGCCTGGACGGTTCTTGACAATTGCGCCGTTCCTGTGCCTGACCCTGCGCCCGTGGCGGTGAAATATACGCCAACAGTGTTGGAAGCTGCGCCAATGCTTACAAAATTGGTGTTGCCAACTGCCGTGATTAAGTAACTTTTGCCAACAACAAATGCACCAGCAGTTACTTGATAACCTTGCTCGTATGCAACGCTGCTTGCATCATTTGCAAATGGTGGCAGTGCATTGCTGGGTATGTTGTCGTATGAACCAATCTGGGAATCAGAAGCATTTTTAAGGACAAACTTATATCCAAACCCCACCGTTAACCAAATTTCTTGTGGTGTTCTGCCAGCCGCATCCAAAACAATAGGATTTGAATTGGCAATATTGCCAGAAATGGTGGTGTACGTTGCCAATGGCGTTGTCGTGCCAGCGGCATAGGTATAAATAAAACCGCCAGCTAAAGGCACACCATTGTTGTCAAAGAATTGTGCGCCAGCGCCAGCAAAAGGTGAAAGTGATACTGACATTTATGATACCTTTACAATGATTTTTGCTCTGCCGTCAGATTCAATCGCAATGACTTTACCAACCGCTTGTTGATATTGCTCAAAAGTAGGATTGCCAACTGCCTCGCCTTTAATAGCGCCATTGTCGTTTACAGGGATGATGTACTGCCCAGGGGTTGCGCCCAAGACATTGATGGGCACTTGCCCGCAAAAGGCAATACGATCAACACGTTGACGAGCAGTTTCTAATGCGGCATCAAAAGCAGTTTTGTCAGTTTCATATTGAGCTTGACGAACCGCAAACTCTGCATTCGTTTCAGCTTCAATTTCTTTTGTTGCTTCACGCTGGGATGGCACTTGTGGTTTTGTTAATCCTATCGCAGATTCATTTCCCCAATTGTCACCACCCACATAAGACGGGTTGGTTGATTTGATCACAAACGACAAGGCATCAGCAAACACATTGGTCAATTTGCCATTCGCATCAATGCCGCAAATGTCGCCTTTGGCAATCGTAAAATCGCCACTTTTTTCCATGTATTCGGCATAATCTAAGCCTGCCGCATTGACAGTTCCAGCCGCATTAAGGGATCGACTTGTTGCGGGGCCTTTTCTCATATAGAAAGCAGCATCAGCGGCATTTTCACCACCAGCATAAGTTACGTTTCCAAGTCCTGTGTAGGCTAAAGTAGATAATTGATTAGCCCAATACGCAACTACATCAGAATTATTTGTGCCAACAACATAATGAAACACACCAGCAGTTGCGGCTGTGCCAATGGAAAATTTGGATGTGGTTGAAATATATCCAGCAGAAGTAATTGCTGCTTGCGCTGTGCCGTTTGTGTAAAACGTCATAGAGTTATCATTGTTGTAATAACTTATGATGCCTTTATTGTCTGCGCCAACATAGCCAAACAGAAGTTGGGCATAATTTGTTGAACCTCCAACAATAGAAATGTCAGTTTGTCCAGCAGTTTTTGCCGTAATTTGTCTGCTGTTTACGGGTGCGCCTCCAACACCTAATGCGGTTCCATCAAACACTAATCCGCTACCTGTAGTTAGCGCGCTTGTGCTTGAAGCGTACATCACGCCATTTGCGGTAAATGAAGTAAGGTTTGTGCCGCCGTTGGCAACTGGCAAAACACCTGAAACATGGGTTGTCAAGCCAATCTTGCCCCAGCTTGGCGCAACCCCTATGCCGCCCGAAATCAAGGCATTGCCCGTTGCTACATCAGCAAGTTTTGCAAGGGTTGTGGTGGTATTTGCATAAAGCAGATCACCCACCGCATACGATGTTTGACCTGTGCCGCCAGCCGTAGCTGGGACTACTTTCCATCCAATGACTTGAACTGCTGCCGAATTGTCTTTGTAAAACAGTTTGCCATCGGTGATGTTGATCGCCAACTCGCCAGTGGCAAGATTTGCCGCCAACGGCACATTGGTTGCTGTACTTGAAGAATACAGTTGGATTGGGGTAAAGCCTGTTTGTGCCATTAGATGCTCGGTGTAAAGACTTGTGGCAACCAGGGGGCGACAACAACTCGTTGGGTTGCCGCAGCTTGTTCATCTAATCGGGCCTCAACTTGTGCGCCAATGTCGGCGGTCACCCAGTTGGTCACCATTTCCTCGGTCACATCCGCAAATGGCACGGTCAGTTTTGGCTCGGCAAACTTCCACCAGCCTTCAGTTTCCACCCCGTTTTTAGCGCAGAAATACCGTGCGCCTGTGATCAGGTCGCCATCGGCTTGGATTTCCAAGATTTTCCACATCAGAATGTGCCCCCTGTTACCCCGCCAGTAGCGGTTAAAACGCCCGTGGATGGGTTAAATTTGAGTTTAGTGGATGATACCTTGATTGGCAAATTTCCTGTGGTTGTAGTCACCCAAGATAGGTACATTTCTGCCGCTGTGCTGGTGTCATCAGTAATCGCCACATTCGTTGCGTTTGTTGCGGTTCCCGCTGTCGTTGCCGACCCTGCCGAACCGTCAATATTCACCCCTGTCAGGGATTGTGCGCTGCTCGAACGATTAAGTGCAATTGCGGTTGTGCCAACGTACAGGGTTGAATTGCCCAATACACCGCTGGGAATCGTTCCCGATAACTGACCCGCTGGGAGACTTGTCAGGCTTGCCCCCGACCCGCTGAACGCTGTGGCGGTCAAAAGTCCAGAACTGGGGTTAAAGTTGTACTTTGTGGAACTTACCAACGTGGTGGCTAAATTGCCCGTGGTTTGGTCTGCAAACAAGGGATAACGCACCGCATTGGTGGTGGTGTCATCTGTGACCGTGGCATAGGCGGTGGGGGTTGTCCAAGTGGGGGCGCTTGCGCCATTAGAAGTTAAAACTTGCCCCGCCGACCCTGTTGCACCCGAAACCGCCAATGTGCTGCTGAAATCAATGGTGGTGAATTTGCCCGTTGATGCTGTGGTTGCACCAATCGACATATTGTTAATCGTGCCAAGGCTTGTTGGGGCAATCTCAATTGCGCCTGTACCCGTTGGCTTCATGTGAACATGACCCGTACCCGTTGGGCTAATGTCAATCTGTGCATTTGCACCATTGATATTGGTAGAAACACTCAATGTTAGGTTGTCTCCACCACCAGCGCCCCAAGACAATTGACTTGTACCGCCCGAATTACGCAAAGCCCCGCCAGCACTTGTTGCAGCCTCAAAAAATGGCCCAACAAACTTAGTGGTTGCCGTGATTGTTGTGCCTCTGACCGTGTTGGCAGTTGTGCCACCAATCGCAGGGGGCGCAGATAAATCTAATGTGCCGCCCAAAGTCAAATTGCCTGTGGTGGTTACTGTGCCACTAAGGGAAATACCTGAGACCGTGCCTGTACCGCCAACCGATGTGACCGTTCCCGTGGTGGGCGTTGCCCAAGATGGCAAGCCTCCCGCCAAAGTCAATACTTGACCATTTGCGCCAGCCGCCAAAAATGCTGTTATATCTGTTGCTGTTTGGTATGGCAATGAACCAGCCGCACCACCCGCAATGTTTGTGGCCTTGGTTGCCGTTGTAGCCGTGCCAGCGTTGCCTGATACCGAACCCGTGATGGTGTTGGTAACCGTCAAGTCGCCCAGCGTTCCCAAACCAGTTATGCCCGAATAACTGCCCGACAATCTGGCGCTGTCAATCGTGCCGCTGGTTATCTGTGATGCCGCAATAGCAATACTGGCGTTTGCCGCCAAGGTAATTTGGCCTTGAGCATTGACCGTAAAAGTCGCCACCTGGGAGGCCGACCCGTATGCCGCCGCAGTCACCGCTGTGTTGGTGATGCTGAATGTGTTGCCTGTCAGGGTTAGTCCTGTACCCGCCAAGTAAGACCCAGCCCCAGAAAACTGCGACCAAGTGATTGGGGTCACATCAATTGTGCCGCCTTGGTTTGAGGTACAAACCCAGCCCGTATCAGCCAAGGTTGCGCCAGATTCAATAAAGGTGAACGCTGATGGCACTTCTGCCCATATATTCATGTCAGCAGATCGCGCCCAAGCACCAGATGCCGCCACATATATGCCGTTGAACTGGCTCAACGTCTGATCTTTGACCAGAATCCTATCCCCAGCGGTCAGCGTTGCAACCCAATCGCCCCCTGCCTGTACCGCCAAACCAGACAGCGTGATGTTGTTAGTGGTTGAGTACACACAGGATGCTTTTACATCCAAACCCTGCGCCACCGAATCCACATAGCCTTTATTGGCAATGTCTGTGGCGCTAGTTGGGGTTGTGGTGATCGTGCCAGTTACCGTGCTGATGTTCGTAAATGAGGCGTTTTCTGGGCCATAAAAAGGCGTTCCCGCTGGCCCAACAAAGTACTGAAGGGCAAAGGTAGGCTCGGGCGCAAAAACGCCCTGCACAGGGACAAAATTAGTGGTCTGGGTGACCGCTGTGGACATGGCTTACTCGAAATAAACCGTGATGCTTGCAGTTCCAGAA
>Ga0208975_1001262_pt1 | contig 10883 bp, 16 predicted proteins | sample GreLakmeER78MSRF_FD_187700 | JGI IMG/M metagenome (GOLD analysis project Ga0208975, IMG submission 187700) | Freshwater lentic microbial communities from great Laurentian Lakes, MI, USA - Great Lakes metaG ER78MSRF (SPAdes) | ecosystem: Environmental > Aquatic > Freshwater > Lake | place: Great... | reverse complement strand
TGGTCAATGCCATGACGTTTCCTTAAACTGTGTATGCTATTGAACAATCCAACCGATAACCATTTACGCCAGGGTAAGTGCCATCATATTTATTGACAATCAATTGCGTTGTAGTCCTAATTCCAACCGCTAAAGAAACGCCAGTACTTGCGTCCTCTCTACCGCATCCAGCTTCAGAACTTGAATTTGCAGCAGCAAATGGAACTCCATCAACAAACATTGCGCCAGAGCCTGTTCCGTTGTTAGTTATGACAATGGTAAATTGCAAAGTTAAAAGACGCCCAATTTTTGTATATTTACCGCTTGCTGAATAGGTTGTAATTGAACCAACGTTTGCTGTAACAACTGGTGTCCAAGTACCTTCCTCATAGTCAGCCAACAACTCGCTGGTCATCGTGCCAGAGCCTGATGAGGTAACAGAAAAGTCAATGCCTTTGCCTGCTGTGCCGATGACTAGGTTGCCTGTGGATAAGGTAACGTCACCAGACAGCGTAGGCGCAGCAGACAGTACCGTGTTGCCAGTGCCTGTGCTGGTGGTTACACCTGTACCGCCATTAACAACTGGCAAAACGCCTGTAATTTGGCTTGCATTGATAACTGAATTTGCTACTTTTAACATGGCGATTCCTAGTTGTAAACAACTTCAATAATGGATGTGTCTGGCGGTGCTTCAGTAAAAGTTACCGTGCCGCTGGTAACAACGTAAGTGTTGCGGTTCTGGTACACGCCGTTGATGTAGATGGCAGTAAAACCATTGACCACCGAGAAGGCAGTTGTTGTCCCGTCACCCGTAGCATTAGAGGCAAAGGTGCTGCCGTTGATGTTGTCCACTGTCCAAATCAACACGCCTGCGCTAGTGTATAAGGCAAACTTGTAGATGGCCCCACTGAGCCACACATTGGCCTCGCCACGGCTGTCCAGGACGATGGGGTTGGTGTTGGCACTGACGCCAGTGGAATCGGTGTAGGTGGCTAATGGCGTAGTCGAGCCAGCCTCGTAGGTGTACAGCAGCCCACCAGCCAGCGGTGCGCCGTTGGCGTCAAAGAATTGCAGTTTGGGCGTTGGGGCTAGGGAGGTGGTAGCCATGTTACATACCTTGGTTTGGTGGCGGCATCATTTCAGGTGGCATCATCATCTCCTGCGGCTCCATCGGCATCGAACTCATCAGATCACCACTGGTTATCATGCCTTGCACAGTGCCCAGCACAATCTCTTGTATCTGGTCAGGCGTCATAGCAGCAGCCACCGCCGTCATGCGTTTGGTTTCTACATCGTAGGCTTTGACCTCAGAGTCAAACCGCTTGATCTCCAACTCTTGCGCTTCCATTGACTGCTGGACGTTTAGCAGCATTTCTTGCATTTGTTGCATCTCCTGCCCCATTGCCTGCATCTGCATATTGGCAGCTTGCAGGGCTGGGTCTTCATCGTCACTCAAAAGTTTGGGGTCAATGGTCTTAGCCAGCCGTTTAGCCAACTCGTCTGCCCCAGGCCAATCCATTGCTTTGACAAACAAGTCGCCTGCAATCTGCATAAGCGCCGGGTTGCCTTGCAGCAGTTGGGCCATTTCTTCCCGTGTCTCTTGCCGCCGAGTGCTGTAGCTTGGGCCGGTTGTTACCACCACATCGTACTTGCCGACATTGGGGTTGTAGATTTTGTCAATTTCAATGCCTTCTTGATTGACAATTCGCTTAACCGGCATCTCTTGGGACGGGTCAATCTTTGCCATCTCAGTATCGCCATCCTCGCCAATGATTCGGGCAATACGCTGGGTGTCGTAGATTTTGGGAATCATGTCTACCAGTTGCCGGGTCACGTAGCGTATGGCACGGGCTAGGTTGTCTACATAGTGGTAAGTACCAACGTCACCCTCGCGCTGACGGGCTAGGATGGCCTTGCCGCTGCGCTCGTTACCGCCCATACCCAGACTAGCGTTGTACTGCCCTGTTGCGGCTTTAATGTCCTCAGATGCCCCCGATTTGGCTTGCAAAAGGCCGCTAGAGGCCATCGGGGGCTGGGCACGTTGGGGCAGTGGCAGAGTAGCACCAGCGCCATCAGTCACATCTGGGTTGACCTCAAGGTAGGGCCAGTTGGTGGTGTTGGCAGTCTTCCACTGAGTCTCGTAGCCTTCAAACTGCCCACCGTAGCCAATGAACGGGGCTTTGGGCGCCAAGGCCAGCATCTCGGCTTCTTGGCTCACCCAATAGTTGTACATCCGCTGGGCGTCCTTGGCGTTTCGCACTAGACCGGAGACATAAATCTGCCCGTTGACCTCAAACTCATTGCCCACCACCCGCACAATGGGTATGTACTTACCCGCCCAATCGCGTTTCTCCAGCACCTCGTAACCGTTGGTCTTGACCCAGCAAACCTTTTCCCGCTGCGAAATCCGAGTCTTCAACGGCTTGCCGTAGAGCATCTTAAGTTGCTTGTCATCAGGCGTGTTGTTAAACGCCGTGATGTTGTTAGGGTACAGGTTCAGTGTCTCGGCCTTGTACTCCCGGTAGAAGTACTCCGCAATCCGCACAGTCTCATCGCGCAGCCATTGCTGTAGGTCTTGGTCGCCAATCCCAAGGGACTGCAAGCTACTGATAGGCGCAGCGTCTGGGTACAGGCGCTCGTACTCGTCCTTGGGCACATCGTCCGTGACAAAACACCACCGGGCATCCGCACCGCATGGGTCTTGGATAGCGGGGTCCATGTAGACCGAGAATGAGTTGCGAATCCGGCCTATCTTGAGTTCTTGGTCAAAGCTGTTTTCGTCGCAGTACTCAGTCAGTACGCGAATGTAGCCTTCACCATAGGTAACTTGGTTCTCGCAGGCAGTTGCGTAGGCAATGTCAGCGTCACTGATATACTCAATGTGCCGCACTATGCCGTTGAATATCTCTGCCATCTCAGGGTCAGCAACGTCATCCGCAGGTATAACTTTGCCGCTAGGCTTGTTGTACCGCTGGTCGTTAGTGACTTGCCGAACGTGTTGCGGCAACTTGTTAATAGTCAGGCAGGGACGGGCGTTGATGGTTTGCCCCTGGACGGCCCCGCGAGTCGCCAGTACATCAGCAGGCCATTGCCACTGGTTGTCTGGACTACCCGCCATGAACCGCAAGTCATCAAGTTCGTTGTTGCGCGAGTCACTGTAGGCGTCCACCGCCATTGTCATGCGAGAGCGCATGGTGGAGAGCATATCGCTGTACTCTACGTCATCGCCCCCACCAACATCAGCGACCTTGCCAGCCTTGTTAATGCCGGTGTAGTCAACCATTACTTTGCTTTCTTAGCCGGTTTAGACGAATTCTTAACCGCATAAGCAATTGCCACGGCCTGTTTGACAGGCTTGCCTGCCTTGACCTCGGCCCTGATGTTGGCCTTGAACGCCGCAGGCGTAGGTGACTTTTTGAGTGGCATTACTTCTTCTTCGCCGTCTTAGCAGAATTCACAAAGTCTTGCTTGCTAGGCGCTGCCTTGCTGCCGACTTTGTTCATCTTTTCGCCAGAGCCAGCCTTGATGCGGTCTTGCTTGGCATTGATTGCAGCGTAGAGGCCGGGTTTTGATGTCTTCATATTAGCACTTCCATCGTTTAAGGGCTGCTTTAGCGCGTTCGCCGTCTTTGGCGTTGGCAGCTACTGCGCCCATTCTTGCACAAAATGAATCCTTGCGTCCTTGGTCTGCCTTGGTCTTGGGGTTTGGCGCAGGAGCCTTCAAGTTAGAGCCAGTAGCTGCATTGTATACAGCACGGCCCTTGGCAGTCAAACCCGCGCCCTTGGACGTTGGCAGCTTCTCGCCACGCCCAACTGATAAAGATACACCTTTTTTCATGATCCCATCCATCCAGTAGACACCGCCGAGTGATCTGAGTACTTGCGAGGCGCTGCTTCCCGATACTCCCGATGCGCCACAGGAAAAGCAAACGTCACGCATATTGCATCCGCAGCGTCTGGACTAGCTAAACCCCGTGCTTTCATTTCTTTCTTGCTCTCCAAGAAGATCGTACCCCGTGAGTCAGGCTTCATTAGGGGGCTAATAAGGTCAGTCTTTAAAAACCTATCCTGCGGAATACTAGCAGATTTCAGCCAATCCTTCATGTCACCCCACATCTGCGCCCTCATATTACCGTACATGATCGGGTTTTTGGCCTTGTTCCCAAAGTTTACACCCTTTATCTTGTACCGCTGCTCCTTGAGCCTGTCCACAATCCCCGCCCCCAGCCCACCCTCATCAATCACCACCATTGCAGGCTTGTACTCCTCCATCGCTTCAATGATATGCCCCACCACCGTCATCGTATCATCACCCCGGTACTTCTTTATAGCAACAATATCCCGCCCCTGCCGCACCGCAATCACCGTAGCATCAGCCCCAAACCGCGCTGGGTCTACACCAATGATGATCGGGGCACTAGCATCCTTGTACTTCGGCCTTTTCATGGCCTCATCGACCGTATTTGATGGAATAAACTGGTCATCCCCCGCACTCGGAAACTCACCATACACCTCAACGTGCGCCTGGGCACTGTCCGGCCCGTACTCTTGGATAATCCGCTCGTAAACTTGTTTGTCCGTCCCCTCCACCGTCCTTGCATCCACCACCTTAGTTACCCAAAAGTCCCGCTTTGAGTGAAATGTCTCATAAAAGTACCCCGTGTTGCGCCGTGGGTTGGAAAACGCCAGCCAAAAACGATTCGGCGTGTTTTCTGTGAAGAATCCACCCGTCACCGCCCAGATGCTGTCGTCAATACCTGACGCCTCATCAAAAATTACCAGCACACCATCAAAATTGTGTACCCCAGCATAAGCATCAGGGTTCTCCGCACTCCAAAGCCGCCCCTCCACGCCCCAATACCTCGTACCCTTTTTCAAATCCCTCTCCACCAACTCCGTCAACCACTTTGCAGGCGTCACCCGAGTGGCTGAGACTTCAAACCAGTGACTGTTAATAGACATTGCCAACCACTTGGTAATCTCAGCCCAAGTAATTGATCGCAACTGGTTCTCACTGTTCGCCGAGATGATAGTTGTTGAGCCAATCCTAGTGGACAACATCCATATCGTCAGCCATGACACCAATGCAGACTTACCAATACCCCGACCACTTGATACTGCTTCTTGGAGTACGGCAAAGTCAACCACACCTTTGTTCTTTTTAATATGCGTAGCAATATCATTCAGTACATCCCGCTGCCACTTTCTTGGGCCAGAGAAATGCTCCAGCGGCGTACCCTTCTGACCCCAGGGAAACAAATACAGAACAAATGCCAGTGGGTTATCTTTAAGCGATGGAACCCATAGCCTTGCCATGAGTTCTTGCTCGTCTTCAGGTTGGTAGATAGTCGATTGCATTTATGACGCGCATCTCTGCTTGTTCTAGTGCCTGGGTGATGGAGATGCGCTGGTTGACTTCGACTGATATAGCCTGCTTGGCAACCCAGCCGTGTTGATGCTTGAGTATCTCTAGCGCGGCTTTGGCGTCCCCGTTGCGCGCTGCGTTGTGCAGTATCTCGGCCATCTCGCGTTCGCCGTCGGCTTTGCCCTTGAGCGCAGCCATGCCGACAACCGGGTCAAAGTTGCACAGCGTCAGGTACTCTTGCGGCAGCATACCGGCTGCAAGCGCCAGTGTCTCGCCATGCAAGCCTAACCGGGCTGCTTCGTACACAGATTGCAAGCGCGACTCAGTCGCCTTGAGCGTCCTAATAGATAACGGCAGTGACATCATGTTCCGTTTTATACCATAAAAATAAAAATTGTTCGCTGACGCTCCGTAGCTGTGGCCCTAACCGCTCGGCCCTGCTACCCCCGCCTCGGCGCTGCCAGGGCCAGGCCGCCGGGCCGCTGGCCGCTGGCCGCCGGGCCGTGTGTCGTGTGTGCCAGCACACGGCCAGCACCAGCACGGCCAGCCAGCACACGGCCAGCACCAGCACGGCCAGCACCAGCACGGCCAGCACCAGCACGGCCAGGGCGTGTGCCATGTGTGTCATCATGGCACTATGGCACACATGGCACACACTTGCGCCCGTGTGTGTCTTGTGGGCAGTGTGTGCCATCATTTTCGAATCGAAGTCGCGCCGCAAACGTGGAAGTCTTACACTATTCATACTGTTATTATATACAGTATATATATTTTCATAGACCTATACAAATATATGACACACATGACACACATAGGGGGTTTTTCAGAGGGCCAGATCACACCTGCGCCAATGCCCACAACGTCACACACGCCGACACACACACACTAAGGGTAAACCCCTACGTAGTAAATACTGTTACGTATCAAGCACTTAGCGCACGCGCCCAAGTGCTGGCACGATTCTCTTATGCTCTATATGTGAGAGGGTCGTCTTCTCTTAGTCCACTAAACGAAAGTAAACAAATGATCACATTCAACACTGGCCGCAACTACACTGAACACGGCCAGCGCATCGCAGCGCAGCGCGTCGAATCGGGCGCCGTCGTTATGGTAGACATTGATCGCGGGATTGACTACTTGCTACCAACTAGCACCGAATTCACTCAGCGCGGCGTCATGGCCGCATACGATCACAATCGCGTAATCTACCCTTCCGACATTGGTCTGTCGTATACAGACTACTACGCGATTCTCGGAAACCTACGCGCGGCGGCTGGCGCGGTAACGTCTGTCTGATTCCAGCGTATAGCGGCCGCGCTGGCCGCTATACGATGCGATCCGCATCCTAGTAAAGTAAAGGACAGTACCATGACATTCGCATTTATCCCCAAAGCCGCATACAAAATCGGCCAAATCATTCAAGTACACGGCGCGCCGATGCGCGTGGAGAGTTTCACTCACTCAGGCCGCAATCTTGAGGCCGTCACACTACCCGATGCGCCGCGCTTTCGGCGCATCCTCTGCATCTGCACCAATATGACGCCGATTGTGGGAGTGTCAGCATGAAACAGACTATCAACCACGCCAGCCAGTTCCGCGACGCCTTCCGCGCCGCCGGGCGTCAAGACCAATTCAGCTATGAGGCGCTTGGCCTGCTGTTCGATTATTTGGAAGACGTGCAACCAGATTACGAACTCGACGTTATCGGCCTATGTTGCGACTATGCTGAATCGACGCCCGTAGAGATACTTGAGAGCCACGGCGTCGAATTGAACGACGACGAAAAAGAGGATGCTATCCCGGTTGTCATGCAATACCTTGAGGATCGCACTTCAGTGGTCGGCCTCACGTCTGCTGGTCTGATTGTCTACGCTTCAAGTTTTTAAAGGACTAACACCATGAGATTCAATACCAAAATAATTCCTACGGGCGGCGCCTACGGGCGCGACGATTGTCTGACTAACCAGGGCGCGCCACTGATCGAATTTTATGATCCACGTTATCAGCATACGCCCGTTGGTCAATTTGTGTCACGTTACAACGTCAACACCATACTCGATCACACGGGCGGGCTATGCATGGATGGCAGCGTGCCAGACTGGTACGTCAATGCTAACGACATGGCCGAGATACGCGCATGGCTACGTAGACTGGCGGTGACGGCATGATTAAGACCATGAATGCCCGTTACGCCGGTTTCGACTCACGCACCGGCGCCAGTATCAGGCCGGGCGATCAGATTCAATACGACACCGCCACGCGCCGGGCTTGGTTAGCAGAGCCGGGCGACATGGGCGACCTAGACGACGAACAACAAGCCGCGAGTCGCTATAACCCGACCTGGATATCTCACGTTTGGAATAGCGGCGGTCGCGAGTACTACCGAAACAAGGCGGGGCGGTGCGAGGATGCGCCCTGCTGCGGGTGTTGCACAGCATGAGAGCCGTCACTCTCCTGCTGGCGCTGCTCATGCTGGCCGGGCTACTGGCTGGCGCCCTACACTATTTTGACGTGCTAATCGCGTGATGGACTATGAGCCGATAGGGTCGGCTCATGGGCACTCATGCCGTAAACGAAAGTACATTATGAAGACTATCACTCTCAACCGCGCCAAGTACGTCGTGCGCGACGACCGGCACACGTTTCTATCCGATATCCTTAAACTCACGGGTAAGCATAAGCCAGTCAAATCAAAAGGGCCAGACCGGCGCCTGTACCCGACCGACGGCGCCGTCAGCACCGCCGACTATGTCGCGCAGTACTACGCCTTGAATTCTGGCCGCTGGCCCAAACTGCAAGGGTCACCATACGGCCTCGACAACACCCTAGTGGGTTTCTACGAGGGTCTTAGCGACCGCCTGACAGTGCCCGAGGGCGAGGATAGCGTGGAGGTTTGCCATGAGGACTGAATTCTTTAACGTCGAATTTATGATCACGTCGGAGGTCACGCTGACCGACGACGGGCGCTGGCGCGTCCTGCTGCGCGACGACGACTCGGGCCAGACAGTCGGCCCGGCGCGGTTCTACACCAACGAGGCCGACGCCCTGGCCTATGCGGAGGGACTATGCGCCTGACTGACCCTAAGACTATGCGCGAGTTAATGGCCGACGGCTGGACTCGGGATCAGGTTTACGGCGCCGTCAAGCGCGGCGACCTAGTCAACCTCAACCGGCTCGACGCCTGGGGGCGCATCCGGCGGGGGCCGGGCCTGTTCGGCCAGCCAGCCGGGCCGGGCGTCACCTTCACGGCCCTGGCCGACGCCTGGGGGCGCTCATGCTCTTAGTGGCCGCGCTACTAGCCGCCCTAGTGGCGGTACTCTTGAACCTATAACTAACAGGCCCCGCGAGGGGCCTTTTTCATGCTACGGCCCGGCGCATTTCCGACCGGGTCATATTGACCAGTTCGGGCGCGACGAAGACGTGTTTCTTGGCGTTGAACTCGCGGGAGTGTACTAATCCCATATCAACCCAACCGGCCTCACGCAAGGCGTGGAAGAGGGCGCCCTGGACGATCTTAATGCCGGGCGGCGCTGCGCCCGACCCTTGCACCCGGTCGCATATCGTGTGGAAGGGCGAGCCGATCACGCCCTGGGCGAAGGGGCCACGGCGGTCGCGGAGCATCTCGACCAGTATGCTCTCGGCGGTACTCATGCCAGCCTCGACCAAAATAGCCTTGGCCTCGGTCATGGGCGGCGGGGCCGACGGGTTAAAAGCGGATACGTCACGCGCAGCCAGCCACGCCGCCACGCCAGCGAAGCCGCCCCGGTGGTGATACCAATTCCACAAGGCGACGGCCTCGCTCTCCGGCAGGCGCCCGGCCTCGGCCCATGCCACGAACCAGCGGCGATCGTCCGAAGGCAACGATATCGCCACACGCTCATTCGAAAAGGCGACCACTAGCACCCGGTTCAACGCATAGTACGGGTGCAGACCCTTCCGGTTGATGGGCAGATATTCGGGCGGGGCCGCGATGATGGGCTTTAAATGATTCTCCAACGCCCGGCGGTCACGGGCCTCGGCCTGACGCAGTTCGGCGATCTCCATGACCTCACACTCCAGCCCGTAGCCCCACTGCGAGGTGAGGTCTTCATTCTTGACGACCGAACAATTCAGCTTGGCCGGGCCTCCGACGGCCCAAAAAAATGGGGCAAAGAGGGTATCCTTGCCCGACCCTGGCTTGCCGCCCAACAGAACGGCGTGATTGATTTTGTGGCCTGGGTACTGAACCTTGTGGGCCAGCACGTTGAGAACGTGTTCCCGCTCAAACGCGACCGGCAGCATCCGCTCGGCGTGACGCAGCCAGCGGCTCACGTCACAGGCCACGGGCGCCGGGCGCGAGTTGCGCCAGCGGTTGCCGTACACAAGGCCGTCCTTGCTGACCAGCACCGACTCGCCAGCGGCGTAGGTGATGCCGACCAATGCTCGGGCGCCAGCCGCTTGGCGGTTCTCGTCGTAGCAGACGCTGGCCTCGACCCGCCGGGCTGACTTGCCGGTCGAGTGAATGGAGATGCATTTGACGTGTCTGAACAGGGCGTTGAAGGTGTTGCGCGACAACTCGCGCCTGTCTTGCATATCAAAAAACGCCTCGTCATCCTGGAGGTACGCAAAACGGGAATACCAACCGGACTTCTCGACCCGGCCTAGTTCTTTGCGCTCGACCTCGGCGATGACCTCGGCGGCGGCGTCGGGGAACTCGGGGCTGGGCTTGATCTTGGCAAGGGCCAACTCAAGATGAGCGGCCATCAAGTCGTCGCGCAGGCCGGGGGCGTGACGGGGGCCGCCATTGTCGGCGACCCACGCCAGAAAAGTGTTGCTGTCCAGATCGACACAATGGCCGTGCATACAGCAGAACGCCCGGTTGAGCGGCATATAGCGGCCCTCGGGGTTGCCGTCGGTATGCTCGGCGTTGTTGGGGCAGATGACCCCGGCCCAGCCCTCGGCGTTGGGCCGCGAAAGCAGCAGCCCCTGGCCCGAGAGCCAGATCAGCACGTCATCGGCGCCATCGTCGGCCATGCGAATCGGTCGGATGCCGCCTGACTCGGTAGGGCCGGGCACAACGTCCAGAGCGGCGCAGATGTCGGCCAGCAGGAACTCGCGGCCTGGGTGGAACTCAGTCAGAACCGACGCAAACTTGGCCTTGTCAGGCTTGAGGTTGACCGACCCGGGCAGTCGGAAGTTGCGGACGGGGTTGCAAGCGCCGGGGTCGGTGTAACCCGCAGCGGCGATGGCCTTGATGGCGGCGGCGAACTCGCCCTTGGGCGGCTGTTCGCTGAAGACGTAGCCGTACTGGAAGTTGCCTGCCGAGGTTTCCATGATCCACGTCGGCGGCAGCGGCGGGGTCTTACTCTTGGAGCCAATGTCGTCCAGCACCATGACGCCCACATACTCGCAGTTGGCCGCGCTGGCCGACACCCGGCCATCCTCAAAGCGGTCGAGAATGAATGACGCAGTGTTGCCATACCATGCCTCGCCAGCGCGGACGCCGTGCGAGGGCAGGTACGACGGCCAAGTGGCCTTGACGGCCCCGTCGGCGTGGAACT
>Ga0208975_1001261_pt1 | contig 10888 bp, 10 predicted proteins | sample GreLakmeER78MSRF_FD_187700 | JGI IMG/M metagenome (GOLD analysis project Ga0208975, IMG submission 187700) | Freshwater lentic microbial communities from great Laurentian Lakes, MI, USA - Great Lakes metaG ER78MSRF (SPAdes) | ecosystem: Environmental > Aquatic > Freshwater > Lake | place: Great... | reverse complement strand
GACGTGCATCTTGGAATGGACGGGTTGAATGGTATGCTTCTTTATGGCGTCAATTCATCAGGAAAGTCATCATTAATGAAAGCGGTCGGGCTCAGTATTATTATGGCGCAAGCAGGAATGTTTGTTCCCGCAACCATCTTCAACCTCACTCCATTCAAAAAGCTCTTTACACGCATTTCTGGCGCCGACAACATCTATAGGGGCATGAGCACATTCGTAGTAGAAATGAGTGAATTGCGAAACATTTTGTTGCGATGTGATGCTCAAAGCATTGTACTTGGAGACGAACTCTGTGCGGGAACGGAATCGGTGAGTGCAACCGCGATTGTCAGCAGTGGCATACACTACCTTGCATCCGCGAATGCGTCCTTCATATTTGCAACGCATCTTCACGAACTCCATGACGCATCCTTGGGAATAGAAATGCCACCAAGTGTTGAAAACTATTACATGCATGTTGAGTTTGATGACCAAAAAAAGATTATATATGACCGCATCCTCAAAAAGGGAGTTGGAAGCCGCTTTTATGGCCTCGAGGTATGCAACGGTATTGACATGCCCTTGACATTTTTAGATCATGCAAATATAATTCGCAAGAAACTGATGGGTGTCGCCGATAATCTGCTTGAGCACAAACAATCGCGATACAATGCTCGGGCTTGCGTCGAGTCATGCAAAGTATGCGGAAAACCGGCAACCGAAGTACATCATATAAACTATCAGGAAGAGGCGAATGGCCGAGGACAAATTGAGCATTATCATAAGAACGTTGTTGCAAATTTGGTCGCACTTTGTGAGCAATGTCATGTAAAGGAGCATACAGGAAAAATCAAAATAAGTGGCTATGTGCAAACCAGTCATGGTGTGGAACTCAATATAGAGGGTAGAAGTAACATAGATATGTGTGTATCAGAAGACCAAGACCAAGAATTAAAGAAAACCATAAAATACACACCACGCGGCTGGTTTTCTAGGGCCAACAAAAGAGGACGATGGAAAGAAGTGAGCGAAGAACATATTTGGACACTTCTCGAAAACAAAAACAAACTCAAAAACTTGAAGAAAGACTTTAAACTTGAAGACTGGAAATCATTTCTGAGTGATCCATTGTACTAACAAACATGACAATATGTAACATCAACACCCAAGCCCGATAGTCCTCTTGATTCATTTTATTACACGCTCGTTTCAACTGACCGTAAAGAATGTTGTCAAAGTAAAGCTGCTGAATCTTTTCATAAGCCCCTTGTAAAATATTGATGATGGACGAAATAATCGTTTGTACCACCCCCTGTGACGACGATGATGTAAATGTTGCATCTATTATTGATTGTATTCTATAAATGTAATATTCTATACTCTCTTTCATTTATGATGAACAATTGCGTATTAATAATTCTCTAATAAATGGGGCTATCAATTCCTTTAAACCACTAAGTTTATTGTTGTTCTGATAGGCGCTTTGCAATGCTCTTTGGGGAATATTCGTCCTTTTGATGCATCAAGATGTTCTTAAGAGCCACATGTGAAATTGAGTATCCTAGTTTTAGAAGAATATACTCAATGGATCGCTGATATAGCTTCCAATGCAAAAGTTGCCCAATGGCACATATTGCCATCTCAACATCGTCATTGGATTCATGCACATTCTTTTTATACTCTTGCATATCAAAAATTTGCATATTATGTAAAAATGCAACAAGGACGAGGCAACCGGTCTCCAACGTTGCAGGGTTGCATGGATGCGGACCTCCTCCATTTATCAATTCATAGCAACGATCGAACAACACTACTGTATGTGTGAATAGATGGGGTGCTTGTAGAGAAATACAAAGATCATAAGAACGTTGTATGGCGGCTTCGCGTCTCTCTTGCGAAATGCGGTTTGGATGTGACATCCATTCCAGTCGTGTCAGGTGAATACAAGTAATGGGTTCTTGTTTAAAATAGACATAGACCTCTTGTAATGAAGGGCGCTTCAGTGGATCCCATGATAGCATGCGTGACAAAAACTCGTATGTATCAGATGGCAGTTCTTTGATCATTTCACGCCATACTAATGCGGTTGTTGAGGAGCAATGTTTTTGCATGTGCGCGTATATTTGCCTCCATTCGCTTTGTTGTTCGGGAATATGTTTGCTCGAAAATCGCTTCATGATGGAACGCGCAATCGGAAATTTATACCATAAACAACAGAAAATGAGTGCAATCGACCATACCATTGATGTATCTGAAGGGGCATTATGAAAAATGACTTCTGGCGCACAATAATACCAGCTACCAATACCCTCGACCCATTTTCGCGAACTATCTTTAATATACTCTATTGACATGCAGTTGAAGTCTATGAGATGCACATCCCTTTGTGCATTTATGAGCACATTCGATGGCTTCAAGTCTGTATGTTGAATACCATTATACTGTAAATTTAATAAGACTTCAAGGAGACCCATGACGATACCTATGCACATCGAGCGCCTAGAAGGCAAATCATGCTCAGAAAGCCATTTTAAAAGGGTATGTCCCTGATAATCCATGATTATTTTGACGGTCTTTTCATCAAGTAAGACATAATGACATGTTGGAACCCCATTGATACCAGATAAAGATGCACTAAAAATGGTATCTAACATTGTACTATACGAATAGACACCCCCTCTGACACGCTTTGACAAGGATTTGCAGATGGAGTTTTTTTTGGCATCATAATAAATGTGCGCATATCCCCCATGCATTAAAAACTTGTATGCGTCCATTAATTATCTTCGAGATAATGTTATTGGGTATAGTGCATAATGTAATAAAAGTTCCAAATATATGGTTTCACGGCACCGTGAAGATCGTGTATATAATGTGTCTAGATCGGCTGCTTTACATAAAAGACTTTTTGCAACATCTTCGTGTGTTAATTTCATGAGGTCTTGTGCAAGCAATGGAATGGTAATATGAGATTGATACAGTTTATAAGACATTTGCCGAATGTCCATGATCGTTGCAGGTTGAGTTTGGGACATGAAAGTCTGTAAGGGGGGATAGTTGAGGTCTTTTTCATGGTTTATGCTATCGTAATCCACCATGGCAATATTGCGAAGTAGATTTCTTGAAGTAAGGCGCGTGGGCGTGGGCGTGGGCGCGGGTTTGGATGTTGGTGTGGTTTGTGTGTTGAGATATTTCAAAACTTTCTCATTCTCTTCAAGTGTTGGAAGCGGTACTCGTACGAGCATGAACCTGCTGCGAATGGGCGGTTCTATTCCACCTATTTTATGAGTGGTCCCTATAAACAACGCATTGCTGCTATAGCTTTCAAGAAGCACACGCATAGCATAATGATTCTTTGAAGAGCAAAGGACATCGACATTTAATAACAAAAACACGTGGCGTTCTACGTGCATGCACGATGTTTCAATAATACTTCTTATGAATTCGGGAAATAAACCAAGATCTTTGGGCATATCGGGGTGACTGAGGTCTATTGTAAAGTAGTAGTCGGTTGTTGCATATGGAATCTTGGTATTCCATACAACATGTTGTTTGTTTTTGCATTCATGTGGAGTAATTCTCAGCAGTTGATGAACAAAGTGCTCTGCAAAGTATGCAAGAGGGAACCCATGGGCTCCGTAAAAGAGAACATTGCTCAAGCTCGGCATCGGTCCTTTGGTGAGGTTTTGAAGAATTGTGTGATGGAATGGCAAAACATTTGCCACAATGTTAGGAAAGGATTCGCGAAATCGCGACCACACAGCAACATCCATTTTAAGAATGATTTATATATGCGTTTAAGCTCATGGATGATCCATATACTATCTTGGGGGTAAGTAAATCGGCATCATTGGAGGAGATCAAAACGAAATATAGAAACCTTGCGCGCCTTCATCACCCTGACAAGCTTGGTCATTTGCCAAATGCCGAAAAAGAAGAACACGAGCAGTACTTTAAAAAAGTAACTGTTGCCTATAGATTCCTTATAGATCATCATAGTGAAAGCGGAGGTGCCGATAGTGCATATGATCCCAAAAGTTGGCACGATACGTGGTCCAAGCTGGATGAACGTATGCAAAGTGAAGATATCATGGCCACGATGTCGTCTTTCTTCAAATCCTCCATTTTTGATGCCGCAAAAAAGTTCAGTGAAATGAAAAAGGCGGCAGCTGCTAGCGAAGCTGCTGCAACGCCGGAAGGCAATGACGTCCATGTTGTCAAATTGCAAGTGACACTGGAGGAAATTCATATGCACAAAAGACGCAAGGTGCGCCTCTTTTTGAAGCACGAGCCGGTACCTGTTTGTGTCAGTGTTGATTGTGGGAAATATCCCGTGTGTGATCTGATATGTAATACGGACGATGATCGTGAGCTGCACATTCAAGTCGAACTTGATCCGATTCCACATGACATTTATTGCAACATGGAGTTTGATAACATGTTTGACTTATTTTGTGAAACAACGATTGATTTACACGAATACTTTATCGGCACAACGCGCACTCTACAATACGTAGATGGTTCGATCTTGTGTGTAAATATACCTCCAATGCCGGATCTGTACAGATATGTAGTGATTGAGAGACATGGCTTACAGAGTCGCGGGGACTTGCACGTAAATGTGCGGTTGGAACCTAAAAATAAATTCTGCGTGGAAAATATGCCCTCAGAAATAAAAAATGTATTTTTAGACACCATATCTGGAGCGGCGATCCACAAAACTATTTAAGGATTATTGCAAGAACAAATACATCACCCAACCTGATGCCTGCCAAGAAAGCCCCCACCACTTCTGCTCCTGCCGCTGCCCCCGTTGCTTCTACTTCTACCTCTGCCGCCCCGAAGGCCGTTGCCAAGGCTCCCAAAGCCGATGTCGCTGCGACTCCCGCCGCCGCTGCCGTCGCGGCTGTTGCCGTGGTTCCGGCCGCCGATGTCGTTGAAGAGTCTCCCCTAACCCGCCTAACCAGCAAGGTTGGTGCTCTAGCTGTCCTCCTAAAGGAAGTGCAAGCTGAGCTCAAGGTCGCCCAAAAGGAGTACGAGAAGCTAAAGAAGGCCAGCGAGAAGGCTGAGCGCAAGCGCGCCAACGCCCGCACCTCCCCGTCCGGCTTCGCCAAACCCACCAAAATCTCTGATGAGCTTTGCGGTTTCCTAGCTGTCACCAAGGGCACTGAAATGTCGCGCACTGATGTCACTCGCCACATCAACAAGTACGTGAAGGAGCACGGCCTATTCAAGAAAGACAACAAGCGTGTCATTCTACCCAACGCCACCCTAAAGAAACTACTAGGCTGCAAGGACACTGACGAGGTCACCTACTTCAACCTACAAAAGTGGATGAAGCACCACTTTGTCCGCGCCGTAGTGGCATAAGCTCTGAGTAGCCAAGTCTTAATTTAATTTAAGTTTAGTTTGAAATCTCATTTTTACGAACAAAAGTTGCACACCTTCAACAACTCTTGTTTTCCATGCTCCTCTTGGAATTTTTGGTTTAGAAGCAGATGCGAGCGAGGCAATCATCAATGCCCTCACCATCCATGCCGAATGCCATATGCACACAGCTCGCATAGTACTGAACATCTTGAACCCGCAGCTTCTTGCGCCCAGTGTTCTTCGCGCCCGTCCGCTTCCGCTTCAGGGTGGGAGGGGCCACATTCGAGTTGTTGCTCGGAACATCCGAATCGGACATTTTGTTTCGGTGTCTTGGTTGTTGGTTGTTGTTTGACTTGTTGAGACGTATGGTGTGTTGTAGTGTCTTGTGCTGTTTGTGTTGTGCAATTGGGCATCTATCGAATCAAATCAAATTTTGGCCACATCAAGCGAAAACTCTGACGATTTATTCTGAATTTCAGCACCAAAAATAAAAGTAAATAGAAGTTAGATGCCTACTTCTGTTGCAAACATAACAGATGCGGATTGTGATGCTTGGCGGGAAAACCCGAACATAAATCCGCAAACAAGGCGACGGATAGAATCAGGGGCTGCGGTCTATCGCCGTTATCAAAGAAGATGCACAGATACTACGATGGAAACATTTGAAAGGAACTTTGCACGGGTTATGAGTAATGTTTTTATAGATAGAAATACTGCCGCAACTGTAGTGCGTTCTGCAAGAGAGTCTATTGAACATGCTCTTCGCACGAACACTCCACTTCAAACAGAGGAACTTTCGGCGTTTTCCGAACATCTTGACGAAACTACATTGAACCGTTTGTTGGCCATACATGACAATGCGCCTGCTGCGCGTGTTTCGCCTCCTGCGCGGACTTCGCCGCAGGTACGTGTTTCACCTGCTGCGCGGACTTCGCCTGCTGTGCGTGTTTCACCTGCTGCGCGGACTTCACCTGCTGCGTTGCCACCGCTCATTCCAGGCCAAAGTGCCCTTCATCCACGAGCCAATGCGCCGCCTTTCCGCATGCAGACACCCATTGGGACAAGACTCAACGGAATGCTTGTTTCTAGGTATGAAGTTGGACGTTTCTTTTCGAGAAGGCTACAGTTAGGATTGCCGAGCGTCACAGATCCCATTCTAGGTTCTGATGTAACGTTTGAGAACTTGAATGGAACTAACAACAATACCCCTGTACTAAATGAAATCAAACGGGCATGTGAGCATTTCGGGTTTCCAACACAACGCTATTCGAATGCTATTGAAACTGTAGAAAGCCGTAATCTTCAACAGAGAGTGGCCATCATATCTATTACAGATCTAGACTACTACGTTGCCTTAGCGGTGCGAAGAAATGGTGGGATTAGAAATCCATTGACTTCCCGGGTCGTTCGTCGCTCCGCAGGTCAAACATATCTAGAGCTCATTCGAATGGCCTTTTCGGCCGGTCTTGATCTAGGTCATTTTGCCCAACGCTCTCCAAGCATTCCAACCGGACATGAGCAAAACGCTCCGATAGGGTCTCATGCGGAATACGTCGCGGCTCTCATTGCAGGCGGTGCGATCACAAGAGATCGTGTGAATACTTTCGTGGCTCAAGACATTCAAAGACGATTGCAAGAAAGGCATGTGCCGCCTGAAGAGCTACCACAGCAGCAACAACACCAACCCTTTCGACCACCGGTGATTGATAGCATCCCAAAATCAGCAGAGCATTCGACGCTAACAAGTCCTACGGATGTACATGTCACGTGCATCAATACGCTCGAGAATATCAAGCCGCCCTTCAAAACGCTCGCAAACAAGCTCAAGGTCTTATGTACAAAGTTTAACAACGAATGTGCGTCGTACCAGACCGTCTTTAACGATATGCTGGTGAGCGTGGATGCAAATACCAATCGCGAAATGAAAACATTTACCAACCTTGATGTTGAAAACCTAATTGCAAGCATGTTTAAAGTTGTTCATAGCAAGCCGGCTATTTTTCGAAAGACATGGTTTCTCGTATCGCCCAAATACCTACAAGAATCCTTTGCCTTGTTTCTCTTGACCTATGCGGGGCAACAAGGCGTTGGCCCTGGCGTTGTGCGGAGCGCAATTCAACAAGGCATGGAAGAGATTACTCGGTTGGGCTTTTTTACAAAGTACGATGAATCAAGCAATCGCGTTTTTATCAATCCCAACCTGACGCTATCAAATAAATTCAAGCGTGCAACTGGTTTGGCATTCGACACAGAGGAACATTATGAAAGCTTGTACGAATTTCTAGGAAATTTTATCATGTTCATGATGATGCATGGGACGGGGTTGCCCTTTTCATTCTCGTACTCCATCTTGGCACATGCCATATACAAGCACGCCGACATCACGGATACCGATTACATTGCATACTCTATGATGGATTTCCCTGGCGAGTTTGGAGGTCTCACCAACCTAATGCGCGCCCCCGAGACCATCGAATACGCATACTTGTCATTTAATTCACAATACAATCTGCGCCCGCAAGACGACGATGTTGATATCAATAATTTCAAAGAGTATCTTGCATCTCATGCAAAGCATCGCGCGCTTCACACCCTCTTTCCGAAGGAGCGAGAACCGGATCCTGCACATCCCCGAGACACTTTCAATCGGTTCAAAGCACTCGTTCGTGGCTTCGAGCCGATGCGCAAGATTCTTCGCCGTGCGCACGTCACACTTCCCATGCTCGACAAATATCTCACATCCCAAGCAATCACGACGGACATTGTACAAGCTCTCATTGAAAATTTCCAAAGAAACATGCGCAACCGCACAACGACGGTCGAAGTTGCTGCGGCCCGTAATATGGTGGCCATTTTATCGGACAATGGCGCGAATTTTCCATATGATGCGAAAGGCATAGACCGCCCATCAAGTCCCGCCGGTCGGCTAGAGGTCTTTTTGGATTTTATTGAGCGGTTGTTGATGTTTTGGTCCGGCTTGCGCAGTTACTCGCCGACTATGAACTATTTTGTAACCGTACGACGGGCTTCGGAATTTGACTCGGCCGCTCGAGTTCGAAATGTACGCCCAATCACAGAAAAAGAAACTCAAAACATGATGCCCGAGAGTCACACGTGTTTGACACGCATCGATATACCGGAATCGTACCATGCCAATTTTGACGCGGTGTATAAAAAATTAGTTCAGGCCAGCTACATGTTTGAAGCCGGCGTGGGCAACTTTGGAGGTGGGCGCGTAGCTCGCAAAGCAAAGAAAAATACGACTAAGAATACTAAGACTTCAAAGAAAATTAAGAAATAATATTTATCTACATTACACGACGGCGCTTGTTCTCCTAATGTCCATACATGAAGTTCTAGTTGGGATACGTAACCTCCATCCTGAATCGCCGAGAAAAGACGTTCTTCACTTGCATGGGCGGTTGCTGTACTACTTGGGGGTGCAAGAAATCAATGCTTCTGATTTGGTGATGTGTTACTCATACGCGACTTTTTCTAAAGAGAAGGCGCATCTCAAAGAGCTAGCACGAGACGTGTGTGTTTCTCTTCGATGTCAGGAAGGAATAGGCGACGCAGTTCGAGCCTATGCCGCCGCTTTTGTTCAGCAAGGTTTGCCGGATTGATGTTTTCTTTCTCTTTGTAGTGTAGAATGTTTGAATCTCCACAAGCAAGATTTGCAGCCAGTTTCTTAGCCCTACAGACTTTGGTTGTGCTCATTATCATTGGCATGATGCTCGTATTTTTCAGAAATGTTTTGAAGAAAATTGGAGGTGAAGCAAGCTCGAAGACGATTGTGATGGGCGTACTTGTCCCATTTCTCATCCTAATCGTGTTTAATCTTATTACCATTTTTGATGTGAATTGCACTGTGAGTGGCAACTGCGGCATCTGGGCATGGATCAAGTCAATATTCATTGTGATCGGCTCTATCATATCTATTGTCAGTCTGATTCTGATTCTTGTAGCCTTGCGCAAAATCCCAAAGGTCAAAGAACAAAAAGAAGAGTTCAAGGATTTCGTTGAGTAATTATATTCCCTGTTTCCAAAGTTAAATGAAATTTTGTATCAAGTTTGTGTGATAAGGTAGCCTTGAAATACTTGTATAGCTTCACCACTCTCACCGCTACTGTAAAATTTTGCTGCTCCACTATGAGTCATGAATACCTCGAGGTAATCACCATCCAATATTGCTGTAGTTTGCACTTCCATTGTAGCGTAATGAGAACCTGCATCAATATTATACGAAGCGAATCCAATACGTTTATTAACAGCTAACACATTTATAGATGTATAAGGAGAAGTTATATTTTTGTTATTGCTAAGGAATCTGCCTTGGGGGGGTGGGGTGGATGTTTGGGGGGTGGTGGGGTGGCCGGTGAGGCCATGAGAGGGATGTAAATATTTATAACGGTTGGACCATGATAATAGACATTGTACTATTAGGCTTATGAATTAATAAGCCTGTTAATCCTGATGTTTGAATATAAATTTGATCACCTCCGCTTAGATTCACAAGTTTATCAAGAGTTATTTGCGTATATGTTCCTGCTGCGGAGAGATAGCGCACCTGTGTTGAAGTGTTAAATAAAAATGTACCTGAGTTTTTATATAATTGTAAACTTAGACCTCTTTCTTCAACACTAGAGCTACTAGTAGATATGGATAAGCTTACAGACACTCTATAAATACCTGCTCCAGAATTTGGAATAATTATTTTACTATTTGAAATAGTAAAACCGCCATTTATTACATCTGGTGTATCAAATATAACTAATCCAAGATTTTGGAAATTTCCACTAGTAAGAGATTGAACAACATTAATAAATGGTAACCCCTGTTGAAATATTGTGCCATTTACGTGCAATTTTGCCAGCGGATTTGCCGTCCCAATCCCCACATTCCCATTATTTTTCATTACTACATTTGTTTGAAATGATAATCCAGTAAATGTAATATCTCCTATAGGAGCAACAAATAATATATTCCCACCATTATTTGAAAATGCAAGTGAATTTGGGGCCGATCTACCGCTCCCATTATATTGAATACTAGAAATATTTGATGTGTCGTTTATAAGTATTATTGATGGTCTCGCTTCACTTCCAACGTCCTTATTTTCAATTATAATTGATGTAGAACTATTTTGGTCCTTTTTTATATGTAAAATATTTGATGGTAAATTAGACTCTGTAGTACTGTACCCTGTAAGATCAAGTGTTGTGCATGATATGCCTCCTGTCACATGAAGCTTACTTGTAGGTGTCGCCGTTCCAATGCCGACATTGCCGCCGTCGGCGATGCGCATGGCCAAGACATCACCGTCGTCGTAGAAGTCGGCAATGGGGTGGGCGCCGGTTTGGGTGACTTTGAGGGCAGGTCCCGTGCCGGCGTTAGATATGACCATTTGTTCCGTGTTGCTTGTAATGGTATTGAGCGTGACAAAGTCGCCTAGAATGCTCAGATTGGATGCAGTGATGCTTCCTTCCACGTGCAGCTTTGTTTTTGGGCGCGTGGTTCCAATGCCTACATTAAGCGTGTT
>Ga0208975_1001260_pt1 | contig 10894 bp, 8 predicted proteins | sample GreLakmeER78MSRF_FD_187700 | JGI IMG/M metagenome (GOLD analysis project Ga0208975, IMG submission 187700) | Freshwater lentic microbial communities from great Laurentian Lakes, MI, USA - Great Lakes metaG ER78MSRF (SPAdes) | ecosystem: Environmental > Aquatic > Freshwater > Lake | place: Great... | reverse complement strand
ACTGGTTGAGTTTGCAATAGCTTCAATGAGCCATTTATAATTACAGTTCCGGTTGAGCTTCCTGGGTTTAAAGTTAGATTAGTATTTGTACTATTAACTGTAATACTACCGGCATTTTTATTTAAAGTAAACCCTTGTATAACTGCATCATTACTTTCTAATTTAAAAACTATATTTGTGCTAGTACCTAAGGCCGCTGAAATTTTATCCACAGGGCCGTAGTAAGGATCAGCAATTAATAAATCAGGACTGTTTATTTTAATAAAGGTATTTCCTGCTTTTAATTCTTTTGCTATAGTTGTTCCTACAGAAAGTGTATCATCTACATATTTTTTATTTGGTATTGCGTCGTCACCAAAAATAGTAACCTGATCTTCGTAGTTGGTTGTTCCTCTAACATGTAGTACACCAAGTGTATTATTTGCTCCTAGAAAGTTAATGGCTCCGTCAGCGCCCGCCGATGATCTAATTGCAACTACTTCTATACCTCTGCCAATAGTGTTATAACTAGTTGGTTGTCCAACTGACCAAATTCCGGTTGCTGTATATAATCCGTCTGAAATTATATAGTCATCATTGTATAGCAAAAATGCGGCGAGACCTGTAGTATTTGATGCATCTCTTGCAACCATTATTCCGCTAGTACCTAATGTGACGCCGCCTGGGAGCGGTTCTCCGCTATTTAAAATTAGAATATTATCATGTATTGTAGCATTGACACTTTCTACAGAAGTCGATGTTCCAATTACTGTTAAATTACCATTAATTATAGTTGATAGGGAATCTAACGTGACAGATCCGTAGGGGGCTTTAATTATATAATCGCCAGATACTCTTAGTACATCAGTGGTCATTGCCTAGATTTCCTTTTTTATATTTATCGTTACCACACCCGCATTTGAACATGTTCCATATACGGAGCAGTCTGGTGAGGAGTAGTTGGGTGGCTCTGATATCGTAAAACAATACCAAATTCTGGATCATCTACTAGTTCTGGGGTTAGATTTTCAACTCCCCAAAGTGCTGTTTCATTTCCGTAAGTTTTAATATCCTGTATTTGGTAGGTGGCTAGATTTTCTCCTAGCGGCTGATTTAAATATAATTGTACAGTATCGTCAGTAATTCTTCCAGTTCTACGGATGTTTATATAAACTTCTATACCAGATATATTTTCTGGTAAATCATCAAAGTCAAATTCTTTTACCACAAGATAATAGGTTTTCATCTTATAATTGTTCATTAAAGAATTAGATATGTGTAACAAATCTTTGCTGGCTCTAACTAAATTTATTTGGTCAAACTCATTCCCCACATTTAACCAAGGAACGTGGACATCAGATTCTGCATATTGAATAACGGTATTGGGATAGGTCCATTTAGTGGGCATAACTAATATTTATCTACAAATAAAAAAGGGGACCTAAGTCCCCTTTATGTGCTATTTCACTATTATAGTGTATGGCTTATTGACACAGTTGTAAGTGTTGATGCGCCGGTAAATGTTGAAGTATTAGACAAAGTCCATTTTGAAACTTGCCCTGAACTGAATACCGCAGTACTAGTATTAGTTCTGTTATAAAGATTGGCTTTATGTGCAGTTAATTTAGTAATCCAGTATGTGCTGCCGTTATAGTCAGTAGCAATAATATGCATCTTTCCAGCAGTTAGTGTTCCTGTGCTTAATGTACACTGTCCTTGTCCTTGAGCATTCTTAACTAGATAACGACGGCTTGATTCTTGTTTAATAATGTCGCCACCACTAATTGCGCTACTGCCTGTAGTTAGATACGAAATGATAGTGATTGCATCTTGTGTAACTGTACCAGCACTTAATAATGTTCTACCGGCGGCGCCACCTGAACCGGTAATCGTAACAGTACCTGTGGTTTCATAACCGCTACCTGCATCAGAAACAGTAATGCTCTTAACTGCGTATACTACATTAAGTACTAGTCCAGAACCTGTGCTTACTGTATGACTAGCAGTTGTACCACCGTTTGGTAGTGCTGTGTAGTCTCCCAGGCTTACTAGAGCAAGGCTAGTTGCTGAAGTTGCAACGCTGATTGTTGCAACTCTAACAGTAGGTGCTGTACCTGTACCGTTAGCAAATGTTAATAAATCACCAACTGCATAACCTGTTCCACCATTAGCATTGCTAGTGATAGACACTGATTTTAATTGCATACTTGCAGACCCAGTTGCGGCTGCGCCACCAGCATAAGTTACTGCTGGGAATGTTACTGTTGGTAATGTTGTATAGCCTGTTGTAGCAGTAGTGATCATTACCACGCTGGTAACACCTTCGCCACCAACTCCTGATCCACGACCTACACTACCATAATATTCACGGTTTAAGTTACCAAAAAACTTTTTACTAATTGGACGTCCCATTTTTTTCTCCTAATTTATGTGACCGTTCTAGGGTCCTACGCAGTGAGTGCATAATAATCTAGACCCTATATTTACCATTTCAGCCACAAGAAACCCGCCGAAGCGGGTTCTTGATTCTTGCCTTGAATCTAATTAAAGATTAACGGAAGCTAACTGTTGCACTAGTGATAGCAACTTTACCTAGGTAGTCAGAAGCATTACCTAAGCTAGAAGCTGTGTTAGTTAATTCAACATAGCCATAGCGTGTTAGGAAGCCAACTACTGGTTCAAACGTTGCTGGATCTAGAACAACACCGCTGCTCATTAAAGGAATATATGGGCAATAGAACGCGGCAGCATCTGCCTCGCTAGCACCTTTATAACCAATAAGAACTTGGTTGTCATCATCTGTATCTGTCTTGTATGCGTCAACATAAATTCTCATTGCGCCATTCAATGTACCAACAAACTTGGTGTTTGTAGGAGCTTCGAATGTACCTTCTGTTGTTCTTGCGAACGCAGAAGTTGTAGCACTTTGTAGAATAGTAAGAGCTTGGTTACTTACAACGGCCCAATTAGCGGCACCACGACGTGTACGCTGAGCAATCAAGTTAGCAACACGGTTGATCTGAATTGCCAATGCGGCATGTTCGTCACCAACGAATGTAGCTGTACCTGACACTTGGCTTTGGTCATATGTTTGTTCAACACTGGCTAAAGCACGTAGGCTTTGCAGAATCTCTTGGTCGATTTCAGCTGTAATTTCTTGAGCTAAAGCGGCCATAATTTCTGCTTCGATATCAATACCTTGTTGAGCTTGTGCATCTTGTGCAGCCTCGAAAGTCCAGCGAGCTGATAGCTTGCGTGACTTAGCTTCGACAGGTGCTTTCAAGATTTGAATGCTCATTCTGTTACCTGGACGGCCTTCCAAAGCGGCTGTTGTATTAGCCTTTGGAGTACCGCTGGTGTTGTTACCAGAGTAAGCAGCAGCAATATTGAACGGGCTCAATGCCTCATCTCCAGCAACAATACCGTCGCCGGCGCTGGTATCAGCATAACGAACACGTAGAGTGTGAATTTGCGCAACAGGTCCAGTCATTGGTTGTACACCAATGATTTCGTTGGCAATAACCGTCGGCATAACACGACGAATTACTGGAAGAATAACGCGATTTAAAGTTGCGATATTACCAGAGCTTGTAGCACCTGCTGTAGCACTTTCTGCTAAGTATCTGCGAGTGTTTTCTAAGCATACGCTCATTGAAGACTTGCGGTTACCTTGTAGGCCTTCAAGCAGAGCTTCTTTGGTCTCAGACCATCTTTCATTTAAAAGTTGTGACATTTTTGTCGTCTCCTTGATTTTTTTATTTTGATAGACCCGCTAATCTGCGGATATCTATTAAGTTAGAGCCTACCTCGTGATGTTTATCTTCACGGTCTCCTGTTACAGCGGTACTTTCAGTTAGAGTAGGTTTAGCTACTTTCTTTTTCTCGCCTTCCATTACTGCTGGTAGGTATTTTTCGAATGCTTCATTAAGTTTTGCAGTCTTCACAGACTCTAGCAATTCTTTCATGATTTCCTTTTTGTCAACATTTAAGGGTGCTAACATTTCTGCTATCACAGCTTTACGTTCTGCTAGATCTTTCTGAACACGAATTTCGCGGTCTTTAGTTTCTACCAAATTATCTTTCTGTGATATTGCTGCCTTTGCTTCATGCAATTCTACATCTTTCTTAGTGATAATCTTTAACAATTTATTTGTTTCAGATTTTTCGTTAAGATAGCTTGAAGAATATTCTTGAGCAAATGCTTCAAATATACGACGACCAAAATTGTTTGTACGAGCACCATCGATGTCTTCTTTCAATTGCTTGATCTCAGACTTCAACTGCTTGCCAATTGTTTCTTGGACAATCGCAGAACTGCGTTTAATAAACTGTTGTTTGATAGCTTCAAATCTTGCCTTACCTTCGCGTATTAGGCGAACTTTTGCTTCGGCTAGATCTTTCTTATCTACAGCAAATTCATTAATTTCCTTAGCTAAAGCATGAACAATAAACTGTTCTAACTTGCTAAAGTTTTCGGTAACTTTCATACGGTCGGATTGGAACTCACCAAGTTCTTTTCCTAGCTGTTTTAAAACAAATGATTCTAATACTCTTGCATCACTTGTCATCTTGTGTTGATAAGCAACCTTAGCTTCCGCTAATGCACGTTTATCTTCAGCAAGTTCAGCCATTTCCGCGGCCAATCTTTCACTTAACATCTTGTCGACTGCTTCAACAATGAGACCTTTATCGTGCTCATATTTTGAAGCAAACTCTTCACGAAGTTCAGCTGTGACTTGGTCGCGATTCTCTTGAATTTTTTGAGTAAATGCAGATTCTAAGGCAGTGGTATGTTCCTCTGACAAAGTTCCTGATTCTACTAATTGTTTGAATGCGTCCAACATCTATTTCTCCTCGGGCTTATTTTAGACCTTTAATAATATTAAGGAGACTTTCCTTAATATATTTCTGGGCCTTTGGATCTTCTTTTACTTCTTTTGCAACACCTAACGCTCTATGTCCACCACGCATGTTCATGAGATGTTCATAAACAGGTGTAGGATAAGCACCGGGTGCGCTTGGTTGAGCAACTATGTCTACTGTAATAATCTCAAATTCAGCTACTTCGCCACTTCTGTCGTCAACGTTGCCGCTGCCTCTAGAACTTACGCCAAGTTTTACGCCGCTTTCAAGCATTGTACGGATTAAGTTACCCATTGGTGTAGGTAAGATTTTCATCTTACTGTAACCGTTCGGACCGTCCATCCACATATCTGTAATCATGTGTGACACCCGGTCTAAATTCACTTTTAGGTCATCTGGATGATCAACTTCACCTAATACTGAATATCCATTCTGAATCTGATCGTTTAGTGTTTTTACCGCATTGGTAATTTCGCTAACGGGATAAACACGCTGGTTAGCGTTTTTAATACCGCCTTGAATAGCAATGCCCTTTAGAAAAAGATTTTTTCCATCTTTATCGTCAGACTCTAACACTACACGAGCTTGATCAAAACTTAAATTCTCTCTTAGATATGAAATTTGTTTCATCCTAGATTCCAATTATTGACGACGATCAGCTGGGCTACGTGTATTTGTGCTTCCGCCAGTTTGACCAGCTTTATCACCGTGACCTGCGCCTACTGGTTGTCCTTCACCTGTACGATTTGATTTAGCAACACTGGCTAGTGCGGCACCGTCTTTCATACCTGTTTTAGAACTTGCGGCAATGTTCTTTTCAACACCTTTAGTAAATTGACCTTTTACGCCACCTACTAAACCGCCTGTTTTACCATTTGGGCTTGTACCTGTATTTTCGCCTACACCTTTGTCGCCCTGGGCGATGTTGTGTGCATTAGCAGTTGTAGATAGCTTGCCTTTGGCAGAGCTTACTGGACTGCGTGTATTTGTTTCTGTAGCTTGGCCAGCTTTGTCACCTGTACCAGAACCAACTGGACCCGGAGACTTCATGCTGTTTTTGTGCCAGTCATTACCAACGGTTTCACGGTACTCGCGCATTACGCTTCCCATGTTTTCGTCGTCGTCGGCTTCTGTGTCGTCGGCTTCTTCGTCGTCGAATTCGCTGTCCATTTCGCCTTCTTCGTCGCCTGGAGGACCATCTTCTTCACCGCCCATTAGAGCTTCGAATTCGCGTGTTAGTTCGTCAAGTGCATCTTGTAGGTCCATAACATCGGCTTTTGTAGCTGGCTCTTCACTGTCCATGTCATCACCGTCCATGTCATCACCACCCATTGCTTCTGGGTCTTCGATATCACTAACCATGTCGTCTGATGCGTCACCGCCGATTTCGCTGGATGTTTCGTCATCCATTCCAAAACCTTCTTCTACAGACTCATCTTGGTCGTCGTCTTCTTTCGAAGCTTCTTCGACCGACTCATCTTCTTCTGCCTCTTCGGCAATTAAATTCTCGTAAATTTCTCTAGACTTTTCAACAACGATTTCATGGAATAATTCATTTGCCTTATCCATTTCCTCGTTGACTATTAGGTCTAAAAGTTGTTCCATCTTTGTAGACATTGCATGTTCTCCTTATTAGATTGGCAAGGCTTCAGATGTATTTACAGTGGTTGTGATATAGGTGCATGAAACAGGCCAAAACGAGGCGTTTTGGCCCTAAGTTGACAGAGTTTGAACTCTTTTTTGACAAAAATATTTAGTTTTATGATCTAAAAGTTATCTGATACTTTTATTACGCTGCTGGGGCTGCTTCCTCTTCGGGAGTAGCATACATGATACGAACAAGCTCGAGATCTTCTCTAGTTTCTTTTTCTCTTGCGTCGCCTGCTTTGCGTAGATCACTAAGCATTCTAAGTGTTAACCGACTTTTTCTTAGGTCAGTGGACTTTAAAATACTAGTATCTTTATCGCTATCATAGCGAAGATCTTCAGTAGGTTCTGAATGTTCTTTGTCAAAGTATATGAATTCTAATAAATGCATACTTGTATTTATTTAAATTACGGTGTTCCAGCAGGTTCAACTGCTCCGGCAGGAGGCGCAGCCTCCATTCCTGTATCCATATCTTCCATACCTTCAGGAGCCTCGCCTGATTGACCTAACGCATCAGCATCTGCAGATAGTCCACCCGTAGTAACTCCGGCGGATCTTAATTCTGCCTGCGCACTTAGATTAGTACCTTTGTCAATATTTTCTTCGCGCCATTGACGTTCATTTTCTGCAATTTCTTCAGCAGTTAGTCCTAAGAAACGTTTCATAGCAAATCGTTTGCTTAAGAAAGGTACAGCAACTAGTGTTCCAAAAGTACCAACACGAGACGTATCCATCTCTGCTTGACGATAACTTGCAAAGTTTTGCGGTGGATTAAACTTAAGATCAAATATACTAGAATCTATGTTAATGCCACGTTTGTCTAGATATAACTTAAATTCTGCATTAAAATTTTCATTTAAAAGACTTTGTAACCGCTCGCAATACTTGTTAAATCGTAGTTCTTGTATGTATGCTGTTCCAACACGACCGTCATTAAATGAACTTCCTCCATCGTCGGGACCAGTAGGTAGATAACTGCTAGGAATACGCAGAGCCCTGAACAGCTTGTTAGTAAAATAACGTAGATCGTCAATCTCTCCTAGGTTAGTACCGCCTGGCAATACATCAATTTTACTACCTCTGCCTTCGCTAGTCTGCGGGAAAAAATAGTCTTCTGTGATGCTTAATGGGTTAAAACTGCTGTCAACAACACTCTGTCCGCCACCGCTTACACTAGGAATTCTGCGCTGATTTACTTCATTTTTAACACGTTCAACAAAGCCCATTGCCAAATGACTGGGCATATTTCCCACGTCAATATAGAACACTCTGCGCTCCGGTGCTCTCATAACGCGGTAGATAATAATAGCATCTTCAAGCAGTTCTTTCTGCTTGTAGACCTTAAAAATTGATTCTAAAAGACTATTTCCAAAAGGAAAGTTGTTGTCTAACCCTTCACTTAAACTCAAATGAATTACATGTTTAGCTTCAATTGCCCACTGATTTTGATTCATTGAAAATCTACTACCAGGGTTACCTTGGGGTGAAGCACCGACTCCACCACCACCACCGCTGGTTACATAACCGGTACCACCTACTGTATTGTTCTGGTGTGTAGGAGTAATTTGCGTGGCACTAAGGCTTTGAAAATTAATGTTTAAGTCCCGCACAACATACTGCTCAGGCTCTTTACCTTCACTTTCGTTAACGATAATCTTATCTACTTTACTAGGATCTACATAAAACCAAGCCTGTGTTTCTGGGTCTCTAATAAAAAAGCTATCTCCGTATTTGAACGCATTGCGTACAATTTTAAAAATCTTACTTGGGAACTTGTTTAACTTGCACCACTGTTGCAGGTACTTTCTTATAATGGTAATTTCTGAACTGGTAGCACCGTCTTTAAAAAATATTTGAAATGGGGTAGAATTTTCTTCGTTCAGTTGTGTACAAAACTCTGCTAGTATATCCAGTGCGGCATTAACTTCGCTGTCCATATCCATAGTATCATATTGTCCATAACGTTCTAAACGATTCGGATGACCAGAATACACATCTGGTAGATAGCTGGAATAGTTGGTGCGACTAGGATTAGGTCTAAGACCAGCTCCTCCAGATATTGGGCTCATCTGGCCGGTTGAAACGGGGGTAAAATATTTTTTCCAAGACATAATTTTATGAGTATAAGTTTCCGCTTAGTGACTTAGTAGCTGTGAGAGTTTTTCTGTTAATGTCATTATTGTCTCTCATTACTGCAAGTACTTCCGCTGTTAATGTATTTAACCGTTGCGAGCTGGCCATCAAATTATTAATTAACGAGGCATTGGTAAGTTCTGACATTTGGCTAGGTGTAACCACAGCTTCATCTCCGTGTAGTTCAACTATCTCACCTTTACCAAAATTTTCAAATAATTTACCAGTTACACCTAACGTACCTTCTGAGAACCTTCTGAGACTCGGTAAAGGAACATCTTTTTGTTCTTTATCTTTAATAATCGCTATGGCGGCCATATTCCAGTCGCGCAACTGCTTTTCCATTTTATCTATTTTCTCTAGGAGTGCTTTTTGTTTTGCTGAGTCTGTTTCGGTAGCTGCCTTGGTTTTTAAATTGTCTATTTCTAATTGTTTATCGTCGGATATACGCTGTCTAGATGCACTTCTAGGATCATCACCGATTCCGGTTTTCCTCCAAATAAAGAACGACAATTGGTCAAACAGCATATCTAACGCACCCTTCATATAAGGTTCTAAAAAGTCTATAACACTTTCAAATATGCTTATCATTCCAGGCTTAATAGTATTCTCCCATAATGGCATTAATTCAGCTGAAATATTTTTCCATGCATCCTTAAATGCATCTCCTAGTATTGAAAAGAAATCTGACATATTATCAACGTTTTTAAGTTTACTAAACCAAGTGCCTAACCAATTTCCTATTACTTCTATCTTTGGCAGTAATACCTTATCCATAAAAGTAGCAAATGCTTCAATAGGATCTTTAAATCTTGTTACTATACCAGGAAGACCTTCTGTTAGTTTAGTGCCCCATTTGGCCAAACTAGCAGCCAACGGTTCTACTACAGTAATTATTACGCCCATTAGCGTTGAACCAAATATTTGTATGTTTTTTGTTGCGTTTAATAATGCGGCGGCGCTTCCGCCAGCTTGTTGATTTTGTTGTTGTGCCGCTAACTGTAATGCTTTTTTCCAATCGCCACCTACTGACTCTAGTATTCTGTTAAAATTTATCGATGCATCAATATTATATTGTTTTGCTATGTCTGCTGCCTGTCCTATTTCTCCAAATTGTTTAGCAAAGGTACCAGCTGCTCGAGCAGTGGCTACTTGCTGTTCAGTCATTATTCCTATGGCTCCTTCGAGATCAGTTTTGGCCATTGCAAAACCTCTTCTTATGTCTTCTCCTTGAACACTAATACCTCCAGAAGCTACAGCTAATGACTTTTGCAGAGCGGTTAGCGGCGTATCTAATCCTCTTACACTACCTTTAAATTGATCAACAGCACCTTGCCCCCCAGTAGCAAACGCTTGAGCTAGACCTGCTTTTATGTAGGCTTGCTGACCAGGATTAGTGACGCTTTCCATAAAGTTTTTCCACATTTGATCAGCTTCTGCTTTGGCCACTGCCTCTGCAATTTGACTACGTTGTAGTCCTGTTATTTTACTAAGTGCATCTAATTCTTGAACGTACTGCGCTGTGGCCGCAAATAACTTTTGATCATTTTGCTGTTCCATGTTACTCATCATAACACCGGACTTCATCATGGAAAGTAAATATCCGCCGGCTTCGTCGGCACTGATACCTAATCCTTGAATTGCATTAGCATAACGACTGCCCGGACCCATAAACTGACTTTGCAACTGTACAAATCTGTCAACTCCTCGTTGCACATTGCCTCCCATAGTTGCAAAATAATCACTATTATCATTTACTACTTTTGTAAACTGATCCATGGACATGTAGGCTCGAGTTGCCGTTTGTGCCATTTGAAATAAATTACCACTAAAACTAGCTCCAGAGTTAGTCATCTTTAGATATGATTCTAGTAAGCCTTCTGAGTATCTAGTAAGTTTTGCAAATACAGAAGCAATTTCTCCTAGATAAAATGGTAGATCCCTAAATGCATTATAGAATTCACTTAGTTTAGCACTGCCTTTGGCCGCACTTATTGCAAACTCAAACAAGTTTGCGGCAGTATTAGCTAGTCCTGTAACAACTTTTCCTAATATTGCACCCATTGCGGCAAATACACCACTGACTAGATCACTGAGCATATTAAACGAGCCGGCGACTACGCTAGCGGCTTTTGCTGCCAGGCCTAACGGACCCGCGGCAGCTGCCGCGGCAGAAGCAAGACCACTTAACCCACTACCTTCTCCACCACCACTGGCAGCAGACATAGCTCGCATAGCGGCTATCAATTGAGCCAATTTAGCATCTTGTCT
>Ga0208975_1001257_pt1 | contig 10912 bp, 20 predicted proteins | sample GreLakmeER78MSRF_FD_187700 | JGI IMG/M metagenome (GOLD analysis project Ga0208975, IMG submission 187700) | Freshwater lentic microbial communities from great Laurentian Lakes, MI, USA - Great Lakes metaG ER78MSRF (SPAdes) | ecosystem: Environmental > Aquatic > Freshwater > Lake | place: Great... | reverse complement strand
ATCTAGAGTTAGCACATATTATTGCTAATGCTCAGGGTAAAGAGTTAAAATATGTCATGTTAGATTTTCACTCTGCCAGGCCTGGACATGATCTTAGATATTCTCTGAGCGGCTTGAGAATGAAAAATCTAGGATGGGAACCCAAGATTGATTTGACTGAAAGGATTAAACAGGTTGTCGATTGGACTCTTAACAGGCCAGATTGGCTTATCACCTAAAGGATGAATGATGTTGAAATATATCGTTGCTTTATTTCTAATGACTTCTGCAGCGTATGCAGCAGAACAACTACCTCCTAAACCTGTCGAGTCCTGTAAGGTTCAGATACCCCATGGGATGCCTGTGACAAATGAGAGCAGCGATATAATCATCTGCCGGACGGGTTACATACTAGCACATGATATCGATGCTCGTATCCCTGACTGGGTGGCATGGACATTGACTCCAGAACGTGTCATCGGTTGTATCCCGAGGACTGACGCATTTGCTGCTGATCAATCTATCCCTAAAAGTCAGAGAGCAGAACTGACAGATTATGATCGTTCAGGTTATGATCAAGGACATCTCGCAAACAATGCGGATCTTTCTTGGGATGCACAAGCACAGAAAGAGAGCTTCCTGTTATCTAACATGAGTCCTCAGCTCCCTTCAGTCAATAGAGGTGTATGGAAGAACCTCGAGCAAGCAGAACGTGCTTGGGTATATGCTACTCAGCATTCGTTCACTATCTATGCAGGTAATATATATTCTAGTGATAGCAAGACGATAGGATCGAATAAAGTAGTCGTCCCTGACTTCTTGTATAAGATTTTAGTTGACAATGTTACAAAAATGTCGTATTCTTTTATAATGCCTCATAAGAACGGGTTGGATTCTGATTTTACGAAGTATCAGACGACTCTATTTGATATAGAGACAGTGTCCGGGATGATATTTCCTGTTCCTGACGATAAGATGAAGATCAATACAGTACCTACGACAGATCTCAGATCTTACGCAGACAAAAAGAAACAAATCTGCAAATAATAAATAAACAATCGTGCTTTTATAGAAAGAACGAGAAGTGAGTAAATTACATCTTACTCATCAACACTAAGGAGTAAAAATGAAGAAACTACTATTAGCCCTTGTATTGGGGTGTAGTATGTCCGTTTCTGCATCATACGCTAAAGACAAGCCTAAAACATACGACACTACACAGATACAACAATTAGTAATACAAATCGCAGAAAGACATAAAGTTCCAACAAATCTTGCGTTAGCAATCGTTGAATTGGAATCAAGATACAACCCCAATGTTATGGGCAAAAAAAATGAATACGGTCTAGGTCAGATCCTCTGTTCTACAGCTCGTTCAATGGGTATGAAGGGTAAGTGCGAGCAACTTCGTGATCCTGAAACTAACTTAGAGTATACGATGTTATATCTTCGTTATGCATTGGATCAAACAAATAATGACATATGCAAGGCAGCTTTTTATTACGGTAGTGGTAAAATCACAAAATCCAATAATACTGCTTATTGTAGGAACATGCTTACCCATCTAAAATAAAAGATAATAGACGGCAACCTGTATTCAGATTCTCACAGGTTGCCGTTTAATTTATTGGAGGATAGTATAATGGTAGTACTGAGGACTTTGACTCCTTTAATCTAGGTTCGAATCCTAGTCCTCCAGCCAGCATTTTAAAGGAACGCATGATGGCAGAAGATAAATTATTAACTTATTTTACAAAAAATAAACTTACTAATAAAAAAAATTATGCACCTCAAGGAGTGATATTTATTTCTGATGAGAAAGCTTTTGTTGGCATGGATCATAAGCAAAGTAAGCAAGGAAAGCCTCCTTTGATATCAAGCGATATATTTGATAGATTATTACCTATAGCAAAACTAGGATTATATTATGAAGGTATAAAAGGAGACGATGTTAAACAGACTGAACCTCTATTTGGTAAGTATAAAGCAAGTTGGGATGATATGTCAGTTAAAAGTGTAAGAGGGCATCCTTCTGAATTCTTATATGCATTATTTTCAAACGATCCTCCATGGAAAATAAAAAATGTGATTATTGGTCCTAAAACAATTTTTGATGCTATGGTCAGTGCGGGTGTGAAGATATCTTCTTTTAAGAAAAGAGGGTTTGATAAAAAAACAGTTGAAGAATTTTTAATAAGCATAAGCAGTTCTGAAATAAATTTTTTAACATTATCATTTCAAAAAGCGAACAATCAAAACGTAGTGAAATTTCTTAAAATGGGTGCAGCAGAAATGTGGCCTCCTGGAGAATGGAAAAATTATCCCAACCCAGCTGGTAAGGTAGCAGAAAAAGCAAGCGATTTCAGAGACAAATGGTGTGCAAAGAGTTCTCCTGCAGGATTATACACAATAGGAGCGGGCCATCTGTTTGCCATATCAAAATTTACCGGCGCTCCTATTATTGGCGGAGAATCAATCAAAACATAAATAATGTTTTATATGGATCAAAAATATGAAACCGTTCTTATTATTTTTAGAACAAGAAGAATCACACGACAGCGACTTCGAAAAATTAAGATCACATCTCGATTCTATGGGGATTCGGCATAGCATAGGACATCACAAGAGATCTAACTCGATCTCTGTTTATGCGATTGCGGTACCTAAAGAAAAAAGAAATTCAGGCATAGGTACGTCAGCGATGAGAGCGATAACCGCACATGCTGACAAACATGCTAAGAAAGTGACGTTATCTCCTTCAGCAGATTTTGGGGGAAGCAAGGCTCGATTGATACCATTCTATAAGAGGCATGGGTTCGTCGAGAATAAAGGTAGGAATAAAGATTATTCGATCAGTGACACTATGTACAGAGAGCCTAAGTAGTAAATGTTTTACATCTATTCAGAAAAGGAATCATCGATGGAAAATACATGGGGTTATCATCTTCTTCTTGATTGTGCTGCTGGTGATAAGCAGTTAATTACTTCTAAACAGAACATCAGAGAATTTATAACACATTTAGTATGGGACATTGACATGGTTGCTTATGGCGAACCCTGGATCGAACGCTTTGCTACACACGATGAATTGAAGGCAGGTATCAGCTTTTGTCAGATGATCGAGACATCTAACATCACAGGTCACTTTGTTGAGAGCGATGGTAATTTTTATCTTGACATCTTTAGCTGTAAACCTTATGATGCAGATACGGTATTTGATCTAGTCGATCATTATTTTAAACCAAAGAAGATTAAGCATCACTTCATTTCTAGAGATGCATAAGTAATATGGCGCGGTAGTGAAACAGTATCACAGCGGTCTCATAATCCTCAATTCTAGGTGCAACTCCTAGCTGCGCAACCATTAAATATAGGTGACATATGAAGATAGAACATGCTTATATCCTTTACATCGATACTCCAGATGCTGTCAAGTACATGGAGGAATGTAAAGCATCCTGTGAAGAACACGGGATTCCTGTGACACCTTTTCTGGGGCTAAAACTTCCCACAACAACGAAGACGATCCTTGATAAGTGGGGATTTAGAGTAGATCCTCGCTGTGACGAACATGCAGAATCAAAAGAAGTGATGAATATATGGTTCAAAGAACAGCTGTGCCTGACAGGTCATCTCGCGATCTGGAAAGAAGTCGTATCAAAACATAGAGGTGCTGTGGCAGTATTTGAACATGATGCTATCGTCAAGCGTAATTTTCTAGATGTCGATGTTAATGACAATGAGTGGGTGTTCCTTGGTTATCGTGTGGATCACAGAGATGATTATGAGTGTATCCCAGACCCCTTCGAAAAGATCCAGATAAATAAGTTCGAAGGGACACATGCTTACGCATTGACTCCTAAGACTGCTAAGATGTGTCTTGATGCATTAGATAAGTTTGATCATAACCGAGGATATCTTCCTCTCGGCGTTTCTATTGATCATATGATGGGAGTGACAAATGGATTTAGATTGCCTATGTATGTCGTAGACCCCGCACCCGTCATCGCTGCTGTAGAGAATAAGATCTCACATACGCAACCTGAAAATAAGGTTGCTAGATATAACATGGCACCCCATAACGGATTCATCAAAGGACTCAAGAATATCGAGAAGTATTCTTATGATGAAGAAAACAACTGGTTGGTATTCTGATGAGAGTTAATATCGGTAAGTATCCTAAGAGTATTAATGCAGAGCGTAAGATCACGGTGAAGATTGATCCGTATGATACATGGTCAATGGATCATACTCTTGCATTGATCATCCATCCTATGTTAGTCCAGCTAAAAAAGACTAAGCACGGATATCCCAATACAGATCCTCTAGATGTTCCTCATATTGGTGAAGGGACAAGAGAGAATACATTTGATATTGATTCTAAAGCAGAAGCACGTTGGAATTGGATCCTCGATGAGATGATCTGGGCATTCTCTCAAGTGATCGATGATGATGCAGATGATCAATTTCATTCAGGTGTACATGACATGCAATCTAAAGAGGTTGAAGTCGATGGCATAAAGATGTATGAGATGATAAAAGGACCTAAAGATACTCACGTTTTCGATGCAGAAGGATGGGGGGCTTGGCATGCTAGAAAGACTAACGGGTTTAAGCTATTCGGAAAATACTACGAAAACCTCTGGGATTGATACATATAATTATTCAGTAGATGCATTGAAAAGAGCTGCTTTTGTTGATGAGATCAACAATGTGCTTAGGGTGAATAATCTAGTTGACAAATCTATGATCATATGCTATCTTGAAAATAGGATCAAAGAGATAGATAAAAGGTATAAGTGAGTTATGGGGGCGGGCGTTGGTACGCGGGAGAGTTTTATAAACTCTTTAGCATCAGATGGGTGTTCTTGACTAGGTTCGAATCCTAGCGTCCCTACCAATATTACAGGAGAAAGTGATGCCATATATTGATACTACAGTATGGATAGATGATGAAGATATGACTACTCAAGACCTCGATGATTATGATGATGATGAGCTTATCGCAGAAATTGAGAGTCGTGGTTATTCTGTCTGGGGAAAACATTTAGAAAAGGGTCCACTTCTAGATTTAGCATCACTGTATACGACTTTCCAAACAATGCCTCGAGATTTTTTTGAGAAAGAACTAAAGAAGTTCTTCCGTGATACCTTAGATGTAAACGAATATTGAGAATTGGCCTCGTAGCTCAGCTGGACAGAGCAAGGGATTTCTACTCCCTGGGTCGGGTGTTCGAATCACTCCGAGGTCGCCAATACATTTTAATCGGTAGACATTTTATTTTTTATAAATAAGTTTACCGATTGGAGACACAAATGAAAAGAATATCTATCCCAATACAGACACAAGAATTATGTAGTTACGGATGTGGCAATATAGCACATTATATAAACGGTTCAAATAAGTATATGTGTGATGTAGTTTCTCAAAAATGTCCTGCTGTTAGAATAAAAAATAGTGATGGATTGAAAAAAGCAAACATAACAGGCAAAAGAAACGCTAAAGAGATATATAATAATACCTCTTTAGAATCTAAGCAAAAAATGAGTTGGCGTAAAGAAAAATATACGGCTGATTTTAGTTTAAATGGTAAAGGATCACATAAAAAGGTTCTTATAATAGAACGTGGTTATAAATGTGAATCTTGTAATTTATCAGATTGGTTGCATGATCCAATTCCATTAGAACTTGAGCATAGGGATGGCGATAATAAAAATAATGAAAAAGATAATTTATTGCTATTATGTCCTAATTGTCATGCTAAAACGGAATTTTATAGAGGCAGAAATATAAATTCTGGAAAAATAAAAGTATCTGATGAATTGTTGTTAACAGAAATTAATAAAAAACTTAATATAAGACAGATATTGATTAACGTAGGTTTGACTCCAAAAGGTGCTAACTACAAAAGAGTTAAAAAATTAATGCCCGTTTAGCCCAGTGGTAGGAGGCAAGGCGCTTAAAACGCCTACAGGATTGGTTCGAATCCAATAACGGGCACCAAAATCTCTGTGTTACCGGTTCGAGTCCGGTCGTGGGTACCAACATTATAGAATGGAATTAATATGAATAGCAGACTCGTTAGATTCACAAATAATGCAGATGAACATAAAGGCAATCCAATCTATATCAATATCGATCACATTTCTGCTATCTATGAAGCACCATCTACACCGGGTGGCAGCCTCAAGACTTTTGTATTTGGTGGTTATACTGGTGTACAATGGGAAATAACAGAATCTCCTAAACAAGCATTAGAACTGATCTATAAGCAGCGTGAAAACGGAGATCCGATATGATTATTGAACATCGTGTTAAGAAGAAACCTATTGCTGTCAAATGTGTACAATTTACGAAAGATCTGACAGACCATGAACTGAGAACATGGAGCAATAGGAAAGCATTCATCACTCAACTAGATCGAGATGATGAGCCTTGTGTAATGGTCAATACTCTCGAAGGTACAATGAAGGCTCGGTACGGCGATTGGATCATGATGGGCAACTACGAGGATGTATATCCTATCCGCGAAGATGTCTTTAACGCCACTTATGATTTTGTGAGGGATTAATGTCAGCATTCATTGTAGCATGCACTAGGTCAGTCACATCTATGAGCGTCGATGAATTCGTTGCCTATGTAGCACGAGTATCTAATCCGTCTAATCAGACAAATCATCAGACAGCGCCAAAGCTGATGAAGTATCTGATCGAGAATAAGCATTGGTCGCCGCTTGAGATGGCTCATGTCGTGATGGAGATTGAAACCACTCGAGACATCGCTCGTCAGATCCTGCGCCACCGTTCGTTTGCATTTCAGGAGTTCAGTCAACGCTATGCAGATCCGACTAAAGATCTCGGATTCGTCACTCGTGAAGCGCGTATGCAAGATACAAAAAATAGACAGAACTCGATCGAGACAGAAGACGATCAGATCAAGAAACTGTGGAATACGTATCAAAAAAATCATATACATGCTGCAGAGGGCGTATACAAATGGGCTATCGAAAACGGGATCGCTAAAGAACAGGCTCGTGCAGTCCTTCCAGAAGGCCTGACTGTATCAAAGCTGTACATGGCAGGATCATTGCGCTCATGGATACATTACTGTCAGCTACGGACAACTAATGGCACACAGAAAGAACATCGTGAAGTTGCAATCGACTGTTGGTATTCTCTGATCAAAGAGTTTCCGTCTCTTAAAGATTTAAATTTAATTTCTCTGTAATTTAATTAAAATATCGGTTGACATTTTTATCATAATACCTTATATTGATAATATGATGAAAACAACGGAGAACAACATGTCTTTTCGAAAAAATTCTTGCGCCAAATGGAATATCATGTCACATCGTGAACTGAATAAAGAATATGCTCGCCTTGAAAAACTGAATGATTTAGAATTGTCAGAACTAATGGATGGCATGGACACTGATTCTTCTTCAAGAGTTGTTAAAAATTTAGTCAGTAGAAAGATTGAAGACATACTGCACACTCGTAGTGCAGTATGAACAGGTAATTTAATTAAAATAGCGGTTGACATTTTTATCAAAATACCTTATATTGATAATATGATGAAAACAAGTTATCTGACGACATTCGCAATGATCGGTTTAGCTGGTGCATACGTTCTTAAGAACGCACCTGAAGTCATGCAACCAAAAGATCCGATCAAGACAGAGATCTCAGTCCCTAAGCAGATCGTTGCAGAGCCTGAGACTGATCTAGAATGCCTTGCCAAGAACATATACTATGAGGCGGCATTCGAGTCGCTCAAAGGCAAGAAAGCAATCGCTCAAGTTACGATCAATCGTCTGAAGACAAAGCGCTGGGGTAACACGATATGTGATGTTGTGTATGCTCCGGCGCAGTTCTCATGGACGCTGAAAGACGACAATCATAAGCCTCAGGGCAAAGAGTGGATAGTTAGCCAACAAGTGGCATATGACTTCCTTGCTAAAGGTGTTACATTGTCTGTGCTAAAAGATAGCATCATGTATCATGCAGATTACATCTCACCCCCTGTCTGGGCTAGCAAGAAGTATAAAGTCACTCAGATCGGACAACACATCTTTTATAAGAAAGATGTAAAGATCTAAAATACCGGTTGACATTTTTATCAAAACATCGTATATTATTAATATGATGAAAACACACACAAAGGAACACACTATGACTGATTTCAACCTCGTCCTCTCGTTCGTAGCTCTTGACGCCACTTACGATCAGCTGGTTTCCCTCTCGGAAGCAATGAAACTTCGCCGTGAGAAGCTGTCAAAGACAGTCAAGCGTTCTATCAAAGAAGGTCAGAAAGTGACCTTCAGCCATAAAGGTACTGATTATGCTGGCGTTGTTATGTCGGTCAAGATCAAGAAGGCGACTGTAGAATGCACGATTCCAAATTCTCATTCATACGACACTAAGATGCGCCGTGTTCCTTCAACGATACGCTATGATGTTCCTCTCAACATGCTTAAGGCAGCTTGATATGTACGATAAAGCAACAGTCCCTTACTCGTTTACGGGTGAGTTGAATTATGTCATCAACAAGATGCGTACCATGCAGAAGGCTGGTTATAAGGTCATCAAAAAGGTAGCGCATTCTGATCGTACTGTTACCATCCATATGGAAAAGAAGGTTTATTGATATGGCACAAGCTCCTGATTATAAAATCCTTGAAGGTGATACTCGTTTAGAGCTACAACGAGAAGTCAGGACATGGATCAAGCTTGATTATGTTCCTCTCGGCGGCGTTTCTTCATACGAAGACAAGACCGGATTCTACAGCAAACCTGTATTCATCCAAGCTATGTATCTTGCAGGAAGCAAAGCAAAAGCATGATTAAGTTCAAAGGTGCGAAGAAAATCAAGCCAAAACAAATTGATTATCTCAATAGCCTGAGCGAGTTCATCCTAGATAAATTTTTCACTGAATATAAGAAAGATCGTCTAGATATCACTGTCAAGTTTAAGAAAGGTCTCTTCGAAGAGACTGATCAGTATGGTAACTGCATCTGGATGGATCAGCATCATCGTCCAGAAGAGTTTGAGATCGAGATAGATCCAGACCAATCAATTCAGCTTTTGTTAAATACATTAGCTCACGAACTTGTTCATGTCAAGCAGTGGGCCAAAGGTGAGTATTATCAGCTTCAACGTGAGAAGCATGTCTACAAGTTCTGTGGCAAGCGCTTCGATACGAATAAAGTTGATTATTGGGATACGCCCTGGGAAATTGAAGCCCATGGACGTGCAATCGGGTTAGTCGTCCAATGGACACGCGCTAACAACTTGTCAAACAAAGATCTTGTTGTGGAAGGCTAATCTTTCATTAAAAACACGGAGAATTAAATGAGACATTTTATCGTTACTACTGTTGCTCTATTGATGGCAACTACTGCATATGCAGGCGATCTTCCATCAAAGGCAACACCTGCTGCTCCTGTTCAGGCAACAGCATCTGCTGATACAACTATCACCGCAGGCTATGGTTATGAGTTTGCTCCAAACGAATATGATGCATCTACTGCGACCACATATTCGTTGGGTGTAGATCGTAATCTTGGCGGCGGTCTCTCTGTCGGTGCAGCTGTAGGCACTTCACAGGCTGCTGATGAAGGTGCATTGAAGCAGACAATCGAAGCATCTGTCGGATATAAGATCCCATTGTTTGCAGGTATCACTGCAAAGGTCGGTGCTTCTATCGGTGAGCGTTTCACCGATGGTGCGAATTATCCGTACTACACACTCAGCTCAGGCGCTGACTATAAGCTAGCAGACAACCTTACATTGAATGCTATCGGCTATCGTTATCGTAATGCTATCGATGATGCTAACGATTGGGAATCACATCAGTTGAGCACTGGTGCGACTTTTGCACTCAATAAGACAAACGCAGTATTCGTCAAGTTGGCTCGTTCTTATGATTCTGACTTCGAAGCATCAACTGATGCCATCACAGTCGGTTATAAGCTTAGCTTCTAATAAAAAATAGAGTTGACATCGTATTATTGAGGTGATACGATGTCAACTTACATAACAACATACGGGAATATTGTGATGAGATTAGATACTGTGGAAATGATTAAGAAACAGCATAATATAGATGCTGTCGTTCCTTGTATATATCAAGGTAATGTCTTAGAAGATTATTACATCGATAATGCAGGTCAGATATACAGCACTAAAGTATGGCCTTCTGGCGAAAAGATGAATTATATGTATGATGAGGTAAAACGTTATCCGCGAGTTAAACTGCAGGATTACAGTAGTGGAATACGTAAACCTAGAGCCGTTCAAGTCCATAGAGTTGTAGCGGAAACATTTATTCCTTTTTTGAAACCTGCTGAAGTATCTCAAGAAGATTGGGATAATACTCCAAAGAATGTCAAAGATTATATCTTTAAAGAGATGCAGATCAACCATCTCGATTCTGATAGGATGAACTATCATCCGTCAAATCTAGAATGGACATCTAGCACGGAAAATAGGATCCATTATCATGAAAAAATTCGACTGAAGATCTATAAAAAACCGGAGTTCAATAATCCTAATAAATCACAGCCAGGTGCTTCTATAGAATATTTCTTTGAGAACGCCGCATAGCAGCGATAATAAAAAGGCACCTTCAGTGCCTTTTTTCACAAAAAACACATAATTCATCTTAGCTTCATCTTAGATTCATCCAAGCTTCATACTACGTTTATATATACGTCATGGGAGGCACGGGTCTTCTATATTTCATCATACGGGAGTTATCATGTTTAAAAAAATGCTTTTAGCCATCGGTCTATTGACCATTCCTTTCACAGCAACTGCAGCAGATATCACAGGTGCTGGTGCAACATTCCCTTATCCAATCTATGCAAAGTGGGCTGATTCATACAAGAAATTATCTGGTGTCAATCTAAACTATCAATCAATTGGCTCAGG
>Ga0208975_1001255_pt1 | contig 10974 bp, 8 predicted proteins | sample GreLakmeER78MSRF_FD_187700 | JGI IMG/M metagenome (GOLD analysis project Ga0208975, IMG submission 187700) | Freshwater lentic microbial communities from great Laurentian Lakes, MI, USA - Great Lakes metaG ER78MSRF (SPAdes) | ecosystem: Environmental > Aquatic > Freshwater > Lake | place: Great... | reverse complement strand
GTCTTTTGGAACCTTGCCTTGGTTCTCCGCTGCAAGACGATCAATCTCACCTAGCACTCCAGACCACTTCAGTTCCTCGGCCTTTGCATTCTGTGGGTTGTTGACGATTGCCTTGAGTTGATCTGGTGACGCGAATTTACCCTGAACTTTTTCGTCGATGGTCTTTTGAAGTCCAGAGTACATCCCACGCTCGGAGGTTGGATATCGTTCAGTTTCTGCCTCAATCGGAGCTTCTGGCATGAAGTTTGTAGAAATACCTTTGCGTTTTTGTTGATCTGGAGTTTCAGAATCAATTGGTTCCCCAGATTCATCAATTGGAAGTAATTGTTTGTAAATATTCTCCCATCCCATCTTATAACGTCCAGTTGCGTCCGTGCTGTCTGCCCAATCTGCAATTGCATCAAGTCTAAATTGCCTCCACAAATTATCAATGTCCCCTTGCGCTTTACCTTCTCTTCCTTTTGCTGAAGGAGTCTTCATCCTCCAAGGATTCTCTGGAGTTGGCACATCCTTTGACACCATATTCAAGAAATCCTTGAACTTATTCCATTTTTCTTCAGCCAATGGAGTTTTTTCAGTTGGATTCTCTGGATCAAGACCATACCAGCCCGGCTTTTTATCGTAGGTATTCTGCAAGTAAACTTCCTGCATTTCCTTTTCAAAAAGACCAGTGTCATTTCCCCAAGCAGAAAACCAATTTGGCATTCTATCTTTCCGTGCGTTTAATTTACGTTTCCATGCACCACGAGAAACAGCGTTTACTCCAAAATTTGTTGCTTTTGAAAGATGAAATTTTCCACCAAGAATTAAACTATAAATTTCTGATCTACGTCCTTTATATTTTTTCCCTTTTAAACGAGGAGCATAATCAAATTCAACAGTTGATCCATCGTTCATCAACATGATGTTGTTTAACGCAATTATTTTTTCTTTTATAGAAAGTGGTAATACGGATTCTGGTAGATTTTTGATATTCCTAATTTGTTCTGGAGAAAATAACCCATCATAAGACTCTCCATCTTCTGAATACGCTTTCATCCAACGAGGATCGGTATATCTGTCACCAGCAAGGTCAATCGCTTCTTTTATTGCAATGCGACGATTTTCATTCAATTCTTCAATATCTTTGTCGCTTCTTCGTATTGGAGTCTTCCCATCAGATTCAACTGCAAAATCAGTTACAATATTTAAACTTCCACCAGATGGTATTTCAACTTGAGCAAATTCTTCTGGAACATTGCCATATCCCCTTGTTCGTTTAGTTTCTCCAGTTATTGCATCATTTGACCAAGTTCCTTCTTTAACATTCTCAGATGTAACAGGAACACGTTTACCAACAACCTTTCCATCAGCGTCCCTTACTTCAGCATAAAGTGTCGTTTGATACTCACCACCATTTAAGCCATAACGCTTACGCATGACTGGATCATTTCGCATTACTTTTTCTGGAATATCTTGACCTTTTTTACTTTCTGGAGCGTCTTCAAATTCCCCATTGTATTTGCGTAGTGATTCAATTGCTTTCCTATTTGCAGCAACAATTTCTGGATCGTATTTAACCCCAAGAAGTTTTGATTGAAAAGGTTTTGCTCCAATTCCAAGTGCATTCTGCATTGCTCTTGCCAATAAATTTGTTTTATTACGAAGAGAAACCCAATCATCAATTGAACGAGATTGGCTTTTCATTTTCCCATATCCTTGAGATAAATTTCCGCTAACAAGTTCAGCGCGAACTTCATCTTTCATGTAATCTATAACTGCTGGACGATTCAATGCGTTTGTATTATAATCCCATAATCCAGATTCTTTAGCGTATTGATCTATTTCTTCTTGAGTTTTGTTTTTAAGATATTTACCTGAATACAACTCAAATAAATCATCTTCACTAAATTTGCCCGGCTTTGTATCAAGAATCTCCCCGTTAAGATTTCTTTGAACTTGATCAAACAACAATTCATCTGTTGTTTTATTTAAATCTCGGAATTCTTTAATTGACCAAGCAGCGTGACCAAGTTCATGTCTAAACGCTTCAGTTAATGATTCACCAAACAAATATTGTCGTTTGATAATCTTATCAAAATTAACAATTGATGCGTTTTTTTCTGGCATGAAAAATCCCCGTTGATTTGCCATAAACGTCAACTCATCTGCTGTTTTTTCTGGGTATTGTTTCGATAATAAATCAATTATTTGCGGAGTTGTTAATACTTCAAGTTGGACGTTTTGTTGACCAACTTTTCTAGCTCCATTCAATAGTGAATTTCCATCAGAATAAATTTCGTCCATCATGCGTCCCATTTCATTTCTTGTCTGGACGTTTGCGGAAAGAATTTGATTGTGAATTTCTTGAGCTACATCAACTGCTTTTTGTGCTGTTGTTATTTTTTCAGGATTATTGCTTTGTTGAGCTTTTTCTAATTCAACCTGCATCTTTCCAATGTTATCTTGTGAGGCATCGACATAATTTTGGTAATTACGCAGTGAATCCATGTTTTCCCTTGTTTGATCACTTTGACGTTGCCTAGAAAGGTATATTTCAATGTCCTTTCGTTTTCTTGCATCAAGCTCAGCTTCTGGATCAGATCCATGAATTTTACCAAACATCTTAAATCCTGCCCCCATAACAAATCCTTCTGCAATAGAATCAATAAATTTCTCTGGGGAATCAGAGTTCACACCAGAATTTATTGCATTAAGTGCAGCAAAATTAATTCCAGCTTTGCCTAATGTATGAAAATTATCTGCAAGATAGTCAGCAACTGGCCCTCTTTTTCCTCCAAATAAAATCTTTGTTGTAGTTGTTGATGTTGGCAATTTACCAGCAGTTTCAAGCAACCCTTCACCTAATTGTGAACCTCCTGCTCTAAGCATTCTTGCTTCGTCAATTGAGCGAACAACACCGGGGACTGCTCCAAGAACTGTTGCTGTTCCAGCAACTGTGCCAAGTCCTTTCAATATTCCTTTTTCTTGATCTTCTGGATTTAAGATATAACCAGCATATGCACCAGCAGTTCCTAATCCACCAATTTGAGCTAATCCTCGTAATGGTGCTGGTATTTTTTCATATGTTGCTTTTATTGGAGCTAAAAATTCACTTCCTTTTTCGTATATTTTGCCTTGAATTTCCTCTGTCCCTTTTGCAACTTTTCCAGCAATTGAACGCTTTTGAGCGTTTGCAATATTTTCAGCAAGAATTTCTCTTTGACGTGCCTGCCTTGCAGTCATAAGAGCATTTATTGCTTCTGGTGACATTCCAGCAGTCTCAAATCTTTTAAACCCTTTACCAATCAATCTAGCTCCACCTACACCTATTCCAGCAACGTCAAGAGCAGCGTCACCCATAAGCATACTGCCAAGAAGTTCCATCGATGGATCGTATTCTTTATTCCATTTTAAAGTAGCATCTCTTAGATTTGTTTCTGCATTTGTTTCAGCTTGCTGAGAAAGTTCCATTTCAGCATCGCTTTCACTAATACCTTTTAATTTTGCATATGTTTTTACATTCGGAAGCATCCATGCTTCGCGTTGCAAATTTAAATACTGGAATGCTGGATTGTAGACAGCTTTTGACCACGGAGAAACTAATTCAGCACCTTGTCCAGCATTCCAATCTTCAACAGATTTTTCCGCTTCGTAAAGTTTTCTGTTTTCATAATGTTTTTGAGACATTGACGGATCTTGAAAACCAAACTTTTCATTTAAGCTGTCAATAAATGCAGCATATCCAGAATCTGGATTCTTTCCAGCTTCAGCTAGTTTTGTAGCTAAAAACAATGGACTTCCACCAATGCTTTGAGATAAAACACTTGCATTTGTTGGAACTGCCCCTGAAAACGCAGTTCCAGTTCCACCTGTAAACTTTTCAATTTGACGTTGAGTTTCAATTACTGTATTCATAAATGCACCAGCGGCATTTCTTAAATCAGCATTAACTTTTTCTCTTGCTTTTTGTTGTCTTGGACTAATTGGCTTTAATGATACTGGATCTATTTTTGTTTCTCCAGACCACGCATCTTCCATTGGAGCAGCAAATTCAGCATAAGCACTATCTAGGCCAAAATTCCATCCAGCTTTAACTAGATCAAGTCCAAAATTCCCAACTTGTCCAACGGCCCTTGCAGTTGCCCCTAATGCAGAAATATTGCTTTCTCTTGATAGTTTAAATTGTTCGTCTTTTTGATCTTTTGTAAGAGTTGGATAAACCCAAGGATGACGTTCAAGCAAATCTTTTTGTTCTTCACCATTTAAAGTGGATATAATGTCTTTATCGTATTGATCTATTTTATTTGGCCCAGCAGTTCTAATCCTTTCAGATAGTTCATTAACAAATGGAGATTCTTGTTTATCGTCTCCAATAATTGAACTTATACCTGATTGAACGGACTCAATTCCTTTTGTTATTGGATCTTTAACTTCACCAAATGCATCTTTTTCTATAGGTTTTTCAATTAAAGAAATATCTGCATCTACTTGTTTTGATACATCTTCATGTTCCTTTAATGCTTCAGCAATATCTAAATCTACTTTATTTGCTAATATTTCATCTTCAGAAAGAGGCTTTTCTTTCTTTTCAATATCACTTGGGGTTTCAAGCGAAGATAAAACAGGCCCAGTAATTGGCAATGGAAACATTGTTTAAGTTATTTTGTTAAAAATGAGTTTTTCAAATCATTATACTTTTTCTCAAGTTCTTGTTTCTTTTTAGGGTCTAACTTTGGATCTCTTAATTGTTTTGAAATATTAATCATTTCTGATCTAACGGAATCTTTTGATTGTTTTTCTTGGTCAACAGAAGGTTTTTCTTGAGCAAAATATCCTTCTTTAAATCCTTTAACATCAAATCCAGCTTTTTCATATGCACCAAGAGTGCTTTTTGTGCTTCTTCCCAATTTTTCTCTTAATTCATTAAGGATTTGTGCAGCAACTTTGGGGTCTTTTTCAATACTTGGAATTGTTTTAGTATATCTTTCAACATCCTTTTCAGTCAATACACCAACCTCACCAAATACACCCCTAGCTAGACCGGGGATCATTTGAATAATTTGAGATGTCAAAGCTTGTATCTCTGCATTATATGGATTTTGTTTAGCAAAGAATCCAGCAACTGGGCCTCTCCACTCTGAAGGTATATTATTCAATCTTTTTTCAATAGAATTCAAATCTTCTGTTGCACCATTAAGTGCAATTATTTTATTAATTTGAGATTCAAGAAGAGTTTTTCCTTCAGGTGTTGTAGATTTTTTTAAATCTGCCAATTCTTTTCCACTCAATCGTTTTGGAATCTCTGGTCTATATCCAATAACATTTCCATTTTTATCTTTAATCTCTATAAGTTCTGGATAAGCATACTCACTGCCCATTATTTCAGCAATCTTATCAACAGCAGATGCCGCTACGCTTGGATCTGCCCAATTTTGAATATATCTACTTAAATCTTTTCTTGTTGGTTTTGCTGTAGCTTGAGATGCCTGTCCTACTGGAATAGCTTTCTCAACACGAACAGGGGCCACATCTCGCATTGGCTTATCAAATTGGTATCCTAGTCCAGATGGAACTGGTTCCATTTTTTCTTCTCCAGAAAATTCTGCCATTTTACCAGAGAATTCAGAACGCATTTTTTTTGCTTCTTCTGGAGTATAAAGACCACGGAATTTTGACATTAATCCAAATCTAGGTTCCTCTGGTGCTGGTGCTTGAGGTTGAGGTGGAGTATCAGTGGACATTGCTTGTCCTGATGGAATCAGCGTTCCAGCACCCATTGATGCCAATGCTTGTTGTTGTTGCGATCCAGCAGTTCCAGCACTTGCTGTCAATTCAGCCAAGGGAGTATTAAATAATGCGTCAACTCGTTCTGGAGTTGGGTTGATGTTTTGTACAACTCCCATTTCAAAAAGAGATGGTTCTTCATCTTGCGGAAGGGGATTTACAGATTCTGAATCTGGATCTCCAGAAATTATATCATCGTTATTGAAATCACCATAATTAATGGTTGCATCACCTTTATTTCCACCTCTTTCATTTACTCTATTTTCAAGATCTTTATATCTCAACTCTTCCATCTGTAACTCTCTTGCAGTCTTTGCCGCACGAATTCCAGCAATCTTTTCTTCCTGAGCATACTTTCCCTTGAGTAATTCTGCTGTTTTTTTCTCGTCTTCTTTATCCTTAAATGCCTTGATAATTGGCTCAGAAAACCCCTGTAGACCTTGTGCCATACCAACGCTGACTAACTCAGATCCCGCAGAAGGAACCTCGTATTTAGGCATTGGAGTAAACGATACGCTTACTCCAACGTCTAGAGGTTTCAGTGCAGAAAGAGGACTCGCTCCCAGATTAGCTGTCTGTGGAGTAAAAGTGTAGCCACCAGTTGGGAGTGCCATAATTTATGCTCCACCAAATGTTAGTCCAGAAGCGGATGGAGTTGCAAATTGATTTACACGCTGGTTAGTTCCACCAACACCTTGGTTTGTGGCCCCAGCGGTTGTCAGCGCAGGGTTAACCATAGCTGGACTAGTAATGTTACCAGAAGCGGAGGGGAGGACACCTGAAGCAGCACCGAGGTTGGACATTGCACCTTGACGAGCGGCATTCACATCGTAGGCAGATCCAATAACTGAAGTGCCAGCATTCTGTTGCGCAGTCAAATTACGTTGTTTTGCAGCGGCTTCTTCAGCCGATTTAACCGCATTAATTCCACTTAAACTTTGCTGTGCCTTTTGCATTCCTTCACGAGCCATTGTAGCATTCTGTTGCTTTTGTGCATCTAGCAACGCTGCTTGTTGAGCTGCTTCAGCTTGTCTCCTTCCAATTTCAGCCTGATCCTGTTGCATTTGCATTTGCATCATTAAAAGATCACTGTTATTGCCTTGCTGTAGTGGTGCTGGTGCTGGTGCTTGTCTTCCTCCTCCCATAATATTACTCCTTAATTTTAATTGTTAAATTGTTTGTTAATGAAATACGTTTAATACGTCAAATTGTCAATTCTTATGTTCCACCAAACTTTAATCCACTGGCAGATGGCATTGAAAACTGATTTGTTTTCTGTTGACCCATTCCAGTAGCCTGATTTGCAAGAGGTGCAACTGGAGAAAATACTGATGGCGCAGCAACAGATGACACTGTAGCTGGAGTTACTGTGGGTGTTGGGTTAAGGATTGCATTAGTTGCTTTTTGATCAACTTGACTTACTGGTTGAGGAACAGTTTGAGCCACTGGTTGTTCAGGTAGAGCAACAGGTAGACCAACTGGTTGTTGAACATTGTTTTGATTTAAATAAGCTGATGGGTTTTCCAATTCTCTGGAAATTCTCATCTGTCTATCTTGCATCATTTTATACAATTCAGTCTTAGCTCGATCAGCCTCACTAGGCATCTTGATCTTAGGTTTGTTTTTTTTAGGATCTCCTTTAATTGAACCAGTAACAGACCTAACAAACATTGCTCCAAGTGGATCAATTATGTTTTGACCCGGGATTATTGATTTTCCACCCATAATATTATTCCTTAATTTTAATTGTTGAATTTCTTTCTAGCTTCTTTGCACAAATCAGACCCTGCTTTGAATTGTCTGCAAGAGTTTGGTCTGTCTGAGTATATTTTACAACATACCTTTTCTCCGACTTTCCCATCCAAAGCAATACATCTGGAATCAGTTGTTTTCATTAGCGGGTAGTCTTCCCTTTGCATTTCTTGCGGGATACCACTTGCGTCAGATCGATCTCTTCGCAACACAGGCCATGACCATTTGAAACAACAGCAAGCACCGCATTTTTCGCAATCGTATTCATCGTCCATTAACCTGTTTTGTTTGCAAGTTTACCAATAATAGCCATTGTTGGTGTTAAAATAGTTTTTGCTGCATCTTCCCATCCTTGGGCTACTTTTTCAGCACCAGATGGAGGAATACTATAACCTCCCATTGGAGAAAATCCTAAACTGCCAGTGCCATCTCCAGAAGAACGCTGCATTGCTGTCCATGCTGAAGCTGAATCAGACTGCGATTTTGCTGCGCGATCATAAGGTGATGTTTTTCCTGCATTGCTTAACAAATCTTTTAATTGCTGCTGTTGCTGCTGTTGTTGTTGTTGTTTTTGTTCAGCAGAAGTCATATCTGGTTTATAGTCAGGTCTAGGTTGCGCTCCTGTTCCAAGTTCTCCAGCAAAGAAATTTTGCATTGTATCACCCGTCCTTCCAATCGCGTTAGATGCACTGCCAACAATTCCACCGAACTGGCTATTTGGAACTTCCGCTGCATTCCCTGCACCTGTCCATATTTCAGGCATTTGTTGTCCGTTTGATCCACCCATAATTTTATTCTATTTTGTTGTTCCAATCTACTGGTTTAAATCCTAAATCTGGTATCACGATATCTTCGTAAGGTGCAAGATGTGAAATGTTAGTAATCCTTGCTTTTAACTTTGGACAATCAACGTGTGGGCCTTGATGACGATCAACGCAGTTTAAACATACAGGATAGAAGTCAGCATTAAGTGACTTGTCAGGATTATTGATCCATCCATGTTTGCCTTTTACATATCGAGTTGGATCTGGTTTGACATTGTTTGTCTCTAGGTACTCGTAAATATCCTCGTCAGTCCAATCTTTAAGCAGATAAAGTGAAGTTGGATTGCCATCGACGTGTCGAATATCTTGTGATAGCGGAACGTGACCCTTGATCAAATCCGTATCCGTAAATTTAGTTCCAATATATACTCCTGACCACGGGAAATTAAATGTTCCAGTTGGACGCATCAAAAAGTCATCCACACCACACATATATGGTTCGTTTGCTTTTGGACGCTCAGTCCCTAATGTAAGGATAATTGAATTTTGGCCCCATTGGAAATAATGTAAAAGATCAAATCGAACATCACCAGTTTCTACATCAGGCCCATCTGCCAACGTGTGTTTGAAGGCTGGATATTCGTACATTGTCAATTGCCAATCTTTGATCAATTTGTCAGAATAAGCATATCTTTCACGGAATTTAGGTTGCCGAAATTGAACCACAGGCAAATCAATTCCGCACTTGAATTTCAAAAAGTGAAGAAGGACAGTTGAGTCTTTTCCACCAGACCAAAAGATGACCGCATTAGGCCATTGTTTGTTCCAGCGAATAGCTTTATCTATTGTTTTATTTATTAGGTTTTTCATTAAGCCATAACTCCAGCACCAAGAGCAGCTCCACCAATTTGCGCTCCTGCTCCAATCCACGCTCTTGTCATTTCATTTTTTTCTCTGGCTTGATTAGCTAGAAATTCATTCCGCATATTATTGTAATTCTGTGTGTCAGCAACATTTGCTGTATATGCATTTTGAATATTACCAACAGAACGATTAATTGCATCCTGTGCTGTTTGTCCAAGGCCTTGCGCTCCAGATAGTACACCACGTTGCCAGTCTTGCAATCCTTGTCTGTTTTGTGCCTTTGCTGCTTCTTGACCAGAAATCAACGCAGATGGGTCAATGCCCCCCTGCATTTGATTAGCATCAAGATATTTTTGTCTCAACGCGAAATCCTCAAGTGCAATCTGCCTTCCTTTTTCCGTAGATTGATCGTACATTGCTGCTCTGCCCATGCTAGAAGATGGATCGATTCCAGATTCCATCATTTTAGCCAACCCTTTAGTTTTAGCCCAATCGGTCATTTTTTGTTGCCAACTTTCGGGAGATGTAAGTTTTTCAATGGTTTCACCAGCACTAGCCCTCATTCTTGCGCTTGCAGGATCAGTAGACTCTTCAAATTTCCTTGCACGATTAGCATTTTTAATACCTTCCTCAAATGCCTGTTGAGATAATTGAGATCCATCAAAAGTTTGCTCCATTGGCTTAAGTTGCGTAGCCATGTTCAAGAATTTAGCTTGTGATTTTAATCCACCATACATCCCTGCATTTGCTTCAGAAGCTAAGAGCATATTAGCTTCAGGTGTAGGTTTCTGTATTTCTGGAGTGTAGGTAGATCCGCCCATATTATTAAGTAGTGATAGAGTAAATCTCTCTTTTGGTAGGAGTCAACCCTAATTTTTCCATTATTTCGTTTGTAAAGTTAATTCGTTCATCCCTTAAAGGGACACCAATATAACTAGGTGAGTTTGTAATTTGACAATATGTAACCCAATCTCTCATTACCTGAATAACGTCTTGTGGACGTGTGTGCTTTGGGTGAAATGCTGGATAAACAGTTGGCAAATATACATGGTCAGAATAACCAAATAGATTTCCATTAGAATAATGTGCATAAACATTAATGTTAGGATGCTCAATTATTTTATGATCAAATTCCTCGGCAAAATCAACCAACTCTAAGAATTCGTTTGTGCCTTTTGGAACGAGTTTGTATTGCATTTTTGGTTTCATATATGTATTAATTAAATCCAACTAAAATATCTTCTTTGTTGGAGGTTTGTATTGTATTGAATCTCTCAGCTTCCGCTTTAAGGATGTTATTGCGCTCAAAATTAGACCCGCAAATCGCACATGGCAAGCAATTATTTTGACCAGTGCTAAACGGAATTGAAGAATAAACAGGTACAACAGGGTCATCACCAAACGGAGATATGAACTTATTTGGAAAGTTAGTAGTATCTAATTTTGATGATGTTATCGATGGCATATTAACAAGGATTTTGCGCTTTAAACTGCTGTGCAGCAGATGTTGCTGCCTGTAAAGCAAGTATTCCTGCTTCTTCTTGAGCGTGTTCAAAGGAAATGTAAGATAAAAACGATGCAGATGCAGTCGCTGAAATTGATTTGGATGGATTAATGTTGCAATTTAGCGTTGCTGTTTTGAAAACCTTAGCACTCCACGATTTATCATTTGGAGATTGTTGCTCGTATGGGTTAGGAAGCAAATCTATCGTCAATGATTCACCATTTTGCGAAACCACGCACGATTGTGTTTCGTCACCTTGAGGAGCACCCGTGGATTTTTCCATCCAAGGATCCATGAACAAACGGATAACCTCCACACCAAACT
>Ga0208975_1001252_pt1 | contig 10991 bp, 23 predicted proteins | sample GreLakmeER78MSRF_FD_187700 | JGI IMG/M metagenome (GOLD analysis project Ga0208975, IMG submission 187700) | Freshwater lentic microbial communities from great Laurentian Lakes, MI, USA - Great Lakes metaG ER78MSRF (SPAdes) | ecosystem: Environmental > Aquatic > Freshwater > Lake | place: Great... | reverse complement strand
AGTTATTAGGATTGTTTAATAAATAATAAACTGCTTTTGCTTTTGCTTTATCTCTTACTGATACATTAGGGTTAGTAACCGCATCAACTAACTTACCTTCAGCATCATAAGCCATAATCTTAATAGGTAATTGAGCTAATGCTCTTGCTTTTGCATTAACGCATGCCATAACAGTTGAGTTACGGCTTAACAACGACATATCTATAACTCGGCCTGCGGTATTAACAGAGCTTGTAGTTACATATAATAATTGGTTATTTGATTGATTTTTTTGACCTGAAACATTGCGTAAGATGTTGTTTCCTAACGCAGTTTGACCAAAAAGAGTATTACTTTCTTTTGCGGATGCGTTTGATTTTCTTTTGAATATATCTGTTATAGCCATGTTTTTCCTTTATATACTTCTAAAGCCAAACGAAGTAGAAGTTAATGGATGATCTAATGAGCAATGCATCGCAATAATAAGGGCTATTATACCATCTACCTTTGCTGACTTATCTGCTTCGTTTTTTCTGATCTTAATATTTCCATTAACATCGGTGTAAACTTCGCAATTGCCTAGTTGCCAACCTACAAACGGATTGCCATCGTGCTTAATAGCATTTTGCATGATGAGCTTTTCAACATGCTTGGATGGGTTACTTAAAACCGCCATGCCTTGTCCAACTTTTTTAACTGGAATACTGCTATCGTGTAATCTTGCAATAAGAGAAGCGGCGTTGTATGCATCGTAACCTACTTCTTTAATATTATATTTTGTGCATTGATTTTTTATAAATTCAGAAATCTCTCGATCATCCATTACATTGCCTTCAGTAATATGCAATATTTTAGATTGAACGGCTTGGTCAAATATACCACGATAATGAGTTGGAATCAAGGATAACGCTTCTTCAGGTAAAAAGAATTTGAATTCAGCATAATAATCTTCGGAAGCATATCGTTTTAAGGTGCAAACTGCATTTAAATCGCGAGTGGCCGCCAAGTCGAATCCAATAAAGACTTCTTCAGGATCATCTTTATCTTCGCCTAAAGACTTATCCCAGTAATCTCTATCAATCCAAGCTGTGTTAGCGGATACATATACATTAAGAGTTTTGCAAAGAAACTCATTAAGAGCGGCTGGTTTTGATTTGGCTTGCTCGCATCTTTCTTTAATGGCTTCTTGATAAACTGATACGCCATGCATCGGATTAGCTTTAGCCCAAGTGGATTCATCGCGCCAATTATCTTGCGGATCAAGTCCATAAAGTAAACCAAACCAATGAGGATTGTCAGGGGCATCGCCATTAAGCATAGCTTCAAGCGCAGTTAAATCTTCAAAGAACTTTGTGTCTTTAGTAAATGATGCGGTAGTAATATAAATCCTTAAAGGATTCTTTCGGGCCACCATGCCTGAAAATATAACTTCTATACTATTGCGATCAGCAATTTGAGCCGCTTCATCTATGATTGCGCATGATGCATTCTTACCATCGCCTGACTTTTTATTGTCGCGAGATAAAGCTCGAAACATAGTTTGACTGTCATTAGCTTTTCCAATCTCGTATTTAGAGATTCGATACCAAGCTTTAATTTCATCAGGCATAGATTCAACCATTGATCTTGCCGCATCAAAAACAATAGTGGCCTGTTCGCGATTAGTAGCTAAAGTAAAGACTTCAGCGCCAGCTTCATTAAATGCTAATTCATATAAACCTATAACTGCGGTTAAAGTTGATTTGCCAGCTTTGCGAGGAATAAAAACAATAACATCAGTTGTCATTCTTTTTTCATGGTCTTTCTTATGACGGAATCCATAGATGCCGCAAAGAAGTAAAACTTGGAAAGGTTCTAGGATTATTGGTCGCCCAGCATCAGGGCCTTTAGTGTGTTTAAGAACTGATACAAAATCTAATACATGCTCTACATATTCAGGAAAGAACTCATATTCCCAATGCTTATCTTCCATATAGTTTAGGAAGCGTTGGCATGCTAATTTTATATTGTTGCAAACTTCAATATTGCCCTTAACTACATCTTGAGCATATTGAACTCCGATTAGATAACTCATCTCTTAACTTGTGGCCCTAACATTAGTTTTCCTAAAACAGAACTTGGCATAGAAGATGGTTTTGCTAATCTTGATTTTGGAGTAAGACCTAATTCATTCATTAAAAGAATAATTTGTTTTAAAGCTTCTTTGCGAATAGAAACATAAGGCGATGGCCCAATAGTCTTTCCGTCATTAAAGCTAGTCACTAAACCTTCAACGGCAATATGTCGATTGCAATCAACATAGGTATCAATCTGATCTGTCAGCATAGTAAGCGCATGTCGTTCTTGATCAGAACCTATGCCATAAACTTCAAAAAGATATTCGGCAGTTTCATTGTAAAATCTTTTTTTACTCCACGCATCAGGATTGTCCATCCACTCGGATTCGGGAATTCTTTTTTTAACAGATTCGGGAAGGAGCGTTCCCATTTTTTCACCTTTAGTTCCATGAATTAAATGGACTTCGGCTGGTATTCTTGCACTCATGTTAGACACCCCCCTTTAAAAACCCCTTTTACGAAAGATTGGTTTCGCGCTTGCTCGTTTAACACCCCCAAAAACATTAAGTTATTCAATGGTTTAGCGTTGTTACTTAAATTCATTTATACCCCCTGACCTAGCTCGCCTGCAATTGCGGCGTAACCACATAGGTCTATTGCGTTATCAATATGCGATGGATTCTTTTTGTATCGCACTATCTTTAGCATGACCATCATCATTGCTACATCTTTTGGGTTGATTTCTTTGTGAAGGTATGCTGACCATAGGTTTGCAATATCAGCAAAGCTATCCTCTGCTTCACCATGCGTTGCTTGCCTATCAAGTGTGATAATCTCATTGGCTTTATTTAATATCTCTGTTCTATTCATGTCTTATCCTTATATTGTTATGACATTAGTAAATTGTATTCATCTTGCCTACGCTTAACTAATCCGTTTAACACTTTACCACCACCACGATTATATTTCAATAACGATGCGCCCGCCATATCTTTATCACCGCGTAACAAAGCAGAGCGAACAGTAGAGCGTTGTAGCAGGCCTGTGCCGCAATTAAAAGCGAAGGAGCATAAGGCGCTAAACATTCCTTGAGTAAATCGATAAGACACAGGGAATAACATAGTAACTCCTCTTTCAAATCGTGCAATGTCTTTAATAAGTAAATCATTTATTTCTTCTTTGCTCCATACTCTGTTATGTTCTGCTTTTAGTGGATATGCTTTTCTCTCTGCTAATGGCAATCTTGCCTGTTCGGGATATAAGACATGGCCGTAACCAATCGTATAAATTAAAGCAGGGCATAGGTAAGGCCTATTATAAAAGCCCTCATACTTTTTAATAATAGCTAAACCTTTATCGCATATCTTCATTTTTTAAACGCTTGTGTGCCAAACCAAAAAGAAACAACTGAAGCCCATATAATCTGTGTTTCGTCATCCCATAATAAATTCATAGCTATTTGGAAATCAACACCTGTGCGAATAGCATAAAAGAAACCAAATACTTCTACAAAAACTAACAAACTAAATAATCCATAAGTAATTACAGGCCTTACTAAAGCTCTAATATTTATTACCCATTTTGATGAGCCTTTGCTTATCTCAATATCATGTTGATATAAAGCATTTCGCTCTTGCGCTTGTGCTTCAACTTGAGCTTGTTCTAAATGTATTTCTTCTACTTTAGCTTGAGCAATATAACCTCGTTCTGCCATTTGCAATTCTTTTTCTGTTTGAAGCTTTGACATCTCAATCTCATGCTTCTTATCAGAGCGATCCTGAAAAAAGTTAAGAATGTTTGGCAATCCGCCACTAAAGAATGATAGTAAAGATGATATAAGGGTAAGCATATTAATTTCCTATTGGGTTAGTCATTGATTTTTGTATAGCCTTCATTTGAGTATTTAAGCCATCTAATTGAGCTTTAACCTCTGATCGAACGCTTGATAAAGACGCTTCTACTTCTCTTTGTGATCCTCTAGCAATAGCTGATGTTTCTCTAGCTAATGCAATAGCGTCTGATGCTTTTTCGTTAATTCTAATGCTTCCATCTTGAATAGATAGTAAACGCTCTTGTTGAGCTTTCATTTGTATCTCTAATGCTTGCACTTTGCTTTCATCGTATGAATCAACGACCGAACGCATTTTGTTGAAAGTCGTAATTCCGTAATAAATCGGCGTTCCTACGACTGCTATAAGCGTTGAACCTATCAAAAATATCTGTTTCAATGATAAGCCCCATATAAATTCCTTGTTGAATTCCATAATTATTTTCCTGCTGTAAATTGTAAGAATCAACCATATTCGGTTGAACCAAATTGTTTGGGCTTTGTAATAAAGCCAAACTTAAAACTATTCCCAATCCAGGAATAATCTCTGTATCTTTCTTATCCTCTGATTTGGTATCTTCTTTTTTAGATTCGCTTTTGACTTCGCTTGTAGTGCTAGTCAATGCATTGCTAAATGTTTGAACAGGACTGACCTCTGCAATTACAGATTCTATTATCGTAGGCGTAACACTTGTGTTGAGTATCCCGCTCGGATTCACAGGGCTTATTACACTTACAGGACTTGTTACATTGTTCTGATTGTCCAATGTCATCTTGCAAGTATTGGATATTTCCGACCAAGATGTCCAAGTTGGCATGCCATACGGATCGGAGCATTGGGAAATTCTTAATTCCGTTATTAATCCTTCGTAACCACTCGCGCATGATAAAGCCCTTGTTTCTGTTGTTGATATACAAGTTGGCGGATCAGGAATGCAATTATCTGAAGCATCCACCCAAGCTGACCAACTACTTGCGCTACAAGTATAATACCTAACTTGATTTAATGCACCTGAATAATTTACAGGGCATGATAAGGTTCTAGTTTCTGTAGCATCTATGCAAACAGGCTGAATGTAAGGTGCGCATATTGGATCATTAGGATAATAAGGACACCAATATCCTGTAAGCGCAGTTTCATCATCTATGTCATAGCATTGTAAATTTGTTATGTATCCATTTTGATCAGGAACATAAGTGCAATACCAAGCATAAGCATTACTGCTTATCAGCAATAACAGGAAGCTTAAAATCCGAACCATATAACTTATAGAATCTTTCAGGGTATCGTTTAAACCAAGCGCGTCTAGCAACATCGCCTAAAGCTCCGCCAAAAGGGCAAGGGCTAGATGCCATTTCCATTGCTTCCCATGTAGCTTCATCTTGACACATTAAACTTACCGCACTAACTTTTAATCCTAAATTAGATAAAGTTTCAGCCTTAACTATTCTTGCGCAGTTTTCATCTTCTACTGTAAATCCACCGCTAATAGACACAACACCTGTGTTAGCCCCACCGCTTACACCTGTTTTACATATTTTAGGATTCATAGTAGAAATAGAAGGCGCAATAGCTGAAGGAACAGGCATACCTTTCATATTTGTAGTGATATTAGTATCTGCCGCAAAAGCGTAATCAGTTAAAACTGCTAATAAACCACCAACTATTAATGCTGATACAAATAATACAAATTTATTCATTAAAATTCCTTTACATCAAGTCCAATATAAACATCGCATACTCTTTTTGCTAATTTATTAAATCTTTCATCATGCTGATCATAATCTTCATACCCATTATGAAATAAGTAAACATGGCAACACTCATGCAACATAGTTACAAATATCTTATCCCAAGTATCACACATCTTATCTATTTCAATTCGCATAGGATGAGTATGAAAATATCCCATGACTTCATTTGTATTTATTACAGAAAATGTTATGCGATAAGCTTGGGGCATTCCTCGCATCTCATTAAACGGCGGTAATGATGATAATGCTTTATATATTTTGCGGAGATTTTGTTTCGTTAATAATTTTTCCATAGTCCGCGTCTGTATAAGTAATTAGTCCGTTATCTGAATAATATAAATACTTGCCTTCATTTTCATCTTGTGTTTTTAGGCTATGATGCGCTGGACATAAGCTTTGAAATAGATTTATTTTAAACTTATTATCATCTTGTCTGTGTGGAAATACATGGTCTATATGAACTGCTTGAACTACTCGGCCTTCAATTAAACAAGCCGCGCATAATGGCTTTTTGCTTAACTGTTGTTGCCTTTGTTTCTTCCAAAAGGCAGTAGCATATAATTTACTATTCTCTTTGCCTTTTTCTGTTACACCGCCACCATGATCATTGCAAAAGGTAGATCGGCTAGTCTTTTGATTCTTGCAACCTAATTCCCGACACTTGGTGTTAAGAGGTGCAATTGGCATAATCTAATTTTATCATATTTGATCTTCTAAAACTGTTAAAGTTTGTCGTAAAAGTTCTGATTCTGATCCATACTTTGCTTCAAAAGTTTTTTGACCTGCATGAAGCGCAACACCAAACCCGCCATTTTGATGATGCATAGGACATAAAGGGATAGCCATACTCCAATGGCTACGCATAGCCAATCCAACCCCATGCCGTATGTGGTGAATATGTGGAGCTGAATAACCAAACCCAAGATTGCGACAAACAATGCACCCAATTTGAGATAACTTTTCATAATGTCTTTTTTCATCCTTATTCAATCGACCATCCTAAATTTGAGAAATAGACCTCAATGCTTTGAATATAACTTGTAAATTCTTCTATTGTAAGATCAGTCGTTGAGCGAACATAAGGCACTTGAACTCCATTAATAGTTTTTTGTTCAGATAAGAAAAGATGCCCACACAAAAGATGCACTTCCATAGGTAAGTAACCTGTGAAGTTACTAATGCTTTTATATAACCTGCCCCACAAAAACTTATTTGCTTCAATTGATCTCTTATTGCCATCAACCTTTTCTTTGATCGTAACTTGAGGTGTCTTTCCTTCTTTGATTAATTCTTCCAAATAAATCTGAAGTTGCGGAAGGTTTTGCTGACTGACTATCCATTCTCTGTGCTTCATCTTTTAATTCCTGTGCGTTATCGTGTATTTTAATCATCTTGTGGCCATCCCATAATACAAATCTATTTGCGCCATCCGCAAGAGTGTATCGGGAAATATAAAAATTATTGCGCTCAATGCAATATTTACTAACCTTGCTCCATTTATTTTGCATGTATAGCTTCCTTTGCGAATTCAAGTGAGATTGCTGGATATTTTTTTGGGTTAGCAATAATGCGATGCGCCCAAGCCCTCATATCTTTTAACTTCTTATCTTCACTCTTAATGTCCTGGACAAATTTATTTACATTTGCCGCATATACCGCATTTTCTTCTTTAGATAGTTTCGGTGCTTCTAACCTAGCAAATTCAATTGGCTTTTCCCTGCATAATTGCAATATGTCAAAAATACTGGGAAAGAATTTACTGTTATCAATATGCTTATCAAAAGCTTTAGTGACTATAATAAATTCAAACCTTTCAAGCTTATGAAACCAAACTCGGATTGTATCTAAATCTAATGGTTGTTTTTGATAGAGTGTTGTTACTGTGTCCATCATTTGTTTAAAGCCTATTTTGTCGTCATTATTCATAATCACCTACTACATGAAAATTAAAATTAGCATAAACAAACTGTGGTAACGATCCAAATTTATAAGCAGATTTACGAACTATATCGTCATATCTATTTTCTTTATTCGGCTTTATGCCTTTAAGTTTATAATATCGCTTTAATACTTCAGTTGCTATATGCCATCCTGTAGGTTTGTATCCTAACATCATGCCACTTTTAACATTATTAATACTGCCTTTTTCTCTTATCCAATAATACAAAGGTATTTCTGTATTTCTTTCTCTATCTTCTACTGTCATATTTTTTCCTTTATTTAGCCATCATATATAAACCAACATTTCCAAGCGCATAACCAAAATAGCAAACACTCATTCCATTATTACCAAGATAAAACTGTTCAATGCTGATATATGAATAGATAAGCCCTGTGATAATAATTAGTATATGGCTCAAAATAATGGCTCGTCTGTTATTAAATCAAATATATTTTCTTTTGGCGGAGCTGGTAATTTTTCAATTCTATGATTACCTCTGTGCAATATATAACATTCCGCTTCATGCTTTGTTCTAAATCTGCGAATTGGCTCGCCTAAATCATCAAAGACTTGATAGCGAAATAAGACTTCCATAAAGTTACTCATCGGATAAATGTTAATTCTAGCATTAATGATAATCCTAAAAATATACCAAAAAATCCACCAATAATTAATATTTTAATTGCAAAATCTATAAATCTAGTTATTAAATTCTTCCCATAAATAAAATAAGATGAGTGAAACAACCAGGAATAAAATCGCCCACAAAATAAAAGCAACAATTTTAAAGGCCAACCACAAATTTGCTAGAGTCATATTTTTTCTCAATTCCATTAATTGTTTTAGATTCACCTGCTACTAATTGAGTAATAGTAAGATTATGTCGCTTACCCTTGAGGTCACGCATCCACTCCAGGCTATCAGGTTCAAAAAATGAAATCATCTTCCAAACTATTTCTCCATTATGTCCCGTTTCTTCTATCAACCATGCTTTAGTTTCCATATTGTCTTATCCTTTAAGTTTTTCTAATATAACCTTTGCATTTCTAACACAAGGTATCTCATCAAATCTTGGATCGCCTTGAGTTAAACCTTCTACCATCCAATCTAAAGCTTCTACAAGCTCATTAACATCTCTAGCCAGTTCTTTTCTATACTCAAGATCAGTTTGAGTTTGTCTATGCACTTTTAAAAGCCATTCTTTGGTATCAGGTTCTTTATTCTTCATCTTGATTAATCATTCTTACATTTTTAAGTTTACGGGTATTGCCATCAAATACAAATTCTACATTACATCGACTAGCGCGTCTTTTATTTGTGGCCGCACAAAGTCCTACCTTGTCATACATTCTTAAAAATACAGCATAAGGGGCTACTATATCTTCTATTGGTGCTGGTCTAGTTTTAGCTATCTCTTGAACATCGACTGATCCTTGTAACTGTTTCACCCAAAGCTCAAGAGAAGCCATTGTATTATCTGTTGTCATTTCTTATCCTTTTCTTATCTAATAAAATATATGATTTGCTATAGCTATCTTAACTTCCTTTTGTCTTGCCCAAAAAGGTTTTGCCATTTGTTTTGTATGAAACCATTTAGCACCCCTTGTTGGATCATCTATCCTTTTTTCTAAAATCGCTTTTGCAAGCGGTTGTAAATATGCTATCTGTGTTTCAGTCGGCATCCCATAATCCAAAAATTGGTATTGCGCAGGCTGTTTCATTACTTCACAAATAGTTTTCGGATAATTTGGATCGGCTTTGCGGTTAATCGCAGTATAAGCGACTGCAACTTTACCCATATCAGGTTCACCCCTAGCTTCACCAAAAATAATTGCTGATAGACATAAGATTTCATTAATCATCTTTCTTCCTAAAATGTTACTGATACAGACTTTTCATCAGTCCAGCTATGACTGCGAATATAACTAGCTGGATAAGGGATAAATTGTCCACCCTGCTTAAACCATTCAGGCGATTGTTTCTGCCATTCAAGGGCTTTAAGCACATCTTCTATATTAGGTCTTATCGTATTCCAAGCCTTTCTCGCATCCTCTTTCTTCTTTTTCTTTGGATACAATTCCCAAAAAACATCAAAGTCTTTGGATATATATGTATTTATAGGTTGTTTAGTTATTAAGTTATTAAGTTCTTTAGTTAGTGAGTTAGCATTGGGTTGGCAATGGGTAGGCATTGGGTTGGCATTGGGTTGGCATAGGGTTGGCATAGAACCCTTATCCCATCGCTTCTTTGCTGACTTTGTGGCTACTTCTAATCGGTCTTTATACAGTTCAATTTCAGTTTTAGACCTTCCTTGAACATAACCATCTTCAGTTTTAGTCCAAAAATCATTAAGGACATTCCTAATAGCATTCTTTTCATCTTCGCTCCTTGCGTTAAATAATCTAAATAATTTATCTTCTTCTAAAGGGAGCGGTGTTTCATCGAGGTAGAATTGATCTAGTAATTGTCGGTAACATCCATGCTCCAGCAATGTTAAGTGTGTTGTATCTTTGCGGTAATCCGCGATGTTATGTTGATAATAATGCAATTAGTTTCACCTTTCTTTTATCTTGTCTTTTTTATTATTAAACGAATTCTATGATTCGTGCAAGTATTTTTGTATTATTTTTTGCCCTTCCTCAAATCCATAGGCCACTTCCGCACCATAACCCATTGATTCTGCTAAATTTAAGAAGTCTATTTGATTTTGTTGTAATTTTGCACTTTTATCCTTTTTCATCTCTATAAATAGGCCATGAAGGCCATTTGCGGGGATCATAAGAAACAAATCAGCCACGCCTGCGGTAACCCCCTCTTGTTTAAGTTTAATGGCCGTTCCGATATGCCTAGCGCCCCCATTTGGGATAGCCCATAGACATTTGGCCATTAATGGATATTGAAGCCGAAACCATTTAATTAGCAAAGTCTGTGCCAGGTGTTCGTTATTCTTCATAAAAAAATTTGACACAAATATTGAAAAGAGTATATTAGCACTTGTAACAACTTAAAAGGAAACGATATGAAACTACTAACCGCACTATTAATAGCACTACCAATCGCTTCATTCGCAGGCGAATCACCAAAGCTTCGTTATAATTGGGTTGAAAACAAATATAACTATGCACCTAAAGAAGCCAAGCTTAAATACAATTGGACTGCTGACAAATATGAATTTGTTATGCCAAACTCCAAACTTAAACTTAATACTCAAAGCAATAACTACGAGTATGTTCAAACACAAATTGATCCATATCAATCAGAAATAGGGGAATAATATGACATCACAAAATAAGAAACTTATTGTTTATGCAATTGCTTTTTGGGCTTACTTTGGCTTATGGCTTTATGTCTTATTACCTTTACTAGACAATTTATTAAAAGGGGTGTAATATGACGAAAAATCAACAAGTTACGGGGGCAAGTATGTCTG
>Ga0208975_1001249_pt1 | contig 11028 bp, 12 predicted proteins | sample GreLakmeER78MSRF_FD_187700 | JGI IMG/M metagenome (GOLD analysis project Ga0208975, IMG submission 187700) | Freshwater lentic microbial communities from great Laurentian Lakes, MI, USA - Great Lakes metaG ER78MSRF (SPAdes) | ecosystem: Environmental > Aquatic > Freshwater > Lake | place: Great... | reverse complement strand
AAGGTTGGGATAGAGAACCAAAACAAGCTGATCATCCACATGCTGTGCATATCAATGGTAGAAAATGGAAGAGTTTTGGTTCCAAGTCTCATGCTCAGAATGTGGCCAAGAAGATTGACGGTGCAACTGTACACAGGGAAGAAACAGATATGAATATAGATGATCAAATTAACGAAGTTCTTTCTAAGGACGCTACAGCTGGTGATTGGATCCATGACTTTGTTCATTCCGATAATCCTAAGTTTGCTGATAAGTCTAAAGATAAACGCAAAGAGATGGCACTTGCAGCTTACTATGCTAAGCAACAGAATGAAAGTCATCAAGCACAGACTACCATGAAACACATTCCTAATGCTTCTGAGAAATTAAAACAAGCAGCAAAAGATATTAAACCTGGGATTAAAGGTTATCTTGATCGTATTGCCATGCTCAAGGCTGGTGGTGTGAAAGATGAGCGTGAATTAGAAGAAGGTTACGATAAATCTTCAGAGCATCATAAAAATGCTCGTAAAATGGCAAAAGACTATGATGGTAAAGCAACTTTTCATCCCAATGGTCATGCTGAAGTAAGAATGCGTTCAATAGTTCATGGGTATAGCACTCTTAATCCGAAAGGAACTACTTTAATGTCTGGTGAAGATTTGGCCAATCGTGCTTCTAAGGAACATGGTAAAGGTAAAGTTCAAGGTAATGTAGTTTACTTCAAAGAAGCAAAAGACGAACAAGAGTATGGCTACGAAGGTGACATGGCTCTGAATCAATTGGCAACTCTAACACGCTGTGCTGAAATGATTAAAGAGATGTTGAAGCCAGATACTGATATGCCAGAATGGGTTCAATCTAAGATTACTCTTGCAACTGATTATATTCAGACTGCAGCTGATTACATGTACTCTGAGATGAATGAAGAAGTTAAAGATGAGTATGCTCGCAAAGTTGACAAACATCTGAAAAACAAATATGCACCTGTTGCTCCAGTTCCTGATAGAAAATACATCAAGGGTACTCCAGAGAATAAAGCATTAAAATTAAAACGTAGGCCAATCAATGGTATGCCAACAGAGGAAACTATGAAATCATTTAAAGAAGTAATTCAATCAATCCAAGAAGCTAACCATCGTGAGTTTGCTCAACAGGGTAAAATGCATCCTGATATGGCCAAACATATGGTAACTGGCCATGAATTTGATTTTTATCACCCAAAGACTGGAGATAAAACTTCTGGTATAGTTAAACATAAAAGCGATTCTGAAGTTCATATCAAAGCACATAAAGATGGAATATTAGGTGCAGGTGATGTTCATAAGTTTACTATTTCTTCAGAGATGAATGAAGCGTTAAAAGGTTCTCAACATAAACTAGACAAGAACAAGAATGGTAAAGTAGATGCTCATGACTTTAAAATTCTACGTGGCGAACAAGAAGTAAATAAAGAAGAAGTTGAATTGGATGAAAATATTTCTAAAATGTCAACTGACAAATTGAAAAAACATTGGGATACTCATAAAGATCAAACTGGTGCGTCACCTGTTTTCGCAACCCAACTTAAAAAAGTTGCTAAAGAGTTGGCGAAACGTAAAGCATTAAACCAAGAAGAAGTTGAAACACGCACAGTTTCCTTCAGTGATTTCATTACTCAGTTGAATGAATATACTCCAGGTAAAGATGGTGTGACACGTATTCAGGGTAGATCATATGGTGCTCAGTATCGCGACCCAGAAGGTGCAGATGATGCTGAAGACAAAAAGAAACAGGTAGCAAAGCCAGAGCCTGAAGTCAAGCGTGGTCGTGGCAGACCAGCTGGATCAAAATCTGGTGCTAATCAAAAGGTAACTAGTGGAACTAAACGTAGTGGTGTTGACTACTCTGGTTACAAACTACACTTGCCAAACTCAAACAGATAATTAAGGAGAATTCAAATGGCACTATGGGGAAACAACGATAGTAAGACTGCTTCTGGAACAGTTAGCATCGCCGATACTGGCGTAGTTACTGGTTCAAGCACTGCTTTTACTACACAAGCAAAAATCGGTAACACAATTAAAACATCAGCTGGTGTTGAGTATCAAATCGTAACTATTACATCTGATACAGTTGCTAAAGTTATCATGGGTACAAACAATGGCAACGGGACAGTTACTACTGCTTCTGGTTTGTCATACACTCTTTCTGAGAAGCCAGCATCTGTTGCTCATGAGTCAGCTGATTCTGGCGTCGGTGTTCATGGTAACTCAAGCAAAGTATTCGGTGTTGACACTACTGAGCAATCAGCTGGTGGTGACAATGTTACCAACGTAGCAGTCGCTGGTGGTGGTGCTCGTTATCTAGAAGTTCCAGCAGTTACATTCTCTGGTGGTGCAGGATCTTCTGCTGCAGCTACTGCATCTATCGCTGGTGGCGCAGTTTCAGCAATCACTGTAACTAACGTAGGTTCTGCATATACTTCAGCACCTACTGTTGCTATTGCAAAACCTCGTCGTACTATTCCTACTTCTGGTATCACTACAGCCACTGATACTATCGCTTACACTACACATGGTCTAAGTGCTGGTGATGTACTTGTGTATAACAATGGTGGTGGTACTTCTGCTACTGGTTTAACTTCTGGAACCACATACTATGTTATTGCTTCTGGTTTAACTGCAGACGCATTTAAAGTTTCAGCTACTGATGGTGGATCAACTGTTGATATTACTGGTACTGGTAATAATGCTCAGTTCTTTGAAATCTTTGCTGTAGTAAATCGTGCGACTGCAACTGCTTCTCTAGGTTCTTCTGGTACTAGTAGCACCAAAGTTACTCATGCTGGTTGGGTTCGTCGTACTGTTGGTACTGGTGGTCGTGCTGGACGTGTTCAGTATGAAACTCTAGTTGCTGCTGGTTCTATTGCTGGTGATCAAGCTGATGATATCCAGTTCCCAGATGCATAATAAATAAGAGTGAAGAGGGGAGAATCCTCCCCTCGCTTTACAACATGGATAATAATGCAAGAAATTTTGAATGAGAATAACTTTCTGGTCTATGCAATGCACAATTATGATAATGCGCAATGTCATAGTCTAGAAGAGTTTGAAGAGGATCTAAAGAAGTTTCTATATCTTAAGAAACTTCTTTCTCGTTATAAAAAAGATGGTGAGTTGAGGGAACGTCTTATCCTTAACCATATCATAGTTCTCTATAACGTGTTTGGAGAATCTGCAACAAACATGATGTTTTATAAGATTGACAAAAGTTGTTGGGATGTTTTGATAACTTTTTTAGTTTACCTAGAACGTATGCCAGAAGAGTTACCAAACTATTCCATAAAGTTGTCTGATATTAAATTAGACGAACAAATAATTTGCATGTTAAGGAAGATATGAGTCGCATTATAGACAATTTAATTGCTTACAAAATTCTAACGAAATTAGTAAAGCCATTCATAGAGACTGATGCGTTCAGACTTGGGATTATTGACGCCAAGGGTAAGAATCTAATCAAACCAAATCGCTTTACACAATCTGCTCAATATGATGCATATACATATTTGGATCGTCTCGTATTCAATATGAAGAAAATCATCAACCGACTACCAGGTGGTGAGACAAAGTTAAAAAGCATTATTGCTGCTGTGTTCTTGATCAAAGAATACCATGATAGCAAAGATAGAACTACTTCTTTGATGGAAGAAAGATATCTACGAATTTTAGAAAAACTAGAAACCGAAAACGTAATTCTAGTTGAAGAAGAAATGGCAGTTAATAAATTCTTTGAAGGTAAGTTACACGAAGATGGTGTAGTAACTACTGGTTCAGTTGCAAACGTAACTGGTGCGCCAGTATCAACTGACAAACCAAAGATTTTCCCTAAAGACATTAAGAAGTATCAAAAGATGGCTAAACGCAGTGCTCCATTGACTATAGGTACACCAAGTGTTTCTTCTTAGTTTTTTACCTGACGCATTTTTGCTCTTTATAATCAACACTATACTAGTAGTTGGTTTGCTTGGAGCATTGTCAAGTTACTTCATTCGATTTATTCCCCCACTAATTCCATATGCTGAAGCAGTTAAGATTGCTGGCATCATTTTATTAGTGCTTGGCGTTTACCTCAAAGGTGGTTACAGCGTTGAGATAGAATGGCGTGCAAAGGTTAAAGAAGTTGAAGCAAAGGTTGCTGTTGTTGAACAGAAAAGTGTAGAAGCAAATGTAATAATAAAGAAAGTATATGTTGACAAAATTAAAATTGTCAAAGACGTGCAAGTTGTGATACAAGAAAAGATTGTTGAGAAAGAAAAGATAATTGATGCTGAGTGCAAAGTTGCACCAGAAGCAGTCGATCTATTAAATGAAGCAGCAAAGAATCCTGGAGCAAGTAAATGAGAACACTATTACTTGTTTCATTGATAGCATTAAGTGGTTGTTCAACCACTGTCCCAGTTACAGTTAAGTTTCCAGAAGCACCGAAGGAGCTAATGTCTACTTGCCCAGACTTGAAGCAAACAGAAACAACTACAAAGTTGAGTGATGTTTTACAAGTTGTTACTGATAACTACTCGCAATATTATGAGTGTCGTGTTAAATTAGATTCATGGATTGAATGGTACAAAACACAGAAAAAAATATTCGAGGAAATCAAATAATGGCAATAGATATAGAGAGGATTGCAAAATTGGAAGCCCATGTAGAAGGCATTAAAGAAGATGTTGCAGCCGTAAAACAAGACATTAAAGAACTTCACTCACGTGTTACAACAGTAACCAGAGAGATAACAGATCATGTTGATACTAAGTTTGATTCTCTAATTTCACGCTCTAATGAACATGAAATTAAGGATGTAAAAATTGAGCAAAAACTAGATGCAATGATTATCTGCATTGATTCTATCAAAGATGCAGTTGCCGAAGTGCATGATTGTTTAGATCGCACTGGCACCAGTCTAGATGCAAAGTTGGACAAGGTAAAAGAACGCATAGGGATACTTGAGAAATGGCGTTACATGATTGTGGGTGGCGCAATTGCACTTGGTTATCTAGTAGGTCATCTAGATTTCTTTGCAAAATTTTTAAAATAAATTTGCTTTGCATGTGAAATAGGGGTATACTTACGGTGTACCCCTTTGATTGAGAGATTATGTTATATATTGATGCAAAGTATGCAGCCATTGTTGGTTCTCGTCTACGAAACTTCAAACAAAAGAAAGACTATCTCTGGAACTATTCTTGTCCAGTGTGCGGAGATAGTACAAAGAACAAACTAAAAGCACGTGGGTTCATCTATCGTAAAGGTAATGATCTTTTTGTCAAGTGCTACAATTGTGGTCATGGTACAAACATTGGTAATCTAATCAAGTACGTTGACTCAGTACTTTATGATGAATATGTTTTGGAACGCTACAAAGGTGGCGCATCGAAACACAATGCTCACAAAGACGTTTCGTCTATACTCCCCGAAGAAAACTCAAAACTAGAACTACTCATGGATAGTGTTCTTGATGGGCTATCTCGACTTGACATGCTTGATGAATCACATCCAGCAGTACAATACCTAATCAATCGCAAGATTCCTAGAGATAAATGGGATCTACTATATTTTGCACCTAGATTTAAGTCATACACAAATAGTGTATCTGCCAAGTTTCAAGAGCCAATCTTGGATGAACATCCTCGTATGATCATACCTTTCTTTAAACCAAACGGTAAATGTTTTGCGTTTCAGGGTAGGGCATATGGTAGCGAGGAGCCTAAGTATTATACCATTAAGGTTGATGAGACCGAGGAGAAAATATATGGACTTGACCGAGTTGATTATTCCAAAAGAATTTATGTTGTTGAAGGACCGATTGATTCTCTCTTTCTACCAAATGCAATTGCTGTCTCAGGAGCAAGTTTTGACACCCCTACTATTAGGCAGTTACTTACTAATGCAACAATAGTAATGGACAACGAGCCTCGCAATAAAGACATCGTCAAACAACTTGACAAATATATCAATTTGGGGTATAATGTATGTATGTTCCCAGATAATATACAAGAAAAGGATATCAATGACATGGTTTTAGCAGGACGTTCAATTGATGAAATTTTAGAAATCATAAATACCAATACCACTTCAGGTATGGAAGCAAAACTGAGATTTTCCACTTGGAAAAAAATTTAAAGGATTTAAAATGAATGTATATATTTTGCTAGATCGTAGCGGTTCCATGGCTAGTTTGTGGGATGAAGCGTTGGGTTCAATTAACACTTATGTTTCTAAATTAAAGAAAAAAGATAATGTGTTTCTTTCTGCGTTTGACGACCAATATGAAGTTGTCCGCGATTGTAAAGCTGAAGGTTGGGATGATATCACTAAAGATGAATTACAACCTCGTGGTATGACTGCTCTCTATGACTCTTGTGGAAAGATCATGGCAAAGGCTGAGGAAGATGGCGCAAAGAAAACCATCCTCGTTGTTATGACTGATGGTCATGAGAATGCTTCTAAAGAACATAAGCAAGCATCTATCAAAGCAAAAGTAAAAGAGTTTGAAGATCGCAAATGGGAAGTTATTTTCCTTGGCGCAAACTTTGATGCAGTTGATTCAGTGTCAGGTGGTCTTGGTTTGATGGCAAGTAAGTCTATGAATATCGCAGCAGGTAACCTGTCTCGTGGTTTTGATACTCTGTCATCTTATACAAGCATGTATGCAGCTACTGGCGCATCTATCAACTTTACTGATGACGATAAACTAAAATCAGTTTCTAGTGGTGGTATTGCTGGCACTGGAGTTTAATAATGCGTGTGAAGTTAATTAGTTATAGCAAATCCTCTCGTGAAATGTATGAAGAAGGTTTAGTAGATGTGCAGGAGTTGGTTGCGTTCTGTGCACGTGTAAGTAATCCAAGCAACCAATTCAACACAGAGACATCAGAGAAGTTAATTCGTTATCTAATCAAGCATAAACACTGGTCTCCACTTGAGATGGTGAGTGCTTGTTTGGAAGTTGAAACTACACGTGATATCGCAAGGCAGATGTTACGTCATCGCTCTTTTTCTTTTCAGGAATTCAGTCAACGATACGCAGATCCAACACAAGACTTATCTTTTGTTCTTAGAGAAGCACGACTCCAAGATACAAAGAATCGTCAAAATAGTATTGTGACTGACAACTTAGCATTACAAGCATGGTGGGAAGAGAGACAAAAGCGAGTGATTGAAGAATGTAAAAATGCTTATGAGTGGGCAATCGCAAATGGAATTGCCAAAGAGCAGGCAAGAGCAGTACTGCCAGAAGGACTGACTGTTTCTCGTTTATACATGAATGGTACATTACGTAGCTGGGTTCACTTCATTGAATTGCGTAGCGCAAATGGAACTCAGAAAGAACATCAACTAATAGCAATTGAATGCGCAAAAGTCATAGCGGAAGTGTTTCCGATGGCAAGCGAATTTATTACAGAATAACAAGAATGGAAAAACAATGCAAGACATCGTGCACGGGATAAGAGTTGACTACACAAAAGATAATTTGTTTGATGAATTAGGTAAGTTACGTTTAAGAGAAAGTTACATGAAGGATGATGAGGTTAGTCCTCAAGAAAGGTTTGCATATGTTTCGAAAACATTCGGAAGTAATCCTGAACATGCTCAGCGCATTTACGATTACTCCTCTAATCATTGGCTCAGTTATAGTACTCCAATCCTTTCTTTTGGTCGTTCTCGTCGTGGGTTACCCATTTCATGCTTTCTTAACTACATTGAAGACACAGCCGAGGGACTAGTTGATAACCTATCTGAAACAAATTGGCTCTCGATGTTGGGCGGTGGTGTCGGCATTGGTTTCGGCATTCGCTCAGCGGATGATAAATCTACTGGAGTCATGCCCCACCTTAAAATGTATGATGCCTCATCTCTTGCTTATCGTCAAGGTCGTACTCGCAGGGGTAGCTACGCTGCTTATCTGGACATTAGCCATCCTGATATTATACCTTTTCTTGAGATGAGAAAACCAACTGGTGATCAAAACATGCGTACTCTAAACATGCACCATGGTATTAATATCCCTGATGCGTTCATGGAAATCATTGAGAATTCTATGCTTGATACAAATTATGATGACTCATGGCAATTGATTGATCCAGCTTCAAATGAAGTGCGTGAAGTAGTTTCCGCAAAAGAACTTTGGCAAAAGATTCTTGAGATGCGTATGATGACTGGTGAACCTTACCTACACTTCATTGATGAATCAAACCGTAAACTACCACAACACTTGAAGAATCTTGGATTAAAAGTACATCAGTCAAATCTCTGTTCAGAAATCATTCTACCAACAAACGAGGAACGTACTGCTGTTTGTTGTTTGTCTTCACTAAATTTGGAGTACTATGATGAGTGGAAAAATAATACCTTATTCCTTCGCGATGTTGCTGAAATGCTCGATAATGTGTTGGAGTATTTTATTGCTAACGCACCTGATACCATTTCCAGGGCTATATACTCTGCTACTCGTGAGCGTAGTATTGGCATTGGTGCCTTAGGTTGGCATGCTTATTTACAACGTAACAATCTTCCATGGGAATCTCCGCAAGCAGTTGGAAGAAACAAACAAATCTTTGCTCATATTAGAGGACAACTAGATGAAGCTAATAAAGTACTGGGATTGGAGAGAGGTGAAGCACCTGATGCTGTGGGTACTGGGAATCGCTTTAGTCATCTTATGGCTATTGCTCCCAATGCTTCTTCTTCCATTCTCATGGGCAATACTAGTCCTAGCATTGAACCTTATCGTGCCAATGCTTATCGTCAGGATACTCTTTCGGGTTCTCACTTAAACAAGAATCGTTGGCTTGATAAAGTTATCATGACTCATCTTGACCCAGCTGGTGGTACAGTATTGACACCAAAGGGTGAACAAGAATATGCAGACATTTGGTCTTCAATCATTGCCAATGACGGTAGCGTTCAACATCTAGATTGGATGGACGACTGGACGAAAGATGTATTTAAAACTTCAATGGAGATTGATCAGCGTTGGCTCGTACAGCATGCAGCTGATCGTCAAGAATATATTGATCAAGCGCAGTCGTTGAATGTTTTCTTCAGACCAGATAGTCATATCAAATACATTCATGCCGTACACTTCCAAGCATGGAAACAAGGTTTGAAGACCATGTACTACTGCCGCAGCGATAAGATTGCCAAAGCAGATAAAGTATCGAAACGCATTGAACGTGAAGTAATAAAAGAAATTGACCTACACGCATTAACAGGGGATGCTGACACATGTCTAGCATGTGAAGGATAATGGCACACATTGTCGCCAATCTCCCCGCAGTAAAATGTTTTGTTCGCAAAGAGTTTCTCTATGACTTTGAGAAAGGTCATGGAGAACTTGAACCTTGTTGGTGGGTTAGCATCAAGTCACTAAGAGGTCAAGCATTTCGTATTGAATCATACCTAAACAACTATGGTGCGCTGTATGATAAACTACCACTGCATGCATATTGCTGGAAACCAATCGAAGGTGAACCACTACCCTTAGATTATCTGCAGTTGTGGGATTGTCTTTCTTATGATATCACAGTTATTAAGAAAGCACAACTACAATCAATGAAGTGTAAATTTAAATTAAAGAGTGGGGGTTGGCAGTATGGTGTTTATCTTTTTACAGTTGATAGTGCTCATCCTGATTTTAACATTCTTGATACAGGGTTTAGCGAAGATGTCGAAGACCACAAGTCTTATAATTTCATTCAGTGTGATAATGGGCAGTTTGCTGCTCAGCCAAATAATCGTTTAATTATATTAGAACCAAGCAGTAATCCAAAAGAACTAAAATACCCAGACTTTAAAGTTGCCATGAAAAAATGGTCTGTAGAAACAGACCCAAAGTGGGCACTGGGTGAAACTAACACAGTAATGTACGAGGAAAACAATGATAACTAAAATAAAAACAAAACTAACAGACCAACGTAACTACTTCAAACCATTCAACTATCCATGGGCATATGATGCTTGGTTAAAACATGAGCAAGCGCATTGGCTTCACTCAGAAGTACCCATGGCTGAAGATGTAAAAGACTGGAAGAAGAAATTAACAAATGAAGAAAAGCAATTCCTTACGAATATATTTCGTTTCTTTACTCAAGGTGATATTGATGTTGCTGGTGGTTACGTTAATAATTACCTACCCTATTTTCCTCAGCCTGAAATTCGTATGATGCTCATGGGGTTTGCTGCACGTGAAGCACTTCATATTGCTGCATACTCTCACCTGATTGAAACACTTGGATTACCTGAGACTACTTACAATCAGTTCCTTGAGTATCAGGAGATGAGAGACAAGCATGACTATGTTCTTGAACTTTCCAGCAAGAATGGTACTTTAGAGTCAACTGCAACCCACATCGCCGTGTTCAGTGCATTCACTGAAGGGATGCAGTTGTTCTCTTCTTTTATCATGTTGTTGAATTTCCCACGACATGGTTTGATGAAGGGAATGGGTCAGATCGTTACATGGTCAATCGTTGATGAAACCATGCATGCTGAGTCCATGATTCGTTTGTTCAAAGAATACATCAAAGAGAACAATGAAATCTGGAATGATGAACTAAAGGGTAAGATCTATACTATTGCAGAAAAGATGGTTGAACTTGAAGATAAGTTTATCGATCTCTGCTACCAAGGTTCGGATATGCGTGAACTATCTGCAGCTGATGTAAAACAATACATTCGTTACATTGCTGATCGCAGATTAATCTCTCTAGGTATGAAGGGTATTTTCAAAGTTAAACGCAATCCACTACCATGGGTTGAGGAAATGATCAATGCACCTGTGCATGGTAACTTCTTTGAGAATCGTGTAACAGACTACGCCAAAGGTGCTCTATCTGGCACTTGGGGTGACGTATGGGGGAAAGCAGCATGACAAGTAAGGTATTCGAATGCGAGACTTGTGGAGCAGAAGGTAAGATTATTATCAAGGGAACTGATTTAAAGTACGAAGATATTGTTTGCTGCCCAGTTTGTTCAGCCGATATTTATGATGAAGAGGACATTGACGAGGACG
>Ga0208975_1001248_pt1 | contig 11033 bp, 14 predicted proteins | sample GreLakmeER78MSRF_FD_187700 | JGI IMG/M metagenome (GOLD analysis project Ga0208975, IMG submission 187700) | Freshwater lentic microbial communities from great Laurentian Lakes, MI, USA - Great Lakes metaG ER78MSRF (SPAdes) | ecosystem: Environmental > Aquatic > Freshwater > Lake | place: Great... | reverse complement strand
AAAATTGCATACATGGAAGCGGAAGCTGAACATGATGAAAAATACGGCTGGGTGCGATACAATCCCGACACGCCTTCAGAGCCTGAAGAAGCGGCTAACACGCTTGTGGTAAAGCGCAAATATACCCGTAAGGCTGAAACCGAAGGAGTCTGACATGGCAACGTACACCGCTGGCGATCAAATCAACAGGGCACTGCGATTGCTAGGTGTACTTGCAGAAGGCGAAACGCCGTCAGCCGAAACATCCCAAGACGCCTTGATGGCTATGAATCAGATGATTGATTCATGGGACACAGAACGGTTGTCTGTGTTCTGCACCCAAGATCAAGTTTTCACTTGGCCCGCTGGCCTTGTCTCCCGCACGCTCGGCCCAACTGGTGATTTTGTTGGCCTGCGCCCCGTGCTGCTGGATGACTCCACGTACTACCGCGACCCCGGCACCGGCGTGTCGTTCGGCGTCAAGTTCATCAACCAGCAGCAGTACAACGGCATTGCGGTCAAGACCGTCACCTCGACGTACCCGCAAGTCATCTTCGTCAACAACACGTTTCCAAACATTGATATGTATGTCTACCCACGCCCCACACGGGACTTGGAATGGCATTTCGTGTCCGTGCAAAAACTGGACAACCCGGCTGGTTTGGCAACGGTGCTGTTGTTCCCGCCAGGCTACCTGCGGGCGTTCACGTACAACCTAGCGATGGAGATCGCACCTGAGTTTGGCTTGGAGCCAAGCCCACAGGTGCAGCGCATTGCCATGACCAGCAAGCGCAATCTGAAACGCATCAACAACCCTGACGATGTGATGTCGCTGCCATACGCCATTGTGGCGACACGCCAGCGCTTCAACATCTACGCCGGTAACTACTGATGAAATCGCCGATCCTTGGCTCCAGCTACGTTGCCCGCAGCACGAACGCTGCGGACAACAAGATGATCAATCTGTTCCCCGAGGTTGTGCCCGAGGGCGGCAAGGAACCGGCGTTTCTGAACCGTGCGCCGGGGCTGCGTTTGGTGGCTACCGTAGGCACTGGCCCCGTGCGGGGAATGCTGGAGTACGGCCAATGGCTGTACGTGGTGTCGGGTTCCCAACTGTACAAGGTGGACCAAAGCTACGCCGCCACGCTGATTGGCATCGTGGGCAACACTGGCCCCGTGTCAATGGCAATAAACGGCACCCAGTTGTTCATCGCAGCCAACGGGCCAAGCTACGTCTACAACGTAGTTGACAACACCTATGTTGAGAACATTACGTTTCCACGGGCGCAAGTTGTCACGTTCATCGACGGGTACTTCATCTTCAATGAGCCTAATTCTCAACTGTTTTGGGTTACCGAGTTGCTTGACGGCACAGTGGTGGAAGGTGAAAGCGTTGCCGGTGCGGAAGGATCCCCTGACGGGTTGGTGTCGCTGATCGCCGACCACAACGAGCTGTGGCTGTTTGGCGGCAACTCGGTCGAGGTCTGGTATAACGCCGACCTGCCACCGCCAGGACAACCATTCCAGCGCCTACAAGGCGCTTTTAACGAGATTGGTTGCGCTGCAACGTACTCAGTAGCCAAGCTGGACAATTCGCTGTTCTGGCTGGGCGCAGACGCCCGAGGCAAGGGCATCGTGTACCGTGCCAACGGCTACACCGGCCAACGGGTGTCCACGCACGCTGTTGAGTACGCCATCGCACAGTACGACAACATTTCGGACGCCATCGCCTACACGTATCAGCAAGAGGGCCATGCCTTCTACGTGCTGACGTTCCCCTCGGCTAACGCCACATGGGTGTACGACGCCTCGACACAGGCGTGGCATGAGCGCGGTAGCTGGGCCAACGACAGCTTTATTCGCCATCGCTCCAACTGCCGCGCTGTGTTCAACGGCGAGGTGCTGGTCGGTGACTTCCAAAACGGCAACATTTACGCATTCGATCTGGATGTTTACTCGGACAATGGCGGCGTCCAAAAATGGATTCGGTCGTGGCGGGCGCTGCCCACGGGCCAGAACAACTTGAAGCGCACAGCGCAGCACTCCATGCAGCTCGACTGCGAGGTGGGTTTCACGCTGCCGCCTGTCAGCCAGCCGGTGTTCTTAACGACCGAGGATGAGGATGACATCATCACCGAGTCCTATGACTTCCTGATCGACGAGACAAGCGTGACAATCAACCCCCAGCCAGCAGTGCTGCTGCGCTGGTCTGACGATGGTGGGCACACTTGGAGCAACTACCACGGCAAGGACATGGGCACCACAGGCCAGACTGGCAAACGGGTGATCTGGCGCAGGCTGGGCATGACCATGAAGCTGCGTGACCGGGTGTATGAGCTGTCGGGTACACCCCGTTAAGATCGCCATCATGGGCGCCGAACTGCTCCTGTCGCCGACAAATGCTTAACGCCAGCACAAACATTCCATCAAGCCGGGTTCCGTTCATTGATGAACGCACCGGGTTGATGTCGCGTGAGTGGTATCGGTATCTGCTGGCGCTGTTGGAATCAAATGTTGATTACACGCCGCCAAACGAACCAGCGCCAGTGCCGTTGACTGGTTCGCCTTTGGTGTACGGCAACACGACACAGCGTCCGATTGACATAATGATCAGCGGCGGTGGTGTGCGTAAAGTAGAGTTCCAGCGCGGCACTGGTGCACAATTCAACACGGGTTCATACTACGGTATGTTTGGTTTGTCCCCCGGTGACGCGCTGACCATCACGTATTCGGGCACGCCCACCATCACGGCGATTTCAAGATGATTATTCGTAACGCCACAGAAGCCGATTTGCCGCAGTACGCAGTGCTGGCAAAATCATTTCACATGGCGTCGCCCATGCACGGAACAATTGATTTTGACCCTGAAGGCTACTCGCAGTTTTATTTGAACGCATTGCAGAACGACAAAATTGGCGTATGGCTGGCTGAGATTGAAGGTGAAATTGTAGGCATAGCGGGGGCGTTGGCTTACCCGCTGTATTTCAACCCGTCAGCCACAGTCGTGCAAGAGCTGTGGTGGTGGCTAACGCCGAAGTCGCGGGGCAGCGGCGCAGGCGGTAAAATGTTCAAACAAATTGAAAGTTGGGCTGACGAGCACAAAGCGTCGGCCATTTTTATGATCGCGTTGGAAGACAGCCGGGCCAAAAAGATGGAAAATCTATATGCCCGCGCAGGGTTTACGCCAATGGAGCGCACATTTATCAAAGAGGTTACATCATGGCAATAGGAACCGCAGCAGCAATTTTGGGCAGCGCCGCCATTGGCGCAGCGTCGTCTAGAAGTGCAGGTAAAGCGCAATCTCGCGCCGCAGGCCAAGCCGCAGACCTTCAACGCGAACAATTTGAACGCCAAATAGAACTGCAAGCGCCGTTCCGCGAAGTCGGGCTGCGGGCGCTTGGCAAGCTAGAAGCTGCGTCCGAGTACACGCCGTTTGGCATGGCTCAGTTCCAAGCCGATCCTGGCTATGCGTTTCGGTTTTCGCAAGGCCAGAAGGCGCTGGAGCGCAGCGCGGCGGCCCGTGGTGGCCTGCTCAGTGGCAACACTGGCGGCGCATTGCAGCGGTTTGGTCAAGACATGGCCTCGCAAGAATACCAGAACGCATTCAACCGTTACCAGACTGAGCGCAGCGCAAGGTTGAACCCATTGCAGTCGTTGGCCGGTGTCGGTCAGACCTCAGTCAACCAGCTTGGTGCAGCCGGTCAAAATTATGCGTCTGGTATGGGCGAGGCGCTGGGCGCTGGTGCTCAAGCCCGTGCGTCTGGTTACATGGGCGCAGCCAACGCCATCGGCGGCGGCATCGGCCAGTACATGGGTTACCAGCAGAACCAAGCCACCAACTCGCTGTTGCAGCAGGCGCTGGCTAACCGAAACAGCGGCGCTGGTTACGGCGGTGGCGGTGGTGGCGGTGGGTATCAAGACCCATATGGCCGGTTTGAGTATGGCACTAGCGCGTAAGGAATAAATCATGGCACTCGTTAACCCCAACATCGCAATGAGCTTTCGCCAGCCTGACATTCAGGCTCCGAACGCTTTGGCGCAGTTTGCCCAGATTCAGCAGATTCAAGGTGGCCGTCAAGCGCAAGAGTTGGCGCAGTACCAGCTTGGCGCAGCGCAACGCGCTGAAGCAACTCAAAATGCTTTGGCTGACGCTTATGGTCAATCCGTTGACCCAACAACAGGCGCAATCAATTACAACAAATTGACTGGACTTTTGGCGAAAGGTGGAGGCGCTTCGCAAATTCCCGGAATTGAAAAAACTCGCCGTGAACTTGAAGCTGCCGAGCTTACAAAAAGAAAGCTAGAGCAAGACATTGCAACCGGCGCGTATACACAAAAAAACATTCAATCGCAAATAGATGAACGAGCGTTTACAACGCAAAAGAAAAAACTAGATTTTAGTTGGAATGCTGTTGGGTCTGCGCCGGATCCCCAAGCAGCAATTGCTGAATTGACTAAAGGTGCCAAAGACGGCGTGTTTGACATGAGGTCAGCCACGGCAGAAATTCAGAAGTTGCAAAGAATGACAACTCCTGAAGAATACCGGGCGTATCGGTCCGAAAAGATTTTGAGCATTTTGGACGCCAAGGACAAGTTGCCAATGATGCTGCCAAACATTGCGCGTCAAGAAGCAGGCGGTCAAATTATTCCAATACAAAACAACCCCATGATGCCAGGTTACGGTTTGCCGGTTCAGGGCATGGCACCTATTACAAAAACACCAACCATTGCCGAACTTACAGGGCAGCGTCAGTTGGGTGTGTCTCAAGGCCAATTGGCTTTGGCGCAACAAAAATTTGCATGGGAAAAAGCCAACCCCGGCTTTGAACTTAAAGAAGCTGAAGACGGTTCAATTGTTGGTGTTAACAAACGCACTTTGCAGGCTTTCCCCGTTTCAATCGGTGGCGCTTTGCCTGCGACTGCTCCAGCAATGCCTGGTGCCGGTATGCCTGGTCCACGAGTGGCTGCACCAGCAGCACAAGCTATTCCCGGCATGACCAGCGTGTTGGATCAACCAGCGCCAGCCGGTGCGCCTGCGGTTGGTACGCCTTTGCGGGGAAAGGGCACGGCATTGACAGAATCGCAAGGCAACGCCACGGCTTACGGCATGAGGATGAAAGAAGCCAACGCCGTTTTAGAGCCATTGGAAAAAGCAGGGAAAACTGATACTGGCTTGATTAAAGGTGTACTCGGCGGGGCTTTGGGCATTGTCCCATTTATTGGCGAAAAACTTGAAGATACCTCTGGCTCCATCTTTAATGCGTTACCGCGAGTTCTGGGTGGTCTTAGCCCAGAGCAGCAGCAAGTCATGCAGGCAAGGATCAACTTCATCACAGCCATCTTGCGAAAAGAATCAGGCGCTGCAATTAGTGCAAGTGAATTTGCAACTGCTGAGAAAAATTATTTCCCCAAGCCTGGTGATGACGCTGCCGCTATTGCTCAAAAACAACAAGCCCGCAGAACAGCTATTCGCGCAATGGAAATCCAAGCTGGGCCAGGTGCCAAGCAAATGGGTAACGCTGGCGCTATACCTGGCGCAAGTGCCAACAATCCTTTGGGCTTACCAGGACTTTAATCATGGCAACACTTGCTGAGTTTCGCGCACAGTATCCGCAGTACGATGCCGTGCCAGATGTAAAGCTGGCCGACTCGCTGCATCAGAAATTTTACAGCCAGATCCCCAAGATGGACTTTTACAAGACCATCGGGCTAGGTGCGTCAGCAATGATTCCAGGCGCTGAGAACGTCATTACGTTGCCCGAGAAACCCAAAGAAGTCTCAATGCGTGACCGCATTGCGGGGGTAATTGAAACTCCATTGGCGCTTGGCGCTACTTTGGGCGGCGCTGCCATTGCACCAATTGTTGGTGTTGTTGGATCTTTGACCAGTGGCAAGTTTGGCACGCAAGCAGGTGTGCAAGCCGGACAAGAGGCGATGAAAGCTGTTCAATATCAGCCACGCACACAGACGGCAAGAGAAGCCTTGGGCGCTGTTGGTGAATTTTTTCAGCCATTGACTGCGGCATTGCCACCAACGCTTGGCAGCGTTGGCACAAGCCTTAACGCCTTGGCCGGCCCTGCTATGCAACAGACTGGCGCGGCTGCTCGTCAAATGGCTGGTCAAATAGCGCCACCCGTGCAAAACGCTTTGGCTCGAGTATTGCCAACGCCACAGCAGTCTCAAATGCAAGGCATGGGCGCGGCTAGTACGGCAGAACAAATGATGCGTGAAGAACGCTTGGCACGGCTTGGCATTCCCGCCACGGCTGGTGAACGCACCAAGAATTTAGCGCAACAGCAATTTGAGTCTGAGGTTCAGCGAGGTGTCATTACTGGCATTTCTGAAGATGCTAAGACCAAGTTGGCAGAACAAATGGGTGGTTTCAAGGCCAATCAGAGACAAGCAATTGTCAACAACTTTGAGCGCATGACCAATGAGGTCGGCGCTGAAGTTGCGGATCCAACACAAATGCGCCAAGTGGGCAAGATTGTTGACAAGGCTTTAAACGACGAGTACACCAGAAAGTACAACACGTACAAAGAGTTGTACAACAAGGCAGACAACTCTGGCGAAACATTACAGCCAGTGTCTTATCAAGGTTTGTTGGACTTTATCAACAGCAAAACGCCAACACAACGTCAAAAGCTAGACCCTATTTTGGATTCTGTGGCCGAATCTTTGGCTATGAATGACCCCGGCAAAACCGGCACCATCACTGTGCGTGCGTTGGAAGACATTTACCAGCAAATTGGCAAAGTCCAAAACTCGGCAAATGCAAAAGATTTAAAACAGATCATCACCCAGATGGGTGAAGGCGCTGGCGGCGAGTTGTACCAAGCCGCCCGTTCGGCACGCAAACAACTGGCAAAAGAGTTTGAGGACGTTAGCCGTGTGGACAAATTGCTTACCACCAAGGCTGGCTACGCAGATCGTCGGGTGGCACTAGATGATGTGTTTAAGCATGTGGTGTTAGACGGATCGTTGGAAGAAATGAGAACAGTCACCACGTTGCTCAAAAAATCTGGTCCAGAAGGCCGTCAGGCTTACGCAGAACTTCAAGGCCAAACAATTCAACAAATGAAAGACATGCTCACCAAAGGTGATCAAATGTCGTTCAAAAACCTGAACACGCTGGTGACCCGGCTGGATTCAGAAGATAAGTTGACTTACATGTTTGGTAAGTCTGGCCGTGATCAGATCATGGATTTGCGGGATGCCATTAAAGATGTGGTGGTCAAAGAGCCTGGCGCTGTCAATTACAGTAACACCTCTGGTGCTGTCTTGCGTGGCTTGGAGGCTTTGCAAACATTGCGCTTTCCTGGTGCCAGCACAGCCGCAGAAGTTGCCCGCACACGCCAAGTCAGCAAGCAAGTTAAAAAAGCATTGCAACAACCAAACCAGTTGGCTCCTACAAGTCCCAACAAAAACGCCCTCGCCAGATAACCAGGAACACGATCATGCCTACTACGCTCATTCCCAACCCAGTAATGCAGTTCTTCGACGCCAACGGTAACCCGTTGGTGGGCGGCAAGCTGTTCACCTACGCTGCTGGCACGACCACCCCGCAGGCCACGTTCACCGATTACAACGGCGCTACGGCCAACACCAACCCAGTAATCCTGAACAGCCGGGGCGAGGCAGCAGTGTGGTGCGGTGCCAACCGTTACTACATGGTGCTCAAGGACTCCGACGATGTGGAGATTTGGACATCGGATAACGTGAACGGCCCCAACGGCCCTACGCTGGCCGTGCTGGCTGCGTCGAACGGCGCTACGCTGATTGGTTACACCCCTGGCGACACCGGCGTAGCAACCACCGTTGACGCTCGTCTGCAATTGTTGGACGGCACATCACCCACAGCCGGAGCGTTAGACTCGGCCACTAAAGCCTCTATTAACACGCTGCGCGACGCCACGGCTGTCTCGGGCGGCACTGTTGGCTACGTCAACCCCAACATTGCGGCGCGCACTATCACAGGCGCGACCGAGACATCGTTCGAGTGGACCATTGTCGGCATCGTGGACAACTACTCAGCCGCTGGCGAGAACGTAGCGCTGTACGGTCAAGGCAACAAGCGCAGCACCGGCCCGACATGGGGCATTGTGGCAGAGGCGCGTGACTTTACCCAGACAGCCAACCCTACGGCGGGCTTGGTTGGCCTTGAAGTCGGCATATTTGCCAACGGCACAGATACTGCGCTTAACCGTGTAGCAATTGACGTTTCTGTAGGTAAAGGCGTGTCGGGCGGCACCATTAACACTACCTCTCACGGTTTGCGAATTGGCCCAACAAATGGTGACGGAACCCAAGGCCAGTTGACCAACGGCATTACGTTGCAGCAAGGCAACGCGGTAGTTGGTGTTCAGGTGTCTAGCTCGGGCACATGGGGTGCTCAATTTAATGGCACCTACACTGTCGGCATTGACTTGAGCAGCGCCACCAACAGCACATCGGCCATCCGAATCAAGGACGGTGAGAACATGGCGTTCGACGCAGGGTCTGCGTACCGTCTGCGTCACTCCACTTCTGGGTCTATCGGTTTGACCTATTCTGTCAGTGGTGCAGACAAGGTTGTGATAACAGATACCGGGTCAATTATTCTGGCCGAAACAGTTGTCTGGACCAGCGCCTACTCGTCTACAACCGCCAACACGGGTGCAGCGGGCGCTCCCCCTGCGCAAGTCGTGGGCTACATCACGATCAACGTCAACGGTACTGACAGAAAAATTCCTTATTACGCAGTATGATCACCCTTACTTTGACCCCACAAGAACTGGCTGTCATCAACAAGGCGCTCATGCTTGCCCCCTACGGTGAAGTTGCACCCGTCGTTCAATCCATCAACCAGCAATTGCAGAAAGCCCAAGATGAGCACGATAGACGCGACGGAAGCTAGGCTTTTTACACACGAAGAAGTCTGCGCCATCCGATACGACCAGATCAACGCCCGCCTCAAGCGTATTGAGGCCATCATGCTCAAGACTGCCGGGTTGATGATTATCTCAATGGCCGGTACGATCTTCAGCGCCGTCTGGATACTCAAGTGAAAGATTGGGCTGTAGCGTTTATCGCCGCAGCCCTCATCCTCGGGGTGGCCCTGTGGTGCGCCCGCATTTTTATCTGGAGTTTTTATGGTTGACCTTACCAAAGCCATTGGAGCCGTCGCCGCCAGTGTCGCTGCGTTAGGTGGCAGCTATACGCTTGCCGACAAGTTTGGCGTGTTTGACAGAGCCATCATCGAGTGGTCACCGGAGAATTTTAAGATCGTGGCAGAAGCTGGACAGCCCATCACTGTCACGGTTGCGCGGATCAAGAAGCGCGACGACTGCTCTGTTGAGAGCTTTACGCCGAGCATCCGCGATGCAGCGGGCATGGTGCATGAGGCGACCACCACCGCAAGCAAGTTCAGCGGACCAGCGGGGCCAGAGATTGACACGTTTACGTACCAACTCACTATGGTGAGAAAAGAAAAGATCGCCAGCGGCAAGGCGACTCTGTTGGCGACCATCAAATACAAATGTCCTGAAGGGGAGCGCGTTGTGCAGTATCCCCGCCACACCAACCTCAGTTTTGATCTAAAGGGGTAAACGATGTTTCCATTGACAGCACTTCTTGAGGTGGGCGGCAAGCTCATCGACAAACTGATCCCTGACCCAGAAGCCAAAGCCAAGGCGCAACTGGACCTTGCCAAGATGGCGCAAGACGGTGAACTGGCAAAGATGGCTAACGACACCAAGCTGTTTGAGATCGAACAGACATCCATCACGGAGCGCTGGCGGTCTGACATGGGGTCTGACTCTTGGCTGTCCAAGAACATTCGCCCTATGGCGCTGATCGCCATATTCTTGGCTTACTTTATCTTTACTGCGATGTCTGCCTACGGCTACAACGCCCAAGAGTCCTACGTCCAGTTGCTGGGCCAGTGGGGGCAGATCATTTTCTTGGCTTACTTTGGTGGCCGGACGGTTGAGAAGTTGGCTGATATGCGGAGCAAGAAATGAAAGAGAACTTTGCAGAAGCGCTTGAGCACGTTCTAAAGCACGAAGGCGGCTACGTCAACCACCCCAGCGATCCTGGTGGCATGACCAACTTGGGCGTGACCAAGCGGGTGTGGGAAGAATGGGTCGGCCATGAGGTGGACGAGAAAACCATGCGTGCGCTGACGCCTGCTGACGTTGCGCCCATGTACAAGGCCAAGTACTGGGATAAGGTCAAGGCCGACGAGTTGCCCTCTGGCGTGGACTACGCTGTGTTCGACGCTGCCGTCAACAGTGGCCCTGGCCGCGCTGCCAAGTGGCTGCAAGCCTGCGTAGGCGTCGAGCCTGATGGCGGTATCGGCTCCAAGACGCTGGCCGCTGTGGCAGCGTTTGAGGGCGATCTGGTGGACGACTACAGCAAGCGCCGCCTGTCCTTCCTCATGGACCTGCCGCACTGGCCGACTTTCGGCAAGGGCTGGGGGCGGCGTGTGGCCGAGGTGCGGTCAGACGCCGACACGTTTTGCGGATAGCATCGCTTGTCGGCAGTCGTTCCAGCCATCGGTGTATTCAGGGCTTTCCTTGTCGGCAGTGGTTAAGGCATCGGGCACGGCTGGCTGTGGCCGAGTAAGTTCTTCTTTTGCAAAGGTCATGGCTTGCCCCAACTTCTTGACAAGCACCTCCTCAACCAGCGGCAAGATAGATTCTTGCAAATATTCTCGCAAAGCATGTTCTTGTTTCGGGGTCATAAACAACTCCTCAAAGTCAGTAATCCAATCATCAGCACAATGAATGCCACCACCACCCAGACCAGTTGGCCATCGGCAGGGGTGGGCTTGTCCTCGTCTTCGGGGATCATGGTTGTTTACCTTGGTTAAGGGCATTGGTCATCTCCTCCACGTAGTCAGCCTCAGCTTCCTGCCATGCTAGAACCAAGGCATCGGACCACATCAGCCCGTGCTGGCCGATAAAGTCGCTAATTGCCACACCCAGCTTCTCAATAGAGATCATCTCGTTGCCCTGCCTCCAGCACAGGCAAGGACTGCCCACGATTTGCGGTCTTCCGCAGTGGCCGCAGTT
>Ga0208975_1001247_pt1 | contig 11035 bp, 18 predicted proteins | sample GreLakmeER78MSRF_FD_187700 | JGI IMG/M metagenome (GOLD analysis project Ga0208975, IMG submission 187700) | Freshwater lentic microbial communities from great Laurentian Lakes, MI, USA - Great Lakes metaG ER78MSRF (SPAdes) | ecosystem: Environmental > Aquatic > Freshwater > Lake | place: Great... | reverse complement strand
GAAACCACTCTATGGAAAAATGGAGAACTAATTGAAGAAACTAAACGCTAAAAAAGACAAGGAATTTTGTCTGGAAAGGGTGTATGACAATCCAGACAAAAATTGAATCGTCGGAGATGTCCCCAAAAAATATTTAATTTTTTTTGGTGGGTGGTTGTATCTAATGAATTTGTTTGTATATTTGAATCGTTAAACCAAACCAATATGATAAACATACCTATGACGATTGAAATCGGAGTGTATTTTTACATTGACGATGAAACGGGAAAACCCGTATTTGATACCGACTCAATGACACAAGAATTTGAGAGGAAAGTTCAAGAATTGGAAACCACTAAATGGGACACCAATGAGTAATCTTAAAATCGTATCTTGTCGGATTACCGACCAACCAAAAGATTTCTTTGACCCAATGCCCCAAGTATGGGTTACTTTGGAAGATGGGAACGAACACTTTTTGTTTGAGTATTATCCCGATGAAATCACTTTTCAACCAAGTGAGTTTGTTGGTTTAACTATGGATGAGGGTGTTCATTTGAAATACCTCAAAGACAAAAAGTTTTTGACCACATAAATTTTATTTGTATATTTGTATTACCAAACTATTAATTTATGACACAATTAGAATTGGACAAAGAAAGAATCAATGACTTTATTGAAGGTTCATTTGTTACCATAAAACAACAAATGGAAATCAATCGTTTGTTAAATTCCGAGCCCTCACCAATGTTACTTTTTCTTACCAAAAAAGATGTAAATGGACAAATGGTCTATGGTTCGTCTTGTTCCTTTATCAATAAGGAAAGTGGGGATTTGATAAAACAAGAACAAGAAATCATTAAAATGATTGTTGATGTTGATGGTTCAAAAATCATTTGTGGTTGTTGTGTTACTTATTCGGAGAACGAATTGAGAATGAAGTTTGTTGATTATGTTGAAAAAAATGTTAAGTATCGGGTTCATAATTATGAATCTATGCCTATCTTTGTATGACAATAGTCAGGTGGCGGAATTGGTTAGACGCTAACAAAGTGAGAAGTCAGCTTGAATGTAGAAATACATTTATGTACCCAAAGATGATTTCATACAGGTTCGACTCCTGTCCTGACTACAACCCTCACCGAAAGGTGGGGGTTTTTTGTTTTAACCAGAATTCACCGGAGAAGAACCAGATGATTTTGTCTGGAAAAGTGTATGACAATCCAGACAAAAATCACAGTGCCATCAGGAGTTATAATTATTTTTCATTTTTTTTTGTGAATTAGAATTTTCTTATTATATTTGTGTCGTTAAACCAAACAAACAATGCCGACAACAGACTATTTTTACGTTTCAAGTAAAGACAATTCGGTTAGAAGAACAACCGAACCAACAAGGGAGTATTTCATTCCTAACGGAAAGAAAGAGGGTGATGCGAAGTATATCATTGAGGTATTTGGCTACAATCACCACGAAACAGCAAAAAAGGTTAGAGATATGGTAGATAAGGCTGGAATGTCAGATGAATTATTTACCATTAAAGTAGAAACCAGAAATTGAAAACTTAAATAGAATGACAGCAAAAGATTACTACCAATCAACACGAATGGTTGAAACAAGGGATTGGACATTAGAAATGGTGATGAATTTTGCAGAAGAGTATGCAGAAGCATTGCGTAAACACGCTGTTAGCAGTTCGGTTTGCCCTTGCGATGAACTTCCTGACGGAGAATTCGCTATTAGTAGTAAAGCACTTCTAAAACCTTATGGTGATTTGGGGCAAACTGACTGCTAATGTTTCTCAGATATGAGTAGTAAATTTTTCTATTGAGATTTGGAAAATTAGAATTTTCTTATTATATTTGTGTCGTTAAACCAATAAAGAAATGAAAAAAAGTTGCTTAGTTATCCATCCCAAAGACGATAGTACCCAATTTTTGGATATTGTCTATAACCCAATTCCAAACAAGACCATCATTACTGGTGGTGTAACAAAAAAAGAGGTTAATGATTTGATTGAAACCCACGATAGAGTTGTTATGTGTGGACACGGCTCACCCTTCGGATTATTCTCCGTTGGTCAGTTCGAACAAAATATTGGGTACATTATTGATAGTTTTTCGGTCAATGTTTTGAAAGAAAAGGACAATTCCATTTTTATATGGTGTAACGCCGATAGGTTCGTTAAATTTTATAATCTAAAAGGGTTCTATTCTGGTATGTTCATTAGTGAAGTTCAAGAAGCTTCTTGGTGTAAAGTGTTTGCCAACCAAGAAATTGTTGATGAAAGTAATTATGGGTTTTGTAATCTTTTGTCCGAATGTATTAACGAACCCATAGATGTTTTATACGAAACAATTATGGGGGAGTATGGAAAAATTGCAAAAACAAATCCCGTTGCAAAGTATAATCACGACCGATTGTATCTATTGGTTTAACGCTTCAAAGGGTAGGTCGTGATTGGGGACAAGAAATTGTCCCCTTTTTTTTGCTTGAAGTTTTCGTTGCCTTACAGCTCGAGCTGCAGCTCGTGATTTTGTCTGGATTATAAACAGCTCGAGCTGCAGCTCGTGATTTTGTCTGGATTATAATACGAATATTTCCAGACAAAATGGGGAATTCCGCATGCGGAATTTTTGAAAACTTCGTGAACTAAATGGTCCAGACAAATTTCAAACTTGAGACGGAGTTTTTCCTCAAGAAAAAATTAAATATTTTTTTTTACCAATGGTTGTGGGTAATGAATTTGTTTGTATATTCGTGTCGTTAAACCCCTTTATTATGAATGGAATTTCATTAGATGACCCTAGAGTTTGTATAGACAATTTAGGGAGAATGGTATGTTTTCACGGAAAGTATCGGTTGGGAGATAAACATACTTACAATCACAATGATTATAGTGGTTGGGAAGAAATGAAAAACGCAATTATCAAAGAAAACGATGTTTGTGTTATTTTACCACTTTACTTGTACGACCACTCTGGTATAACAATGAATACAACTGGTTTCAGTTGTCGTTGGGATAGTGGCCAAGTCGGTTGGATATATGCAACCAAAAAAGATGTTAGAGAATGGTGTGGTATTAAAAAAATCACTAAACCTTATGTTGATAAGGTGAATGAAATTCTATTAGAAGAAGTGAAGATGTATGACCGATACATTAGAGGTGAAGAAGATGAAAATGAAGAATAAATTTGTATAATTAAAAATCAATTAGTATATTTGTAACCTTAAACCCCAATATCTATGTTACTTAAATTAACTTTTTACCGAAACAACAAAACAACCCTTGTCAATTCGTCGGCGATTAAATCAATCTATTCTGTTTACAACAAAGTAACGGACGATTACATAACAAAAATTGAGTTCCTTGATGGGACATTCATAAATGTTGAAGAAAGTTTGGAAGAAATTTATCACCTTCAATCGGAGTCTATTCCCGAAAAGAAAACAAATCTTCGTTTCACACACATTGATGATTATGTTGAAGAAATTCCAGTCGTAAGATGAAACCTCACCAAAAAGTGATACCTTTGCGTAGGTTTAATGAAGATGTAAAATGGTTGAGTGAAAATTGAACAAAATCCATTTTATCAACCCTCACCGAAAGGTGGGGGTTTTTTTGTTTTAGATGAGTTTGACAAAAGATGACGGGATGAGGAATTTTGTCTGGAAAAGATGTATGACAATCCAGACAAAATTCACTCGTGGCTGTGGATAACTTTGTTGAAAAAAAAACTAATTTTTTTTGGGTGAGTGGTTGTAACTAATAGATTTGTTTGTATATTTGTGTGTTCAATTTTTTAACCCTTAAACCCAAAAAGATTATGAGTAAAATTTCCGAGTGTCTTAACATCACCGATGTTGATTCAGCCAAGATTGATGAGTTGTCAATGGAATTGATGAAGGAACTCAATCAAGTTTCCGATGTGTTACTTAATGGTGCACAAACAATTAAAGTTCACGAACTTTTTAGTGAAGAACCGCTATCCGATTACGAAAGAAAACTACTATTGTTTTCGTACTTTACTGGTTGTAATATTACCAAAATGAGAGAGATTTCTAAAAGTGGTACATCGGATTTGGGCCAACTTGAAAAAATGGTTGAATTGATGGAGAGAGCCCAAAAGGTAATGAGGAAGGAATCATAGTCTTTCCTTATCGTTACTCAAAGACCCTCACCGAAAGGTGGGGGTTTTTTGTTTTAGATGAGTTTGACAAAAGATGACAGGATGTGGAATTTTGTCTGGAAATGGTGTATGACAATCCAGACAAAAATTGTATCGACGGGTGAGAAGAGGTCGTGGATAATTTTTTTGGTGGGTGGTTGTGTCTAATGATTTTGTTTGTATATTTGAATTGTTAAACCTTAAAACTTGGGGACGGAAGATATACCGAACAAAAAAATTATGGGATACCATACAGAGTTCAAGGGAAGATTTGAATTTAGTCGTGTTCTACTCAATGAAGAAATTGAATACATTCGTAAGTTCAATGATACAAGACGAATGAAACGAGATGTTAGTAAACTCTATGAGTTGTTTAAGGGTAAAGGTGGAAACCCATTCTTACCTTATGAAGAAACTTATGGAAATGATGGTGAGTATTTTGTTGGTGGTAGTCAAGACCGTGATGAAACCGTTATTGACCACAACCAACCTCCTGGTTCAATAACACGAGGTACGGATGAGGACTTTCAAACATATCTTGAAAGAGAAAATGAACAAATTAAATCAGGTTTATGTCAACCAGGTTTATGGTGTCAGTGGACAGTTGATGATGAGGGTTATTACCTAATTTGGGATAATGGTGAAAAGTTCTATAACTATGTTGAATGGTTGAAGTATTTGATAAATCACTTTTTTTCAAAATGGGGTGTAATACTAAATGGTAAAGTTCAATATCAAGGTGAAGAAAATGATGATGTTGGTATAATTGTTGTTAAAAACAATGAGGTATCCGTTCTCACTTTCCAAGATATTTTGGATGTTATGGATATGTAATACAAAATTGTAATAACAAATCCTCACCGAAAGGTGGGGATTTTTTTTGCTTGAAGTTTTCGTTGCCAGTCTTATGGTTCTGGTTGTGATTTTGTCTGGAAAGGGTGTATGACAATCCAGACAAAATTTCCCCGTCGCTGTTTAAGTTTTCTTCAGATTTGTTAAACAAAAAAAATCAATTATTTTTTTTCACAAAGGGTATTCATATCAAAATCTTTATTATATTTGCACCATTAAACCTCTAAAAAAATCATTATGTCAAATCCAAACCGAGTTCAAGATGTCCTATCAAAAGCGGGACTTAATTGGGGTGTGAGAGAAGAAACTCTTACAACTCAAAGTGGTATTATTGTTCCACATAAAAAGGCGTTGATTCGTGAAGACACCAGCACCGTTTTATCCGTTACAAATGAATCGTATTGTCCTTATCAAAATGAACAACTTATTGAGTTGTTGGATAAGGTATCTCAACAAGTTGGTTTACCTATTCATAAAGGCGGGTTGTTCGGTAACGGTGAAAAGGTTTACATTCAACTCAAATCAGATGATTTGAAATTGGGAACGGACAGGATTGAAGGGTTTATCACAGGTATCAACTCTTTTGATGGTTCAACAAGTTTGGCGTTCGGGCCAAGTAACATTACGATTAGTTGTATGAATACATTTCATTTGGCGTTTAAAAGTTTAAATACCAAAGTTCGTCATACAAAAAATATGATTGTAAAAATTGATGATATTTGCAAAGGTTTGGAAAAAGTATTGGATGAAGAAAAGGAAATGTTTGATGATATTGTTAAATTATCTGAAACAAAGATGTCCCAAAAAGACCAAGATTGGGTAGCACGATTGTTATTTGATATTGAAAGGGAGGTTGCTCTTACCGATTTGGATTCAATCTCAACCCAAAAGCAAAACCGTTTATCTAGATTCTATGTTGATTTGAACGGAGAGTTGCAAGAAAAAGGTGATAGCTTATGGGGGCTCTTTAGCGGTGTAACAAAATACACAACACATTCGTACTCTAAAAATGATTCAACCGAAACAAAAATGTTCGGTGTTGTTGGTGAAAAGGAAAGAACAATTTTCCAAAAATTAAGAGAATTGGTTTAATTAACACAACCCATTCAATAACCCCCTATGAAAGTTGGGGGTTATTTTTTTTTATGTACCTATTAATTTTTGAACACAGCGGTTTTAAATTAGTGTAGTGGTTTAATGATAATAGTTCTTCTTCCGTTTTTGCCGCTGATTGTGGTATTATGTGGTCAATATCCCAACCATAATTTAATTCACCATTGTATTTACCATAGTTATCCCAATTCATCCACTGCTCAAATTGGTTCTCCAAATGTTGTTTAAATTCTTCTACCGAACAACCAAGTATATCCACAGTCTTTGATTTTTTTCTGAAACCTCTATTTTTTAAAAGACCATTTATTGAGGTTCTATATCCACACATTAATTTATATAAAACATTTGTCTTTTTTTTATTTCTTGTTCGTAGATTTGTTTTTTCCCTATTTTCTTCATTGTATTGTTTAACCTTTTCTTTTATTCTATCTTTATTTATTTGATAATACTCTCTATGATATTTTAAAACTTTTTCTTTGTTAACACGGTAACGAGATTTACCTTTTTCTCTTTTTTTTTCTATTTGTTCATCATTAAGATTTTCAACTTTCCTATTTTCAGATATTTTTTCTTTATTATCGTGATAATATTTTTTTTGTCTTAATTTAACTTTCTCTTTATTTTTTAAATAATAAAGTCTATCTCTTTCTTTTTTTTCTTCGGGTGTCATATTAATAAATATGACGAAATGCGGCAAAGAAAGGTGGAGATTTTTCGTTGTTGGGCTCATCTCGTGATTTTGTCTGGAAAAAATATCTTTAACCGATGGTTGTACCTAATAAATTTATTCGTATATTTGTGTCCTTAAACCAAAATCAAATGAAAAAACTTTATTTATTGTTACTTACCTCAATGGTAATTGCGTGTTCAAATTCCGAAATTGAGGATTCAAATTCTAAAATTGGGAAATTATCAAAACCAACAACTGTTTTCTACGAAATGATAGTTGAGGCTAAAGATGGTGTTGATAGTTTAGTTCAAATTGAATATGAAATTGATATGTGTATAGTGGATTCACTTAAATTATCTGAAAAAGTAATTAAAGAAATGTGTGAAACCGCTGCTAGATATTCCGATTGGGATGTAAAAAATAAACGAACATATAGATTTGACTTGTCAAGATATAATAAGGTGTCCTATAATCCAAAAATTGATTCAAATATTTGGATTCGTACCAGTGGAATCGCATCTAATTCTTTTGGTGTGGATGATAATGTAACTACAACCCTTTTTTTTGATATAAAAGGTAAAGTAATTAAAGTTAATATCGGCGATAATGTTAATGTTGTTGAAGTTCCTAAAACATTTACATATTAATTAAACAATGAAATCGTGATAACGAATCCTCACCGAAAGGTGGGGATTTTTTTTGCTTGAAGCTTTCGTTGTTGGGCTCATCTCGTGATTTTGTCTGGAAAGGGTGTATTACAATCCAGACAAAAATTGAATCGTCGGAGATGTCCCCTAAAAAATATTTAATTTTTTTTTGGTGAAGTGGTTGAATGTAATAACTAATCTATTATATTTGTGTCGTTAAATCAAACGATATGAAAAAACACTTATTTCTTGCAAATCAAAAGAAATTGAAACACAACTATGTGAGTGAAACTGAAATGAAATTAGAAATGGACGAGTTTATCCCTTTTCTATATCATAGATGTTCCCCCAATGTGTATGGTATGGTTTTCTCCAAAAGAGTAATCATTGAATCCAGTGGACTTCTTAAAGAAACTCCCCATTATATGGATAATGGTGATTTTTATTTTTTCAATACTAGATTATTGGAAAATGTTTATGGTGAAATCAAAATCTCATACAAAGGTATGAACGGTAATTATAGAATTACCAACATTCGCGACCACCAAAATTTTCAGTATTTTGTTCTTTGTTTTGTTGATACAGACAACAACTTCAAACCTTCATATTATGTTGTTAAGAAAGAAGATATTACCACCAAAGGATTTTTTGTTTTAACAGCTATGAACGGAACAGAAATGGCAAACAGATACAATATGGTCGTTCCGAAATCAACTACCATAAATGGTGCAGATTGTGAGTGGTATTTTACCAACCATAATGTTATGAAAGGTAATACATTCTCCGACTTAAAACTTTTTTTATCCACAATTTTTTCAACCCTTTAACTCAAAAAAAATGTTAAACAAAAATATCCCATTTTCCCTTGAAGTTTGGTCAGTAGACCAGTTTCTATCCGTCCCAGTTTTTGAGAAAAACAGAAATCTTGAAAGACGAATTAAATCTCTAACCAAAAAAATTACAACAAACACAAACGAAAGATTGAAAGAAGTTTCAGTTGGTGTTGCAACACAAGATTTTGACAAAAGTGTATCTAGATACAAAAGAGGTGATATGTTTTGTCTAGATGGTAATTGTAGGGCCGAAATTTGGAGGAACAACCCTTCACTATGTCCAGAAAATGTTTATGTTAAGGTTTATCCCATTGTGTCAAAAACACACGCAGATGAAACCTATGAAACATTTGACAATTCACAGGCTAGTGAAACCCATTCAGATAAATTGAGTGGTATTCTCCGTGAAAAGAATTATGATGCGATGAGTACCATTATACGATATGGAAAAATGAATACTTTTCTCAAAAAGGCAGTTCGATATGCACAAGATAAAAATGGTGATTATCTGAAAAATCAACCAATAGAAAGGGCGTTGGATTTTCACCTAAATGAAATTTCGTATCTTGACAAGTATCAACGAATTTTTAACAAAAAGAAAATTAAGGGTTCTCCCAATGTATATGCCGCCCTATTGATGATTGGTAAAAAATACGGAACAGACCACCCTCGTTACAAAATGTTACTTGATAATTTTTGTGATGAAGTTTCAGAAATCAACGATAAAGAAAATGTTGATGGTGTAACTTATGTTTTTAATACTTTGTATGGAAAGTACAAAGAAATTTGGGGAAACAATGCATATAGTGTTAATCATTCTTCACCCTTGTTTGGTATGATTTTGTTTTCTTTTGAAAGTTTTATCTTGAACGAAACCATCAATAAACAATCCAAAAAAATCAAAGATGGTATTTTTATGGACTACTACAAAGATTTTTACATAAGTTAAGAAAGGGGAAATCCCTCACCGAAAGGTGGGGGATTTTTTTTGCCAAAAAATTCACCAAAGCACGTGCTAGTTGGATTTTGTCTGGAAATATTCGTATTACAATCCAGACAAAATCCGTTGCTGTTGCTGCGCTCAAACTTGCGCTAGTTTGCTTGCTCTTGCGCTAGTTTGCTTGCTAGTTTACGCCGGAGTCTCTGGTTGTATTTTGTCTGGAACAAGAGATAACGTATTTTTCATTATTAAATTCAAAATGAATTGAATTTTCATTTTGGTTTTTTGTGGTATTATCAATTTTTAAGTTCATAAAACGATTATCCTTAAAATTATTATTCAAGGTCGTTTCAATGTAGTTTGTAATAAAATCTAAATCTTTCATATATCTAATATACATTATATTTATGAAAAAAACAAATCCAGACAAATTATTTTTTATCCACATACCAAGTTTTTTTTCGGTGATGGTTGCAAATAATGATTTTCTTTGTATATTTGTCCTATTAAACCAATTTCAATATGAAAAAAACCCCAATTAAAAAATCCCACACCTTATTAAAGGGTGAAGGGATAAACCAACATACCTTATATGGTAAGTTCGGAATTGAAGAAGGTAAATCTGACCTTATGGAACTATCCGTTAAAGAAGATAGCGTCCTTAAACACGAAACCCCAAGCGGGGAGTTCGCAGAACACCAAGCCCTTAAAATTGAACAAGGGGAGTGGATTATGGGCAGACAAGTGGAGTACAATCCATTTGACAAAAAGGTTACGCGCGTTTGGGATTAAAATGGCGAACCCTTTAATCCATTCAAAAAGTTCCGTTAAAAGATGGGGAGGTAAGGTTGATGATTACCTCCCCATTCACGAACTTATTGATAGTCCAAAATCAACGATGAATAACAATTCGTCAAGGTTACTGACACACAACACTTGGTTTGCTTATACCATTATTCCAAAAGTGTTTGGGTATAACATTACAAATTCCGATGGTAAAAGTGTTGATACCATTGATATTGCGATGTTACATATTAGCGAGGATTTTAGACACAAAGGAATACCAACGCCCCAAGATTATTTGGAAAACTTGGTAATCCAACCCTGGATGAATAATGGGATTAAAGATATTCCAAGTATTGAAGCACAAAAACGAAGTAAAGATTTGTTAGAACGAATTAAAGAAGAAATTTAATCTATTGTTAAAACCCTAATTAAAAAAATCAATGAAAACTGAAACTGAAAAAACCCCCTTTGAAATTTGGAAAGAACTTGGTATCAACAAGTGTGAAGCCGAGTTTAGTTGTGGTGGTGATAGTATGAACGATATGTCGTTTTCGTATTACAACAAAAAAAACCAAAAAGTTGAAGAAGCCAATGAAAAGTTGGATTGGTATTTTGAAGATGAAATCTACAACAAAGTTGATTTTTATGTAAATTCAGATGGACACTATATGGGTGAATCTGGTACTGTTTACATTGAACTCAATGAAGATGATGAAGATGATTTATGTTTTGGTTATAGTAAATCTTCACAATCTGAATGGTATGAAAGTTATTCAGCCAAAATTGAAGTCAAAGTTGATGAAGAACTTTTTGATTTTATCATTACGAATGTTCGGTCAATGGAAGGTGGTAACAATGATGCAGTTGTTGTTAATTACAAAAAAGATTGTATCATTGAAGATGTAATACAAGAAAAATTTGATACCTTTGTTGAAGAATTGATTGAATTGTCCTATGATTGTGAATTTGAATGTGATGGTCAATCCTCTGATGATGTTCGGTATGAAATGGAAGATTTGGAGTTGGTTGGGAACAAAGAAAAGAAT
>Ga0208975_1001246_pt1 | contig 11035 bp, 17 predicted proteins | sample GreLakmeER78MSRF_FD_187700 | JGI IMG/M metagenome (GOLD analysis project Ga0208975, IMG submission 187700) | Freshwater lentic microbial communities from great Laurentian Lakes, MI, USA - Great Lakes metaG ER78MSRF (SPAdes) | ecosystem: Environmental > Aquatic > Freshwater > Lake | place: Great... | reverse complement strand
TAAAGTTATACCAGTTGTTTCAGGTTTGTCAATACTTAACGAGCACTTCCGCTAATATCGTATACAAACTTACCTGATTGTAATGCTTTAGCAATAGCTTCTTGGTTCTTTTCATACTCAAAGGTAGACATTTTACTCACCTCTGACTCATAAAACACACCATCTTTGCTCTCACCTGTAGGCGCAGAACGACTACCACGGGTGTTTACGCTTTCAGCAGCACCCCTATCTGAGGTGGTTTTCTTAGTCTTAATACCTTTATCAGCTTTGTATAAGTCGATGGCACGGGCAGCAGACACGGCATCACTCTCATTATCATACAAAGCATCTTGCACCCACTTAGGTTGTTCTTCAACCCAGTTGTGGAAAGCATCATCATCACGGATGCTATCAAAATCTGGGTGTAAACGTGTCAAATCAGCTTCTGCTTTTTCCTTAGCTGTCTGATGCTCACGCTCATCTAGTTGTTTGAATCGTTCATCTAATGCTTGGGTTTGCTCTTTAGCCTTTTTAATTGCAATGGTTTCAACAATCTTTGCAACATCAGGATAGGCTCTAGCCCACTCATTCAACTCTTCTTCACTCTTAGGAAGCTTGATTTGCTTCTCTGTACTTTGCTGTAGCTGTGAGCGAAGCTCATCAATTTGCTTTTGCAAAACTACTTGCTGTTGCTGAGAATGTCTACGCAGATCACCATAACGCTTTTTAAAGCTTTTCTCTTCTGCGCTTAAGTTGCTGTCCTCAGGGTCTTGAGGATTGCTCTTATCTTCAGCCAATTCTTTCAACTCAGCTTCTTCTTGTTCAATCCGATCCTTGTTAGCATTACGCTTACCAAAGGGAGAGAAAGCCTGAGCTTGTTGATTCTGATTAATTACCGCTTCTGTCATAACATACCTTTAAGTTGGGGCTAACTGTAGCTGCATAGCAGGGAGATAGGTAGCCATATGGTGGGAAATTGTTGATACTCACCAGCCCACCTCTGGCTTGAGTATGCTAATTATATAGTATTATCTTTTAGAGGCAATGCCTTTTTTACGGGCAGGTGTTGGTTTCTTTGTACGCTTAGCAACTAAACCGCCTTTAGCAAATGCGCTATCTCCATCTGCTCCAGTACCGGGACCGCCTCCAGTATTACCGCTTGAATCACCAGCAGCAGCAGCATCACCGGGAGCGGCAGCAGCGGCAGCATTAGCCGCAGGTCCAGAGTCAGCATCATCTGCATCAGCGGCAGCAGAAGCAGCAGCAGCGGCATTAGCTCCGGGGCCAGAGTCAGCATCATCTGCGTCAGCGGCAGCAGCAGCGGCAGCGGCAGCAGCAGCGGCATCAGAAGGAGTAGCTACAGCATCTACAACAGCAACATCATTTATAGGGGCATTAGGATTTGTAATTGATGAGATGGCATTGGCAATGGCTCCAATGGCAATACCAATTGGAGCGTTACCAATAGATGTACCAGAAGGACCACCAACACCAGAACCAGTGCCTACAGATGCACCACCCTCTGGACCTGTTGGACCATCACCACCACCAGACTCAATTGTCTCTGTGGCTGTAACAATTGGTTTAGTCTCATCAGTCTTCTTAGTCTCTGCAATAAATTGACCAGCAGAACCCGCAAACTCATAGCCAGCAGGAATGGCTATGGAAGGCTTGTCATTGAAGAAAGTGATATACATCACTCTGCCTTCTTTATTCTTATAAGCTCTAACATCTAAAGCTGGATTGGTGATGGATGTTTTAGGGATGTTGTATTTAGCAAGATAGTCTGTTCCAGACTCAGCAAAACCACCAGCAGCAAACTTCTTCGCCCCCATCTGCTCACCATCAACTTCTTTCATGATGTCATCAATCTCAGAATCAAAGCCTTCTTCATCTTCATGTAAGGCTTCTGGATTTTCTACTTGATCAGCATTACCCATCTGACCAATCTCTGACATGCGAGACAATCCTTGCTTAGCTTCATCACGAAGCTTCATCAATCTTTCAAGACCAATGTATCTAACAACATCAGCAGGGATGACAAACTCACCCTCGCTCAGCTTAGCATCAATATCATCTCTCACTTCGTTCTGTAAAGAACCGGGAGGAACATCATTGCCTGACACAGGATCTACTGTGCCTCCTTCATCATTCATACCGCCCTCAGCGAACAGCCTATTCATATCGTTTGATGCCATACCACCCTCTGCAAATTTATTAGAAGCTTCTGGTGCTGGAAATTTCTCATTACCAGTACTAGATGCAAATGGACTCATACCTTTATTAATTCTGAACTTTGCCCATGATTCAGCTTTATCATAAATATCATCAGTAGGTTTCTCACCCTTTAATAAAATATCAAGTTCTTCTTTAGACAAGGTTGGAACAATTAATGGATACTCTACTTTTTTACCTTCGTATTCAAACTCAGATGATAGCTCTGTAGAGCTGTCACCATCTGGTCTTTTCAAGTCACCAAAAAATCCCTTACCTTTAGGTGAGATAGATCCATGCCGCATCCCATAAGGAGCAACCCCTTTATCAGTAAAGTTATCTTTCGACATTAACTTCATCCTTTAGATGTTTTAGTCTGCGTAAAGCAGCAACGGCTCCTTGAGCCTTTCCAATTTCACGAACATCAGTAGCTTGTTCTAAGTTTTTATGTTGCTGAGCAATCTCAGCATCAAGTAGTTCTAAGAACGCTTCCCATGTAGCGTTAGTGTTTACAAAGCCTTTAAGCTTGGGGAGGTACGGCTTGGACATTACCAGCAAATCCTTGTTCACCCGGCACTGGTGCAGCACCAACGCCAATATTTCCACCACCACCACCAGTCATATCAGCCACTGGAGGAGGGCCACCTTCTGGACCACCAACAGGAGGAGCACCCTCTGCTGGTGCAGCAGGAGCCGTAGCTTGCTGCATTAACAATGCTTGACGCATTGCTTCTTCCATATTGTTAGTAACCTTGTCTGGATCTAAGTCCATGCTCTTAGCAATTTCACGAATGATGTATGGGAACTTAGCAAAGGGCATCAATGCAGGAGAGCTTGCAATCTGCAAGAACTGCATCAAGCGTTGACTCCTCACCTCATTAGCCATCAAGCTCTCTGTACCTCTGGCTGTAACTTCCAAGTCTCCTTTAATGCTTTGATCAAAATCAAATTGCATGTTGAAGCTAAAGAAAGCCTTACCCAAAGGAGCTAACAAATAATCATCCACATTCTTGATGATGGTTTTAACACTACCAGAAGCAGCATTCATCAACATAGAAATACCAGAGGCTGTCCTACCTACACCACTCACACCAGTTTGTCCGTGTGCAAACGATGGCATGCCTGTGGATTCATCAGCAAGCTGCCTAGCTTTATCAAACAGTTGTAAGTTCTCAGCAGCTACGTTAGGAAACTTAGTTCCAAACAAGCTTTGACCGGGAGCACCACCCTGTCTCCTAAACACTTTACCGGGATAGACAGACATGTCTTGTCCGGGAACAAGGTTGGTTTCATCAACCTCAAACACAAGGTTGCCAGACAACACTGCATTGTCCACTGCCATACGCATAAAACCATTCATGAGGGTCTGGGTGTCGTCCATGTTTTCGGCAACACCAATGCCAAATAGAGAGTAGGGGTTTAATTCGCAAGGAGCAGCATAGTATGGAATGTTGGCTGGCTTAAACGGATTTAATACTAAGCGCATAATCTTGTTGTTACAAAACCATACGTTAGCTTGGAGTTCTTTATAGCTTTCTAATTCTTTTGGAATGTCAATGTCATTCTCTGCTAGTTTTTCAATATCAATACTACCCCAATATTCCAACACTTCAAATCTATCTGTGCCTAAATTAGGAGCATAGTCTCTTAAGTCATCTTCCCAATACTTCTTAATATAAGAAGAACCCTCATCAATAACATCTTCAATAACATTGGCTCTAAACAAAGGACGATTCTTCAAAGCCCTAAGTTGTGTAGCACTTAGCTTATGACGCTCAATAATGTATTGAGCTTCTTCCATGTTAGTGGCATCAGGATCGGGATAGAAGTTCCAAATGGACACATGTGCTGTGTCTGGTACTGTCTTCATCTCAGGCTTGTAAGTGCCTTCTTCATCCCAACTTGGATACTCTTTAGTTTTAGCGAATGGACCCTTCATGATGCCAGTGCCAAACAAAGCCATCTCAAAGGCAGTGGAACGCAGGTGCTTATTAGCACCACTCTCATCCAACTGGTCATGTATCTTCTTCTCCATCTTCTTAGCTGCCACCATAGCAGGGTGGAAGGTGATGGAGGTAGGTGTTACACCCGGACCTTCTTTGAGATTTTCAGTGTCTTTAAGTTGGTTCTTAAATGGACCAAGCTTGTCCATCAAAGAAGAAAGTGTAGCACCCGGTGCTAGGTCTTTACCATCACCTTTATAACCAAAGGGAGAAGCCATCTCAGGCTCAGCACCTTCTGGTGCTTTTGGATCTAAATGTACTGAATCTACTACACCGTCTGGTAGTACAGTGGGATCAACACTCAAGGGAAACTTGTTATTAGCAAATAACACATCAGTGATTTGACCATATGCTGCAAGCACCTTGGTTTTTGTCACCTTAATGAATACACGACTCTTCTCTGTCTCTGTAAATTTAACATCTGGTCCATAAAGACCACGATAGTTCCTATAAGCCTTGAGCCAACGCTGTTCATCCTGTCTGCGGTTTTCTTCAGACTTTGTATATCTTTCATTTAAGAAACTTAAAAGAGAATTACCAGTGAATGGCTTCTTCTCTCCATCTTTTCTGTCTCCTAAACCAATGGACTTGTCATCCATGAAATTGTTTGTCGCCATAAATACCCTTTAATACCCGAATGTGGGGTCTGCCATCTTCATACCACTACCACCAGAGGTTAATGGATTGTAATCAAACAAACTACTGCGTGGTCTACTCATTACACCATAACGAATAGCATCATATAAGTGATCTTCAGCCTTAGTATCAATATCTTCTGGGTTTCTCTTGTCCAAAGGTATGATGGGTAGCTGAGCAATCGTATTCACACAGTTGCTTGTTATAACTAGTCTTGGTTGTTCTGTAAAGGGGTCAAGTTGTAGCCTTCGATGCAGCTCATTCTTACCAGATACCCTACTTCCAGCACTTCTATCCGCTGGCCTCCACCTACAACCCTCTGCAATCATCTGTTCTGCCAGTGATGGACCTGTATCACCCCTCTTATGCCAGCAACTACTGTCCAATACACCATATCTCATAGGACCATCGTTCTCTTCAGCCCTCATTACCATGTGAGCGAGGTCTTTGGCAAGTACCTTGCTAACATATAGCTCACGATAGATGACCAATTGCTCACTTGGAGACACAGCAAACCACACCACAGCACTAAAGCTTCCGTATCCATAGTCACAAGCCCTAAATTTAGTCCAATTATTTGGTATGTGGAACGGTTCCACTACATGTATCTGCCTATTAAACTCAGTGAAGGCTGCACCTTCAGCAATATCCCAGTTACCCTCTAGTAGTTGCTTCCTCTGATGCTCAGGAAGAGACAACAACATGGTTTCATAGTCACCTGTCTGCATCAAGTAGGGGTTATCTGCCAACATAGCAGGGATAAACCTACGTTTGAACAGTGCTTGCCCCTCTTTACTGTGTCCTTTTGGATAGACTAGGGTGGTACTGCTCTCAATATCTGTAGCATCAAACGCTTTACCCGCTGGAGAAGGGTCAATAAACATCTTCTTCACCCAAGCATGACCCGGACCACCCGGATTTGTTGTAGCTCTCATGAAGATTGGTAGGTCTGACGCTGCTGTACGCAAGCGAGAGCGCATATAGTTCCACGGAAATGGCGTATGCCACTGCGTCAACTCATCAAAACCAATCCAGCTAAACGCCAAACCCTGATATCTCAATACATCTTCATCTCTATCAAGGTAGGACATCCATAGCCTAGCCCCTGATGGTGCTTCCCACTGCATCTTTCTCTCACTCCACTTGATGCCGGGATAAATCTTTGGATAAAGCTCTTGGCTTTTCCAGATGAGTTCTCGAAGTTCCTCTGTCGTGTGACGCAGAAGCAACCCAGAAAACTGCGGATGCACCATATATCTCAATGGATCTGCCAACATAGCGTAGCTTTTACCACCGCCAGCAGCACCACCATATAACACTTCCCTCTCTGAGGAAGCTAAGAAGAATGTTTGTGGCCCCGGATTGGGCTTAAACAACACTTCTCTTTCATCATCTATCGGTAGGGCTGTCTCCTCCGAGCTTGCTATCGATATATTGGGTAAGCTTGCTGTACTGCTCTGACTCGAAGTATCTTGTTTGGTCTTCCCTGCCGAGCCTCTTAGATTTTTCTTCGTACCTTTCCGCTTGCTCAAGGGCTTTTTGGAGCCTTGTGGCAAGGTTGCGGTAAGTAGCGGATTTTCGTCCATGAGTTCTTTCAGTCTTTATTCTCTTTAACAATCCCACATGGCTTATAGTTCTACCTGTGGTAGTGGTAAGCCAAGCTGCTACCTGCCTAGAACTGTATTGTTTTAAATGTTTCTTAGCTAGTTCTAACGCTTCAAGCTCTGTAGGTATTGGCTGCAGGAGGCTAGGGTCTTCTTCATCTTGTCTGTAACCAAATGGTATAGTGTTTCTAATTTTTGGAATAGGTACATATGTTTCCTTTGCTTTCGGTTGAGGCAATATCCAAGCCCCTAAGTCTCTCTCACTCACTGCTATCTTTGGCTGGTAAAATCATGATGCCGTTAGGTGCTGTCACCTGAACCTTTTCTGTTTTTACCAAACCAGCCCTGTCTAACAAATCCTTAGCAGCATTGAGCTTCTCTTTTAAGCCTAGCTCTGTAGGGTCAGCAATACCACTGACAACAGCCATAGCTGCTCTAGGGGCGTTCATGGCGATGTATAACTGTGTAGCTTCAATCACTTCTTCCTTGAGAGTGTCCATGATGAGCTTGGTAGCATAACCTTCGCTATAGCCAGCAAGCTGTCTAGCCTTGGCTGGATTGCCACCAGCCTCAGCAAATAACACCTCAATGAACTTCTTCTGTTGTTCGTTTAGTTCTCTTTTAGCCATGATTAAAATAGTCCTTGTTCATAATATTCTTCTACAGTGACAGTGGTGTCCATACTACTACCAGCCTCTGGTGTGACTACCAAGGTGTCACCGGGATAGAGAGCAAGATAACTACCATCCAGTTTTAGATAGCCGTAGGCAGAAAGAACATAACCACCAACAATGTAATAGCTTGCACTTGCACTAGCATCTGTCCATTGAATAGAAACAGTTTTGTTATTGCCTCCATGATTGGAAACAAATAACAAATTCATCTTGGCAATGAAATTATCAGGACAAGTGTAGATGGTGTTAGCAACTCCCGCTGTCAACACTTTTCCTACACTTCTAATCTTTGGCTCTTTGTTCACTTCTTAGCTTTCACTTTAGCTTCAGACAAAGCAATGGCAATAGCTTGCTTGGGGTTGGTAACAACTTTGCCACCTTTACCACTATGCAAGCCTTTGTCTTTAAACTCACCCATCACCTTAGCAATTTTAGCTGTTTGCTTTTTAGTAGCCATAGTTTATTTCTTCTTAGCCATCTTCTTTGGTATGCCAATCATGATGGCAATGGTAGCTTTACCCTTACCCTCTTTAGCCATACACTTACCTGCAGCTTTACACTTAGCAGGAGAAGGACATCCCTCACAAGGTTTAAAAGATTTCTTAGTAGCCATTACTTTTTCTTTCCACCAGAAGCAGGTACAGAAGCACCACAGTTTGCATAACCACCTTTATTCATCTTAACCGAGCCACCCTTAGACATCATGGGAGGAGTTGGCATAGGCGTAGAATAACCACCACCCATCATTTTCTTTTGTTTGTTAGTGGCTGTACGGCTACCTCTTACAGGCATACCACCCATAGCAAGCTTAACAGGAGGCTTCTTAGTTTCTTCAAAAGCTTTACGCTCTAGCTCATTAGCTCTGTCCAAATAGGTGTTTCTCACCTCTTGAGGAATGGAAGTGTCCTTAGCCTTCTCTCTGTACATCTTTACTTTCTCTGCATCGGTAGCCATAGTTTCTCCTTTTAGTTACCACTTAACCTTGTCTGCCCAATAAGCAGCAGACATCTTACCCTTGTTTATATTCTCAGCATGACGAGCTTTGAAGCTCTTCTGCCTAGCTTTGTCCTTAGCTGTGTCTGGACTAGAGCCAGCACCACTAACACCCTGCTGTCCAAACCTAATAAGCTTCACTGTATCACCCTCTTTAGCTAACACAGCATGACTCTTTGTTGGATGCTTAGGAGTTGCCTTAGGCTTGTTATACCCTGAAAACTCTTCACTACCTTTTTTAATCATCTGAACTTGCTCACTTTCTTAGCAATGGCCTTAGGCTGTTTAACAAACTGCTTACCAGCTTTTGTACCTTCACGCTTAGCTTTAGTGGTGGCAGCATACTCAGCAGAGCTTAAAGACTTAATGGCAGCTTCAGGTAGATATCTCTCTCCTGTTTTAGAAGAAGGTTTACCAGACTTAGTTGTCCACTTCTGGTCTGTCCAATCTTTTAAAGACTTCTGAGGAGCTTTCATTTGTAACCACCACCCTTGGCTTTATATTGCTTAGCAACCATCTGTGCTTTCCTAGCAGACCATTCACCAGCATCACCACCTTTAGTACCAGCTTTAACACTAGCTACTAACGCTTTCCTCATCTCAGGCTTGGTGTAGTTACCTGCAGCATTAACTGTACTTTTCTTTGTAGCCATGTTGTTTCTTCTTTGGTAAGTGTCTATGCTCTTTCCATCCCTCAGCTCTCATAGCATCTTCAACTCTGTCTAAGGGAAATACATATCCTGTGTTTTTCTCCAGTGCTGCTCTAACATAGTAAACATCACTGTGGAATAAATGCATCTTGTCTACATAACCTCTGTGTAACGCTAGTGAAGCCTGTGTAGCCACACTGTAGGGATATGTGTTTGTTAAACCTCTGTCTTCTAACTCTTGTCGGGTGTATAAGTTCATAATGCTTTATGCTAACACACATAGCCTAGCTAAGGTGGTATGGTAGCATTTATTGCTACACATAACAACCTATCCCAATGTATGTCTATAGCGTTGACAGTGCAGATCCTGTGAAGAAACTACTACCACTATCTGTAGATATCTGTCTATATCACATTGTGAAATACAGCTACCTACCACTAATATCTAGAACATACACCTAGAAAGCCCATAAGGGATGTGTTCATCTATGGCTGTTGTTAGCCCACCCTTTTAGCAACAGCTTTTAACAAGTACCCACATCAAGTCTAGTCTGGTCAGTGTAAGGTGTACCACTGCCAGTGTCCAAAGCAAGACAACAAAGTGGCCCCTTTGTTATCTTCTCTGAGTCTTTTCTCTTCAGCAGCCGATTGCAAGCTCATTTCTTTACCTGTAGCCGGAAGGTAGCTCATACTTTGTTTCGTATCGCCTGTATGCATAGAGCATACATGGTGCAGGTACGGGTAGTTTTACACATATTGAAACCAATGTCAAGCTTTTTTTGTAGGAGATAACAAGATGTTTTAGCTATTTAGCAAATGGTCCATATGGGGGTGTTTATAAACCTATAGCTGATACTTATAAGTTGCATGAAACTTCAATGAGAATAGTTCTTGTTTAAGCGTAACTACTACAATTATTTCAAACACTGTACACATAGAAGTGTACGGAAGGTAACAGTTTGTGTAACTTTATGAACACAGTTGATCTGTCCCTAATTGTTTAATATACTGAACATAACAGCCCCTCCTAGCACTAGCGTGTACACATCTCTGATGCAACATAGTGCATGTTGATCTGTCCCTAATTGTTTTTATGGCGGTGTGGGAGCTGCCAAATATGGAGTTTGGTTAACAGACTCTATTTTCCTGATTTTTGGACGAGGCCATATACATATAGCGTACACCCCCCCACTGGCCCCCGCCCACCCTCGCATCGCAGCCCTGCGCCTGCTACACAACGAAGTAGCGCATGCCGAATCTTTGAGTGATTCAAAGATACCCAATGCATTCAACTCAAAGAAAAGATTCTTTAATGATATCAATGACTTAGAAGATATTGGAAACTGATTCAAAATCGGTTCACCATGTCAAAAATGGTTATAAAAAGTAACGATATTTTGGCATAACCCCACTGACAAAAGGGTCGGTATATCCACCACCCTCTAAAGAGAATGCCCCGATCAGTAAAGTTATCCACAGCAAAACCAAAGTTGTCAACAACTACCCCAATCGGTAAAGTTATCCACAGCACAACACTGGGTTATCCACCGATTGCCAAACCAAGCCAAGAACAAGTTGTGGATAAGTCTCTATTACTTTCTATATTTATAATCACAAAAGACATGCCAACTTGTTGGCATCTTCTTTTGTTTAAATATAGAAAGATCTGCGCCTACATGCCTGAATCCATGTCTTTCATTTAATAGAGAAAATATCCTTTTTCATGGTAGTGAAAAAAGGGTATTTTCTCTTGAATTCATTAAATGAAAGACATGAAGATGAAAACTGTTGACCAAAACCAACCTGATCCAGTTCGCTTTTTGGATCTAGCAAAAGCAGTTCTTGATAACTGTGGTGACATCCTTTGGGATGTCCTTGAAGAATTTCACGATTCTGAGGGTCGAAAAACCCAGAAATTCATTAGAAGCATCCTGACAAAAGGGGAATTTTCTGACTCTCAGATCACTGAATTCAGAAGTTATCTTTGTGATGAACTCCGTATCATAGAAGCCCTCAAAGGTCATGAATATGCTTCAGAAGAAGCAGGATATGCCGAATTGTTGGCACTGAGCAAAGCCCGAGCTTAATTTTTAACCCTTCCTAAAGGAAACAAATCATGGAATACATTATCCCTACCCTTTTCTTTGCATCACTTGCATCGTTTGTCTATTCCGTCAAAGACGACACAATGGCACTGGTTGCCAAAAAGTTCGGTTACAAAGTAACTGGTGTCGGTTTCAAGAAATCACACTACACACTCAGCAAAGCTGAGGCATTGCAGTG
>Ga0208975_1001244_pt1 | contig 11037 bp, 27 predicted proteins | sample GreLakmeER78MSRF_FD_187700 | JGI IMG/M metagenome (GOLD analysis project Ga0208975, IMG submission 187700) | Freshwater lentic microbial communities from great Laurentian Lakes, MI, USA - Great Lakes metaG ER78MSRF (SPAdes) | ecosystem: Environmental > Aquatic > Freshwater > Lake | place: Great... | reverse complement strand
TGTTTTTCATTAGTAGGTCTTTATGTTTGTTGCAGTTGTGAACTTGCCGTTGATGCCGCGCACTTGAAAGATAGAATAAGTCCCGTCGTCTTCCACCCAGCCATACACCCAGCCATGACTCCAGCGTAGTTTGCCGGTCTTACGGTTGGCGTAGCCGGGGTTTAAGTCGCACAGACACCCTATGCAGCGGGCTTCTTGGGGCTTTAGGCCGGGGGTGGAGAAGGATTCTATGCTGTGGCAGTGGCCGAAAACTACGTTCCCGTAAATGCGGGAGTGGGAGGCGCAGGCTGACATACCTGTGTGGAAGCCATGAACTACGTTCAAATGACCAATAGAAACAACCCCTAGACGGCTATCGTAGGGGATTAGAGAGGCTTTGTTCCTCTTTGCCACCATTTGTATGTCCTTCACCATTCTTTGCCCCAAATCGGCTTTAACGGCATCTGTGGACTCGGCTAAGTCCCATGCTCTTACATCGTGGTTGCCTAGCATTAGGGTGTTGTCCTTGCCTCCCTTGAAGAAAGAGTCGGCAAAATTTGCCCCTACATCAAAGTCGTCCCTCATGCTGACAGCCCTGTCTTCCTCTGAGGCTCCCTTGCGAATGGCTCCAAAGTCCCATAGGTCGCCAGCTATGATGCGGATCTCGGGGTTAAAGTCTTTGGTAAAGGCTAGGGCGGCGGCGCAGGCTTGAGGGTCTGCATGGTTGCCGTGAATGTCCGCGACGATGACAAATTTCTTCATGTTATTTGAGTTTAGCAGCTTTGCGGACAAGCCTTTCCTCTGAGGTTTTCGCCGAATGACAGGTTACACAGATGGCTTGATAGCCGTCCTTCTCCACAAACAAGCGTTCAATGAAGCTATCCCAGCTCACCCAGCCTTTAACAGGGTCAACTACGGGGTGGATGTGATCGACCTTTATGTCCTTATTCCCTACGCTCTTTGAGCACAGGGAACAAGTGTAGGTGTTTCTGGCAGTCCTAGCGTTCTTCTTGGAGGTAAACTTGGGAGCCCAACGAGACGAAGCCCTACGCAACGCAGAAGTAATGAAGCTCTTTTTACGAGCCGCAGTCCATTGTCCGTTGCAATAGGGCTTCTCGTTCATTTCTTGATTTTCTCGCTTTTCTTACCGTCGAGTTCTACCTCAATTTGCTCATATCTAATCATCAGCAACTCATACAGACCTTCTATATTTTCAACACGCTTGTTGGCAAAAGCCACTTGTTCTTTGCTTTTGGCAAGCTCGGCTTCAAGTTCTTTAACCCTATCTGTCATTTCCATCAATTCGGCTTCAAGCATTTGAGCCACCCATGCTAAAACAAACTTTCTGGTGCCATTTGCGGGCCATTTGCCATTAAGCGTTAGTTCAATGACTGAAGCATCCATGCGTGGAGTTGGATACTTTTCTAGCGGTTTTGGGAGCGTTGGTTTGAATTCTTCAGGTTTCATAATGTTATATTGTTTCCAGTGCAAAAATTAAAGCTAAGGCTTTGCTGTTAGCGTCGGTAAACCCAGCCATCCCGTTGTTCCATTGCCACTTCCATAACTCTCCCTCCTGCCATAGCTTCAGTCTAAACCCCATGTTGGAGAGCAGGGAGGCTTTAGCACTAAGGATAGAGTAGGTAAGGGGTGTGTTCATGGTTGGTCTAAAACCTCTCTCCACGTCTCAACGTCGCACGGATGGCCTGCGTCCCCCGGGTTTATTGCCGTTCTAATTTCTTCCTTTATTTGAGCCTTACTATGTGGGGCAAGGTTGGCCCACTGCTTGATGAGATGGTTAGCTACCATCCCCGGTGCTGCGCTCGTTCTTCCCAATGCGTAGCGGAAGGCAAAGACAAGAATGGTTTCTTCAGTTGGGTTCATTTGTTAAAACTAGCTATCACCGTGTTCCCCAAGAACATCACTGCTGCGTTTATGTGTTTGCATCTCGTGCGTTGAGGGTTGCCGTATTCCACCACTGTCTGAGTTTTGTCCCACTCCTTCTGGCAGCGAGTCATAAAGTCGGCGCAATTGCAGGCTCCGTTGGGACAATTCTCGTCTAGATCAATGGTGTATTTTACATCCCGGTCGGCGGATTCGCATTCTATTTGCGAGCGTCCTATCAATTCACACTTCATGGCCGGTGTCTGGGATGTAGTGTTCCAGCTCGTGAATACGAGCAATGTTTAGTAGGGCGACCGATCCTTTCTCCAAGCGCACTAGTGCGTTGTAAAGGTCGGTGGGGTTCTCTGAATGGATGCAGTCCCCAAGCATATGGTTGATTAACTGGTCAATTTTCTGTTTCATAATAGATAGCCTTGCTCCCTAGCCCAGCTAGGGTGGTTGTGTATGTTGGTGTGACAAGAACGACAGGTTTGCAGCCATGTCGTTGTTTCGTTGGTCTTAGAGCCCCGGCCTTCCTTGTGGTGGATGTCGGTGGCTGGTTGGTTACAAATGGCGCAGAAGGGCGATTCCTTCAGAAATATGCGCCTCAATTTGGTGTATTCCCTAGTCCTTGCCGATTGCTTGGAGCTTATCCTTCTAAGCCCCAAGCTTTTCTTTTTCTTTGGCAAGAAGTAGTTTACGCCGTCCGTGGGTCGTAGTTGTTTTGTCGCCGCCATAAACGTGTAAGACACAGGAAATCTTTGTAGGACTCCATGAGCTGTTCTCGGTCATACTTCACTACGTCAATACGCCCCGGTTCGGTGGTGGATATGTAAACATTCATGCAGATGGCGTCGGTAAAGAAACTATCGCAGAAATGTGCCATCCAATAGGCCGCAAGTTGCATGGGGTGGGTTTCGTTGGGGAAGATGGGCTCCTCTGGCTTCGTCCTCTTAGACTTCCAGTCGAGGATGCCCTTACCAATGTGGCTCTCAAACACTACGTCCGTAGTCCCGGCGTAGCCTTCCCTGTCATTGACCAACACCACCTCGGCTTTCTTCACTTTGATGCCCATGCTTTCCAGCTTAGCGAAGGCTGGTTCTACTAGCTCCGACAGCATACAACTACGCTCCTCGTTCAATGCTACCTCATGGTCGAAGTATTCTTGGCCTTTGAGTTTGCCCTCAATGGCCGCGTGAATGGTGGTGCCCAGATCGGCTGCTCCCATGCCATCCTCCTTGCTCTTCTCCAGCATATTTCGGACATACTCCCCCATCTCCTCGCCGGGGTGTGGGGGCATCTGGAAGCAAGTTTCCGCCACCTTGCCCATCTTCCACCGTTCTAGGCCGGGAGAAGCGAGCATTTTGGTGTAGGCTGTAACGCTAGGCAGGAGCTTCTGCTCCCGTGCGTCCTTGATGTTGGTGGGACGGGTGGGGTTCTTGGCCCCCTTTTTTGTGGCCTGCGTGTGGCAAGGCTTACCGTCGAGTGTGTAATAGTGTTCGCTCATTGTTTACCCTCCCGTGCGGCGAGCATTGCGTCGGCTAGGCCGTAACTTTCCGCTGCAATATATTTATTAGTGCAATCATCACTGGGACTGGAAGCACAAATCCCCGCTAAAGCCTGACCCGCGAAGTAGTCGCGCAGGGTCATGCCGAGAGTTCCTCGATGAGTTCCGCCTTCTTCAGACCAACTAACTGGGCGAGGAAACGCTGATCCTCCGTCGTTAATAGTGCTCATTGTGTTTGGTTTTTTTCTAAATCTTTCGATATTTCTTTGCTGAGAGCCGCAAGTTTTTGCAACTGTTCGTGGAGTAGATCCACTCCCATTTCTTTGTTATAAAGCCCCGCAAATTCACAGGCTCCTAAGAGCCTGCCTAAGCTGTGGGTTATCAGATAGTCGGTTTTGTTCATTTTTATTTAAGTGACCGCGTATTTTCGCACGCCCACGGTCGGGCTCGTAGGGTTCTGGTTTAAGTCGATACCGGCGACAAATTAGTAAGGCTCTTCTTCGGAGGGTTCGTCGCTCGGTTCTGGGGCGAGGTTGCCAGCTTGGAGCTTCTGAGCTACGCGGATGAGCATGGAGGCGGTTTTCCAAACTAAGTTATCGTCAATATGCACACCGCTCGAAATGTTGATGTCCACTGCCTTGTTAATAGCCATGCCTACCGTTACGCCCTCAATGCGTGTAGAAGCCGCCAATGGGGTTGGATTAGAGGTTGTGGCTGGCGCGGATTGCGTTGCCTCGCCTACTGGACTTACAATTGACTTATCGCCCAAGGTGACTTGCGCCTTGCCCCCAAAATCATCCCCACGCTTGATGCCCATGCCGCCAAACTTGACGAGCTTGCCTTCCAATGGGGAAAGATCGCGGGAGAAAGAGGTGGCGGAGATTTCTACGCCATCCCCTGACAGGTTGGCTTTGTAAAAAGTCTTGCCGGTTTTCGTGCTTACGGCCTTACAGCCGCTCACATTTGCTTGGAAGGTGCCGGAAAAGAAAGTTCCCGGTGCCGTGTTCGCTAGTTCTTGTAGTGTCTTATTCATGTTTTAGGTTTTTGAGTTCTTCGCAGATTCGACGAAAGCTGTTTTTCTGTTGCTGACCGGTGATGCCCAGCTCGGCGTAAATTGCTTCCCAAGGGCATCCTTGAAGGCCGCGCCTGTATTCATACATCTCGTCGCCGTCAACGATATGACCTACCTCCGGGTGGTCCACCAACATGAAGTCTTCGTCAATATGGCAGTAGTCGGTGGGGAGAACAGTCTCCCCGATTCCTAGCAGTCGTGTGTTTTCTATATTTATGTGCATCTGTTTTATTTGTCGTGGAAAATCCACGTTGTGTTTTTATCTACCCGAAGCGCCGAGAATGGACGATTGATTGATTCTTGTCGAACTATTTCTGGTTTCTTTTCTTCAACTTTTGCAACTGGTTTCTCTGTCGCCTTTTCTATCGTAATAATGTTGCCAAAAAGATCGTATTGCTTCATGCTTGTTCCTCGTAAAACCAAGTGTGGGGTGCGAAGTATTTGATGCGGCTGAACGCCAATGGACCGTCACGAAGTTTCAATTGCAGGACTTCGTAATCAAAAATATTTTGACCTAATTCCTGCACGTTTCCGCTGTGGGACTTAGAAGGACGGTGGAGCGCAATAACTCTATGCGCGTCCTCCTCGATAGACCCTGCATCACGGAAGTCAGACCGAGTTGGTGCACGGTCTTCTCTTTCGTTGCTACGGTTGAGTTGGGCCGCCACCATTAACACACATCCGAGGGTCTTGCGTAGTGGTATCATAGCCTTCGACAACTGACCCATCCGTTCGTATGCTGAGCCATCTGTGCCCCTGATTAGACCGAGGTAGTCAATAATTACTAACTGAGGCTTCCAGCTTGCGGCCAAAAGTCGGCAACGGCTCTCAATTTGGGCAATGGACATATCCCGGTCAAACACCCTTAGATGTTGCTCACTCAGCCGCTTCAAACTCTTAAAATAATCCTGCTGTTTATCTGACAATTCTTGGCTGATTTGCCGCAAATTGATCTTGCTACGCTGTCCTGCAATTTGTTTGACCACCGCCCCGGCTGAAGTCTCCAACGTAAAATATGCCACTCTAAGCCCCCGGTTGAGGTTGTGCGAAGCGATTTGGCTCATAAACGACGACTTGCCAATGCTCGTCCTTGCCCCCACCACCACATACTCATGCGCTTCCATAGGCGAAGCCAGCTTATCGAATGACGGCAGGCCGGTAGTCACTACGTCCCGGTTGTCCCGAGTTCCCGCAATTTCACCCTCTGCCCATAGGCGGACCTCCCCTATGAGCTGACTGAGGCTTGGAGCCTCGCTCTCAGTGGGCTTTAAAAGGCCTTGGAGCCCTTCTACCATGCCAGACACCTCTTCGGCCTTCCCGCCCCTAGAAATGCACGCAATGGCGTCCTGTAGGGCTGGTTTAAGGGCGGCTATCTGACCTTGCCATATCAGGCTCTTCAATGCCTTCTTGCCGGTCACTGAAGATTGGCAGGCTTTCTCCGCCGCAAATAGCTCATCCGCAGGGCAATTGTCCCCTAGAGCTAGATAGACACTGTTGCAGTCGGTGAGTTGCGCCTTGCTTCTCAAGGCTACTAACGTCTGCCAGAGGGTGCGGTGAGCGTTGCCGAACGCCGCGTTCGATAGTCCCTGAGCGATGCCGTCGTCTATGAGTTCGGGGCAAGCTAGGCAAGCTCCGATGAATATACTTTCTTTGTTCATTTCTTTATTTTGTAGCTGATGTTATCTAGCGTGGGTGAGTAATTGTCTTTGTTTGCCTTAACCAACCGATCAACAGACGGCAATGAAAGAGAGTGTATCTTACATAAATCTTTACGGCTAAGCCCCTTTCGCCAGTCCAGAACAACGGCTAAGGCTTTCTTGGCATCAATTCTGGGCCTGTGACCATATTCCCGGCTCCCTCCCTGTGCAATGGGGTTGTTAGCAAATCGTAAATAGTATTTTCCCATCAAAAATCTGACGGAAGCCATCGTTTCTGATATGTTCATAGGGGTTTAACTCCGTGTTTGCGGCAATGAACCTGAATTGCGGCTCGGCTTACGCCCAGTTCCTTACCGATTTGTTTAATGGGCATACCACTTTTGCGGCGTCTAAGGATGGCGTCTATCGTTTTGGCTGAGAGCTTGTTGGTTTTCCTGTCCTCCTCGATTGGTCCCCCACCTTCGCGCATAAGTCTAGGCGCATGACGGAAAATCAGGTCTAAACAGATACTTGCTGTGCTCATTTTGTTTTGTGTTGGTAGAGGTAGTGTCTGGCGAGGTGGAGCGGTGCTCCGTGGTCCCTGCAAAGCTCTCGTAACGTCTTTTGAGCTTTGAACAGGTCCGCAACTTTCATTGCGGCCCAGCCTCTTTTGGTAGGCAATCTTATTCTGGTCTTAATGACTGTTTCTTTAGGCATTACGATTGAATGTTCAGGGTTAATGCTTGTTTCTTGAGGTGTTGTGTTCATGTTTAAATGAGGCGAAAAACCCCCTTTAAGGGGTTTCCCGCATGTTTGTTTATTGTTTTGACGCCGCTACGCAATTCGCGGCTAGTAATAAGCTCCCCGGCGATAGACAAAAGAGGGTTCCATGGGCCAAAGGGCTTAGAGGCTTTTTCCCGCTCGCTGATTCCCTCAAAAGTATCAAGGTTTCGGAATTCCGTGCTCCCCGTGTGATGAGCAAAAATATGGGCCCCATGCCAGCAGTCTCGATCCCTAAAGTTGACTGATGGGCTTAATGGAAATTCCTAGCGAACTGAGTGTGTCCCCGCTTAAGGGGTCCGGTGGTATGTGCCTTATACGCCCCCGGAACGGTGCGCTTTCTTTTCTGGGCAAAAAAGTGCCCCAAGGTGGAACAAGCACCGAGGGGCATTCTCAGAATATTCCGTTCACTCAGACCGGAAAATAGAAAGTGTCCTTTAAGCTCTTGTTCAGCTACCTAGCGAGGCAATTATACCATAGGCTTAGTGTCAAGTGGTTCTTTTGTCTTTTGGTAGATTTCCGCCTCTACCATGCAGGATTCCAGCTCCCGCTCCACCCATGCCCTGAACGCTTTTGGGTCAGTTATGGTGAGGCCGGGAGCATCTCTCCAGCAGAGGGTGCGGAGTGTGCCCTGAAGCATCCCCGCGTAATAGCTCGCGCAAATCTTACGTTGGTAAAGGTCGGCCCTGAATTCGTTATTTGGGTCCATGTTTATTTCGATTATTTATCCCAGTGATCTTCGTCTTCGTCGCGCCAAATCATCCAGAAAAGGATGAACGGAGCAACAAGAATCAGGGCCAGACCTAGGCCCATGAGGTTAATAGCTGTCATGGTGTTATTTATTGAGGTTTATCTGGGTTAATAGGCAATGTATTACCGTTTACTGGAAGCCGGAAAATAAACGCGCCCTCCCCGGCCATTGCATGATCGAACAAGGCATCAAGGCTCTCGCCTATGGGGATTCCGTAGGCTTTACGCCATGCTTGAAGCGAAGCGAGGGTGCGAGGCTGCACGAGGCCCACAATTCGCACCTTGGGCAAGCGATAGGGTCTGGGCGTCATCTGAGAAGCCTCACCGCGAGGCATAGAATCAATGCGCCTATTGAAAGCAGGCAGAGGCAGGCGTTGAGAAGAAGGCGTGTCATTGTTTTATAAGGCTAGACTTATGGATGCGCCGTAAAATCTTTTCCGCTTTGTTTTGAGCTGTTCTAATTTGTTCAAGCGACAAAAAGTCGTGGACTCGATAGGCCAACTTCTTGGCCCCCAGCCGATCTTTTTTTCTTGTCGCGGCAATCATTAGCACCAGCGCAAGCGTTAAGGTTTCGACGTTGTTTTTCGGAAAACACCACCAATTTGGCAGCGGGTTTTTCTTTTTATTTTTGTTCATTTATTTAGTTGTTTGCTGATTTTTGCCCAGTAGGCGTTCAGATTGGCTAGTTTCTTCCCTGTTGCTTTCATTGCGTTAGGCCCGCCATTGTGAGTCATGGCCAAGGCCCGACAGTCCCCAGAGGCCCATGCCTTTGGGGCATAGCGTCGCATATAAGCCGAAACAACGGCCCGCGAGTAGGCAAGCCCAGAGCACTGAGAATAAGAGCCCTTGACGCCACTATCCAACCAATAGCTCTTATGAATCTGCAACGGCCCCAAAGCGGCCCCGTTATCGCCCTTTATGGCCCCTAATCGGCCCCCGGTTTCTACGGCATGGAGCGCACGAAAGAAGGATTCGGGAGGCGCGGCCCCCAAAGGCAAGGCAAGGCAGAGCATAAGCAAGGTGCGTTTCATTCGTCCTCCCTAGGTTCGCGGGCGTCCCAAACGTAGCCTTCTGGGTGATATATTTCGCAAGTCATCCCTGTGGCGTTGGCTTGCGCTTGGCAATTTCTTATGAGCCTGCGGGCGACGGGGTCAGATTGAGCCTGATCCGCGCCATCTAAGACCGCTGCCTGTTCCTCTGTGATGTGTATTGAGGTCATGCGTTGCCCTCCGCTTTATATTGCGCCCGTTCAAGGACTTTACGCCCGCAAAAACTCCAGTCCATGCAATTTTCGACCGCCGCCCGTAAGTCACGGCGACGCGGTTTGGTGACATAGCCAGATGTCAGTTCAATTTCAATCATCTGCATGGCCATCTGCAAATCATTAATGGTGTCTAGCAGTTCTTCCCGTGTTGGTGTGTTCATTTCACGCCCTCCGCTTTGGCAATGGCGACAATCTTAAACAATCCCTTTGCGGCCCGTTCGACGTTGCGCTTGACCGTATCGCCCCAAACTTGGCGGCCCCGATTATCAACAGCGGCCCAATAGGAGCCGCGAGGTAATTTTTTTTGTGTGTTTTTCATAGGTGTTCAGCCCAAAGGCCCGCCCCCAACAAAGGGGAGCAGGCTTTTAATGGGTTTAAATGCCTTTAGTTAAACCAACGGGAAGCAATGCCCCGGCCAAATTCGGCCTTCGCTTTACGCCTTAACCACTGGGCCGCAGTGTTCCCTTCCCCACGTTTCGAGCCATAATAAATCGGCAAACCGTTCAAAATTCCTGCTGGCGTTGGCATATTGGATCGAAAATAAGCCCAAAGGACAGAGGAAAGCACGGCGCAAACTGCGGCCCGATATTCGGTGGCATAATATTGGCCCGCACAATAGAACAAAACGGGTTTGCCTTTGGTTTCCCTTAGCTCTAATCGGCCTGAATAGGCCCGTGGAAAAGCGGCGATCAATTCGCCTGCCTCTATGCTCTCCCGTAGTTCAACGGCGCGGAGTAGCTGCAAAGCGTCCGCACGCTGGCGAGTGATGCCCCGCAATTCGGAGCGGTAGGATGTCGCGCAACCATAGTTTGCGAAATCTAAGCCCGGACGTTGGTTGACGAATGCGCGTAAGAGAGCGCAGATTTCTTGCTTGGTAGCGGTAACTTGACCGGCGGTTTCTGTTTTCATGTGTGTTTATCCTGTCTTTTTAGATTAAGAGGCAAACGCGCCCCTTTTCAATGCCTTAACCCCGCCCCGGCGAACCGGGAGCAGGGCGAAGGAGTGAAGGTTTGAGGGTGTTACGAAGGGGAAAGGCTAGTCACCCCAAATCTATTTTCATTTGTGTCCAAAGATCACGCGCCCGCGTGATTTCGTGAAGTCTTTTTTCGTCCAAATATCCGGGTTGCCGCAAAAGTTGATAATAGTCCTGCTTCAATCCATCAACCTTGCGTTCATTTTCTGCGGAGCAATAACTGTTGAAACCACTAACGGCACGCGGATAATGGAATGCCGTAACCACTCCGCTCTCACTCATGCCGTAATAACGGCTTGGCTTGTCGCTCCACGCGAGTTGAACCCATTGGCCGCGCAGATAGCATTGCAAGTGGAGAACGTCTTTGATTAACGGAGTTTTGACGAAGCGATTGTGCCGGAAGGTTCCGGTGAGTTTAATCTTCATTTGTGTTTTTTTTATGGTTTCCGAACACCCCAAAACCCCGCCGAGTGTCGGCAGGGTGAGGGTTGAAGGTTGCGGATTGTTATACTTTGAAATCAGCAAGGGCGGAACGATAAGCCTTGTCCGCTTCGCTTGCGGCAATCCTAAGTGATTCGGCAATCTCGTGAGCCGATTTGCCATCACACGCCAACCCATGTGAAGAGAGCCAAAGTTGCCGCAGGATTTCCGCGTGCATGAATAGAAAGCAAGTTGCCTCAATCGTTGGTTTGATTTTGTCGCTCATGTTGTTTTTCCTTCTCTTTTTTGGTTAGTTAATGTGAATCCAATTTTCCGCCCAATTTTCATTTGAACCAACTTCCTCAACTAAGCGGTTAAAGGCATAGTCAAAAGAGTTGGCCCCGTAAGTGCGAATCGCGCCCGTCTGTTTATTTATGAATGAGTAAGTTGTCATGTGTGTTTTTCCCTATCTGTTTTCCTATGCCTCCGCGTAGTGCGTTGGCTATGTGGCGAGAATGGGGATTGATTCACGAAAGTCGATAAATTTCTCTCTTTCGTCTAGTTTAAGATTTCAAGTGCAACCAATGCAAGGATTTACGCGCTATCTTTTTTGAGTGTCGCTCCGAATTTGCGGCCCCTAATGCCTCACACCGTAAGAGCAGAGTAAACCAAGGCGAGAGAGCACACACAAAGGGGAGAGCTAACGGCCAACGCTAGACGCAGCCCAAATCCTGCTTCCATGCCATTGCTTGCAAGCTATAGGATGCCCCGGCG
>Ga0208975_1001242_pt1 | contig 11042 bp, 11 predicted proteins | sample GreLakmeER78MSRF_FD_187700 | JGI IMG/M metagenome (GOLD analysis project Ga0208975, IMG submission 187700) | Freshwater lentic microbial communities from great Laurentian Lakes, MI, USA - Great Lakes metaG ER78MSRF (SPAdes) | ecosystem: Environmental > Aquatic > Freshwater > Lake | place: Great... | reverse complement strand
TGCTGTCATACTACTATTTATACGCCAAAAAAAAGAGACCACCGAAGTGGTCTCTCTAAGAACTCTCTTGTTGGAGTTTTTAATTACATCAAGTTGGAAATCCTGAAACCACGGTAGTAGTTGTTGGATTGAACAGTCAATGCGCCAAGGCCTTGTGATGTACCTTCTGCAAATGGGTTGGCAACGAGACCGTAACGGGTCTTGAAACCAATCTTTGGCTGGAAGGTGCCAGTATCAACTGCACGAACCATTTGTAACGGAACGTATGGGCAGTAGAAAATACCAGCGTCATAGGCGTTTGTACCTTTGTAACCAACTACAGCAAACTCATTGGTAGAATTTGTGGTGAAGTATGGGTCGATGTAAACCTTGATACGACCAAACATTGTACCAGCAAATGTGTTACCTGTATCGTCAACTGTGAGGTTAACTTGCGATTGTAAAGCAGAGTTATAATCTAACAAACCTGCCATTGCAAATGCAGATGCAACGTCAGAAGAGCAGATTAAAACATTACCTTTGCCACGGCGAGTTGTCTTGGCAATTGTATTAGCTTCACGCTCGATTTGGAATGCCAAACCTTTAATCTTCTCAACCATCCAGCGACCGTTGGAATCTGTGTCAAGGTTAAATGTACCAGGAGTAGTTGTACCTACTTGAGCACCTAACTTAGCAACACCATAGATTGTGCGGATAACTTCACGATTGATTTCAGCAAGAATCTCTGTTGAGAGAATGTTTGCTAATTCTGTTTCTGCATCTAAACCATGAACTGCTTTCAAGTCTTGAGCAAGTTCTAATGAGTATTCTGCCTTCAAAGCACGAGTCTTTGCAGTTACAGTAACTTTCTCAATAGAGAATGCCATTTCTTGGAATGTGTTACCTTGAGCGCCATCACCTAAAGCTTCAGCACTACCTGTGGTCATAGCAGCAATAGCAGCAGCATTACCAGCAAATGTGTTGTTAGCAGCAGTATCAGAAGGAATGCTAAGGGCGATTTGAGCGCCACCACCGTTTGCACCAGCGAAACCTGTGTTGGCTTCGTTGAAGAATGCCTCTGTACCACCTTGTGATGCATACTTGGTACGCATAGCAAAAATTAAGCCAGTAGGACCAGTCATTGGTTGAACACCGCAAATATCATAAGCGATGAGGTTAGGCAACGAACGGCGAACCAAACTGATTAAGATTGGATCAAAACCGGCAACAGGGCCGCCAGCAGCTGCACTACCACTAAAACCGCCTGTACCAGCAAAGTTTGTTGGGGAACCAGCTTCTTGAAGGATGCTACCAGATTTAGCCATTTCTTGAACTTGATTTTCAAGAACAACGGCTGTTACTGCTTTACGATATGGGTCTTTAATAGCTGGCATATCTGGATGATCCAGAACGCCTTCCCATTTCTTTTGTAATTGTTCGGACAAATACATTGAGTTTCTCCTTAGAGTTTAATTAAATTTTAGTTTTAGAAATTGCGTTTGCAACTGCGGCAACATAAGGGTCGTTAGAAACGACTTGCTTCTCTGAGCCATCAGTTACTTCTTCTTGAAGTTGTGATTCACTAGCTTTTTTAATGCCAGATGGAAAATAGTTCTCACGAATGGTTTCAAGTTTCTCTTTGTATTCGTCCTCTGTGGAGAATTCAACACTCTCTGCGAGTGATTTAATTTTTTCAACTTGAGTTGCAATGAGACCTTCACATACTTCACCAGCAATTTCTTTTTTGCGGGATTCAACTAATGCTTTAGCAAAGCTAACTCCACGCTCGATTTCTTCATTGAGTTTGGTTTCAAGTTCTTCAACTTTACCAGCCAACTCATCAACGAGGTCGACTTTTTCTGCAGGCACATCAATATAGTGCTCTGCAAATAGATTGCGTAAACCGGCAATAAAATCTTCGGTCATTTCTGAACGCAGACCAGATTCAATAGCGATTTGATTTTCTTCCATCCATTGCTCAACAATGTAAGATAGATAGTCATCAACTTTCTCTGTCAAATCTTGCTTGATGGACTCAACTGCTTCCTCAAGCATACCAGCATAACGCTCTTCAGTTTCTTCTTCAATTTGTGTTACACGGTCTTGGACACGAGCTTCAAAAATTGTAGAAACTTTAGATTTGAATTCTTCTGAAATGGTAGAATCATCAGCAAAAAGAGCATCAATGTCCTCTTTCATTTTCTTCTTCATCATTTCTTTCTTTTCTTCCATGTCATGCGATTTTTCAGCAATGACTTCTTCTTCGGACTCTGTTTCTTCCATTTTGGCAGAAGCTGCGGATGGCTTCGTTGTTGGAGCAGTTGCAGATTTAGCGCCCTTGGTTGTGTCGATTTTATTAGAATCGTCAGTTGGCTTACCGTCTTGTGGTGTTGGTCCACCCAAGTCAATAACTTCGCCATCTAGTTTTTGTGAAGGCATAGCTGGTGCAGCACTCTTGCTTTGTGCAAGAATTTCTGCGGCTGCCTCAAATAATTTGTTTGATGCCATTAGGAATCTCCTTATGATTTTCTATTTATAAAATTAAAGTTTTCGGATAAAGTTTTCAAACAAGGTTAAGGCAACCTGTTCTATGTCTTTGCGTGATGCTTGTCTAATCTGTCTTTTTGCTGAATCAATGTCGGCCTCTACGAAACGACCATCAACAAATAACCACTCTTTGTTTTCCATAATTCCATTAACAAATGCACCTGGAGCAGATGGATCTGCTACGATATCAGCTGCCGTTGCCAATTTGAAATCATCTTGAACCAAGTTGTAACCTTCTTTTGTTTGCGTGAGTGAACCCATGCCACGAGAAGATACTCCAAGGTTAACACCGGAATCAATAAAGTTTTTAACAATCTGACCGTAGGGTGTTTCTAAAATCATCGCTTTACCAATGAATGCCTCACCATTGTCCTCAAGTGAAACAATCTTATGTGATACACGCTCTAAGTTAATAGATGGGGTATCAGGATGACCTAATTCACCTAAGGCACGATTCGTTTTGACAAACTCCTCATTGTAACGACCAACTTCTTTAGACAATGTATCTTTGGTATAAAGTCGGTTGTTTTTATTTGGTTTGTCGTAAACTAAAAAAGGACCGGTAATATACAGATTCTTTTTGCCATTTTCACTAGCTTCAGTAATATACTGAACTTGTTCTATTCTTTCTGTAATAAGCTTCATATTACATTCCTGTTAATGGTGTTGTGTAAGCAGCAGTTTTATTTAATTCTAAAAATAATGTTCCGCCAGTTGTAACTGTAATGACTACGTTAGATGTGTTGTTATTGGCAATTGAATATGCCCACTCATCAAATCTAATTTCACCTGCATTGTGGAATGTACCAATTACATTGCCATTGCGAACAATAGTAATGTTACCGTTTGTTGACCAGTTAATCCGTTTGATGTCAGCAGCACTAACAACTTCATTACTATTAGCTGCTAAAGAAATAAGATTAGCATAGTAAGTACCAGTGCCCTCAACACGAACAATCGAATCTGACCTTAATGTATTTGAAATTTCTATTGGCATTTTATTTTATTCCCATGGATGTGCGGCGTCTGATAGACATTTTTCTTTTAAGTAATGTTCTACGCAATTTTGCTTTACCTTTTGTCTTCCAGTACCTTTTTAATTTTCTTGCTTTTTGTATTCTTTCAATAGCAGGTATTCTTTTAACTGTATTACCTGATATTCTAAATCCTTTTATTGCAGATTTTCTTATGTTCTTTTGAACAATAATTCTGCCTTGTGCATTTCTACGAATACGGCGGCGAATCTTTTTGACTCGACCCATTTTAATTACATTCGTTGAAGCTTCATCTAATTGTTCTTCTACTTCAACATAAGTATTTCTACCTATAATTTCTCTTTCTTCTGCCAAATAATTAGCAGCTATCTCATCAAGGCGATTGAATAAAAATTCTTTGGCCTCAATAAGTTTGTTTTTTCCAATAAGGTCAACAAAGCTCATTTCATTTTACTAATAGCAAAGTTGGCTGCTTTTTGCATATGGTGTGATGACCTTGCCACCATGTCAGCAAACTTGGTTTTATTTTCATCATTCAAATTCTTATGTACCATTAATACGGCATGAGCAGTTTGAACATCAACCTTACTGGCAGAACCATCTTTATGGTTTACTGTGCCATGACTATGACTATCTTTAATCTTTTGTAGTTGACCCATTGCATCAACTGCTTCAGCCTGAATAACAGGTTGAGAAGATGTTGAATAAGGTACAGCAAAATCTTTATCCAATCGGTCATTATGATACAAAGCAATTTTAGTACCATCAGGATATAAACGAATTGCTTTACGTTTTAATACCAATACAAAAGGAGGGTCTTGTGCTTCTGTTAACTGCACCACTTCTTCTTTTGCTAATTCAACTGTTCCGTCTGCTACTGCTGGTGTAGTATCACCAAGTTTAATTCGGTGAGCTTTATACTTTCGACCAGTTTTATCAATCTTATAATCAGAAGTATCAACAATATCTTCTCTTACTGCTCGGCGAGTTTGTTGAAAGATTTGTTTATTGTTGCTAATTAAATCTACCATTTTATTGAATAGATTTTGAACAATCATTCTATCAGCAGGACTAAAGTTTGGTTTTTCTTCACCCATCTTATCTAAGATTTTGTGAATACGCTGTATCTGTGCCTTATTGGCAAGACCAGCACGAACCAACATATCAAACTTTGAATAGTCTGATTTTTCTTCTTCTAATAGAATGTTTTTAAAATCTTCTAATGACTTCATTCTTGTTCTATTGGTGTGTCCGCAGTATCTTGCACTTCAACTTCTTGTTGACCACCAAATAATGCTGTTGAGATTTCTTGCTTACGGGCATCTAATGCCTCAAAGGCACGAGCAGACAATAAATCTGCTAATGTTTCTTTTGCATCAGCAGCTTGTCCAGAAGCTAACTGATTAATAAATGTTTCTGTTGTCATAGTATTCTCCATTATTTCCTATTTATATTAAAAGCATACTTATTTACCGCATCATCCAACTGAGGAGTTAACGACTCCGTGCCGCTGCTTTCCTGAGTGTTGTCCTCGGCTTGACTTGTTGCGTCTGCGTTGGTTGCTTGGGCTGAGGTTTCTTCGCCATCAGCAAGAACGGGTTGGCTGCCTTCTTCTTCAATTTCTTTCTCCATTTCTTCAATTTCTTCGTCAGTCATACGAAGCACATTTTTCTTAACCCACTTACTAGAGTAATACTTACCAATAAATGGGTCTAACTGTGTTGCTGTTAATACACGCTCACGAATCAATTCTGCTTCACGCATTTCAACAAAGTTATTATCTTTCTTATAGTCGTAATAGATGGCTTCTTTAAATTCGTCCCATTCTTCTGTGGTACAAATTCCTTTGAGTGCTAATTGAACACGCAAAGCATCATCAAAAATACGAGAAAATTTATTACGCAAACGATTAATAAATTTATTAAATTTAACTTCATCACGAGTTACTTCAGTTGTTTTACCAATACCCATAATGCCTGCACCTTGTTGTGGGTCAAGGCGAGAAATTGGAACATTCAACGATTGCAATAACTTCTTTTGAAAATACTGAACATCTTCCATTTGGCCAAGGTTTTGACCAGCAGGAAGTGTAGTAATCTCAGTACCTTTACCGCCTTCACGGCGTGGTAACCAAAAATCTTCTAACATGGATAAATGTTTACGCTCATCACGAATCTCGCCTGTGTTAGCATCATATACTAACTTGTTGCGATACTGTGTCATAATAGAACGCATATATTGTTCGGCTTTACCTTTTGGTAAATTACCAACATCAATATAAAATATACGGCGCTCAGGTGCTCGTGATAAACGATAGATTACAACAGCATCTTCAATCATGCGTAATTGATTGAGAGCTTTAATTGCTTTATGTAAATATGAAATTACAAATGTATTCTTTGCATCCATCAAACCAGAGTTCACATTAATAATGGACTCAGGTGCAATTCTTAAACCTTGATTTGTAGATGCTGTAAATGATTGTGTTGCCGCACCACGGTCATTGTAAATATAATACTCAGCAATTGATTTAATAATCTGAGCACCAGTTTTTGAATCACGGTCTTTTTGAATCTCACGCACCTTACGAATCTTGCGTGGGTCAATATAACGAAGCTCTTGAATACCTTCTTTTGGTGCGGTATCATTTACAATTACATGATAGTAAATACGACCATCAATATACCAGCGTTTAAATAAGTCATCAGCAAGATTACTGAAGTTTAACATTTTTTGAATGTTATTAAATTCTTCAATAATCTTTTTCTTAATTGATTCAGGTTGTTTTAGATTATCTAAATTGATATCCATAACCTTGCCATCTGTATCATGTGTAATAGCTTCATTGACAATCTCATCAATTGCCATATCACATTCTGGATGGTTAGACATTTCACGATAACGAGTAATTAACTCTAACTCATTACGAATAGAACCCTCTAGGTCAACATATGTACCATAGTGAGCATTTTGAGTAATAGTAACCGCACCATCATCAATGGTCTCGGTTGGAAGCGAAAAAGAAGCTTGCTCAGGTTTCTCAACCTGAACAATATCCTTTTTACCTAGTGTAAAGCCAAAAAGAGTTACAGCCATATTATATCATCCTAAAAAGTAAAGAAGGACCGAAGTCCTTCTTCTTACACAACACCGGTTTCTACTGATTCCCACCACTGGTAGGACAGAGTTACGGTAAATTCTTCAATAGTATCGTTTGAACCCCAATCAACATCAATTGGTGAAAGGTCTGTTGGGAATGTACCTAAAAATCTATATTTTTTAAGTGGTTGACCTGCTTTAGAAAACTGTGTTACATCAGAATCAACTGTGTAACTACCAGGTGTTTGTGCTAATGGGTTACGAACATTTAAACTATGACTATTAATGCCATTCAACCAACGCTCGAAAGCATTGCGAATAACAAAATCTTCATCGTTAATAACCGTAATTACCCAATCTTGGAATGTGCGATTGCCTGCAAACTTTAGTTCACGACCAAAGTATTGAACAGGCACGGAACTAATTGTTGATCCTGGTAATTGTGCTGTTTTACACATAAAAGTAAGTTTTGTTTGTGCATTTCCTGGTGAAGAAAAACCAGGAAACGGCATAGAAACTTCAAATAAATTTGGACGAGCACCATCGCCCACCATTTGGCTTCTAAATTCGTTTACTGAAAATGCCATTTAAATATCTCCTGTTTTTCTATTTATTAGAACCGGCCAACGATTTCTTCAAACGAAACACCTGTGCGAACAGCCACAAAGTTAAGTTGAATAAAGTTGACTGAACGAGCTGGTTTGATGTAGATATCGCCTACAAAACGATTGCTGTCAATGATTTCTGGTGTATTATTTGTAGTATCGCAAACAACACGGAAATCAGTAATACCACGGCGACCTTGAACATCACGCAGGTATGGTTCTACTAAGTTTACAAACTGAGCACGAGTAAATTGGTCGTTAAATTCAAATAAGGTTGAACGAGCTGCACGAGCAATTGACTTCTCAAGCACAACAAAAAGACGGCGAACATTAATACGGTCAAATACTGAAGGACGATTTAACATTGTCTTATCACCAAACAGAATTGTACCTTCACCTTGGAATGTTACAACTGGATTGATACCTTGAACATACAGGTTATCACGCTCAGCTTTAGTTGGATTATAAGCCAACTTAATAACATTCTTAATGATACCACGATTTAAACCGCCAGGTGAGAACCATGGGTCACGCTCAAGGTCTGTGCGAGCACAAACACCAGCTATGTCACCGTTTAATGGCACATAACGATAAACATCGTTGTATTTGTCATATTGATATTTGTAACCAGAATCCAATACAGCATAGGATGAACTTGTTAATCCTGCACGGAAAGAAAGAATACTTGTCGATTCTGAACCTGCATTGTTAACAACAGAAGCTCTGGTTGGAGACAAAAATACTAAACAATCTTTACGAGATTCAACAGTAGTTATTAAACTTGCCGCTACTGTTGCATTTCCTGGTCCAGAAATAAGTAACGATACATCAACAACATCAGGATTAGCAAAGAATCCGTATGCAGTAATAATTTCAGAATTACCAACTGTACCATTTGCACCAGCACTCAATGATGAATACCATGCGTTGTTTAGACTTGTATATGTTGTTCCTGAAGCTGCAGTTCCCCAATTAGCTGAACCAGGTTGATGTGCCATCCACCAAACATATCGTGATTCTTCATTTAAAACTGTTTTATAAAAATTTGAAGATCCATCATTAGAAATTGCATCAGATGCCTTAGAAACAAAAGCATATTTTTCTAATACTGTATTTGCAGAACCACTAAATTTACCATCTTCGTCAATAACAATAATATGCATTTCATCACCACTACCAGCTTTATCTGTTACATACGATGATGTTCCTGGAGCAACGCCAAACTCACTAGCATATTGCCATCTCTTTAAAATTGGTGTAGAATTGGCTACGTTAGCAGTAAATGCTGTTGCAACAATAATTGCGGTTGCGTTAACAGAAGCAACACGAATGTATGATGTTCCACCATTAACAGAAATTAAATCGCCGGCAGCAATATTTGCAGCTGCATTTGCATTACCTTGAACATTAATAACTGTTGTAGTGTCTGCCAAATAGTTAAGAGCGTTTGTTCGTAAACTATCTGTAACAGTTAAGTTAGCAGAAAAAGCCTGTGAAGATGGGCAAATAGAAACACGCAACGAATTGCCTAAATCGCCAGCCCAACGAGCTGCAAACGGTCCATAAGTTGCGTTTGATGCGTTTTCGTGGTTATTTTCATAATCACTTTCATTTTCAATCAAAATACCGGATGCGTTAGCAGTGGCATTAAGAGTAGATGTCGTGTTAGCGGCACGAACAATTTTTAGATTATTTGAATATGCAAGAAAATTTGCAGTTGAGAACCAGTATTCATAATTTGTGTTGTCTGGCTTACCAAAACGGTCAACAAGAGTAACCTCGTCAGACACGGTAACCACTTCATTTACTGGACCCCAATTAAAATTTCCAGCAATACCACCGATTGAGGTGGCAACGGAAGGAACAATTGTGGTCAGGTCAATTTCTGATACATTTATTCCAGGTGATAGCTGAAATGCCATGGATTTCTCCTTAGTTTACGGGTCAATTTTTTCTTTATAGACTATTTAGTTTTTTAGAAAGTTGATACGGAATAGCCTGGAGGCAGGTGTGGTTTTTCTTTTTCTTCTTTCCAAATATCTCCGTCTTCCACAATAAGTTCATCTTCACCTCCATTCATTATGAATCCAAATGGAACCACTTCTTCCTCAATCTGTTTTATTCTTTCTTGGTACATTGCTTCACGAATATTAACATCACTCATTTCTCTAAAATACGGGTTAGTCGTTAGCCAACTAAACAAAACTAACGGCATGACCAAATCGTCATGGTAACCATCGTCTGCCTGATAACTATCTCTTACTTGAATAAAGGTAGAGATTTCAGATATCACATCAGCGTCAAACACTAGAAGTTTCTTTTCTTCTAACAAAGACTTAAATGTGAAACATCCAATTCGTTTAACTCTCTTGTCGGTATTTACACCCAACTGAGTTTTGCCACCACCAAAACCACCAGAAACCACTTGGCCTGTCTTGGTACTTCGGTTGACAAACACTAAATTACCATACTCTAATTCATTGTGAAGAATGTGAGCCACTTGTTCACTACTGTTTGTTTCAATCAACACATAAGCATCATTAAAATCTCTTGCTACTTTATGTATAATTGTTGGGTATAACATAGGAGCAATTTTGTTATCTCGGTACTTACCCACTAACTTATAAGGAACTTCGGTAATATCAATGATAACAAATGCCGAGTAATCTCCACCCACTCCTTTTGCCGTGTCAGCTACGATTACATAACTGTGTGGTTTTCTCACAAGCTTTTCTTCATCGTCCCTTTCCGCCTTGATTGGATACTCATATAGGTCGAGTCCGTCTTTTGAATAGACCGTAGGACAGGTCGACATATATTCAATCGTGGATGAGTCAATTAAAGTTAAACTTGACCCAAGGAACTTACAGAGAACTTCTTGGTTATATTTGAGTTCGCCAAGTTGCCGTCTTTGTTCTAATGCCCAAGCCTCATCTCTGCCGGGAATACGGCTATAAGGAATAAACATTGGAATAAAATCATTAACCTTATTCACAGCATCATTCCAAAACTTCCAAAAGTGGTTGTAACCAAGTGGTGTGGAAGTAATTAAAATCTTTGTTGTTTGACCAGCAGAGATAACTGGATAAACCGCAGTAAAGAATTGGTCTGCAATTGTATTTGGAATAATTGCAGCTTCGTCAATATACAATAAGTTAACAGACTTACCACGAATACCAGCTGCAGTTGTTGCCGCTGTAAACACAATAGAACCATTTTCTAATTCTACGTCACCTTTATTCCATGTTTTAACACCTTGTTGCATCCACGGTGGCAAATATTCAAACATCAACTGATACCGGGACATAATCTCACGAGCAGTAGATGCTTTGTTTGCAAGAATAGCAACAGTTTTGGATTCTTGAAACAATGTATACCATAAAATGTATGCAGCCGCAACCGTAGTTTTACCTTGCTGACGACCTTCCATAATAATAACTTTACGATTATTATGAATCGTTTCTACTTTTTCTTTTTGGCAATCGTAAAGTTTGAATGGTTGAATACCATGGTCAAGTGTAACTATGTAACAATAGTTATCAATAAAATAAGTTGGATTCTCAACACACTTTGCTAACTCTAAAACTTCTTTTTCGGTATAAGATAAATCTATACCTGCACGTTTTAGACTTGCATTACCATTATAACCATTATTATTCATTCAATTATTTTGTAAAACTTCTTAACATCCAACCTTGTTTTTGATGTTGGTCTAAAATGTCTTGTAGAAAATTACCAACGGCTGGCTCATTTGCACCTTCAGCTGCGGCAATACCAGCACGCAAATGCATCATATATCTTTCGTTATCATTTTTTA
>Ga0208975_1001241_pt1 | contig 11043 bp, 6 predicted proteins | sample GreLakmeER78MSRF_FD_187700 | JGI IMG/M metagenome (GOLD analysis project Ga0208975, IMG submission 187700) | Freshwater lentic microbial communities from great Laurentian Lakes, MI, USA - Great Lakes metaG ER78MSRF (SPAdes) | ecosystem: Environmental > Aquatic > Freshwater > Lake | place: Great... | reverse complement strand
ATGATTTCACCCGCGTTTTCTACTCTTATCGGCGGCATGATCGGGTTTCTGTCTGGCATCAAACTCATGCAGAATGAAGACAAATCAAAATCTTGTAAGGAATAAAAATGCTATCTCTATTCTCAACGCTAGGCGGCCTGCTTATCTCGGGCTTACCCAAACTGCTGGACTTCTTTCAGAACAAGGCTGACCAGCGGCATGAACTAGCTTTAGCCCGTGTGCAGATGGAGCTACAGCTTCAGATGCTGGCTCAAGGTTATGCTGCCCAAGCCCAGATAGAAGAGATTCGCACCGATCAGATTGCTATGGAAACAGACGCACAGATGACTGTGGCGGCCTATGACCACGACAAGAAGGTTATGGACAACGCCAGCCGCTGGGTGGTGAACTTTGTGGGTACCTGTGGCGGCCTATGACCACGACAAAAAGGTTATGGACAACGCCAGCCGCTGGGTGGTGAACTTTGTGGGTACTGTACGCCCGATGGTGACGTACATCTTTGTGCTAGAACTCTGTGCCATCAACGCTTGGATGGCTTACTACATCTACACTCGCCCTAGCCTGATCACAAGCATGGATGACTTGGTGCGTTTGACCGATATTCTGTTCAGCACTGACGAGATGGCCATGCTTGGAGGCATCATTGGTTTCTGGTTTGGCTCACGTAGCTGGAGCAAGAAATGAAACTGGGCAAGGCTGGCGCTGATTTGATGCACCAGTGGGAGGGGTATCGCACTAAGCCGTACCTCTGCCCAGCCCACATTTGGACAATTGGCTACGGCCATGTGCTGTACCAAGATCAGATTCGCCTGCCTGTAGTCAGGGTAGAGGGTAAAGAAACCCCCATGATCCGCAAAGAGATGCCACTAAAACCGGAGGACAACCGTGTCTGGACTAAAGAAGAGATCGAGAAACTATTCGAAGATGATGTCGGCCCTACTGAACGCGGTGTTCTTAGACTTGCTCCCGCTTTATCTGGTCGTCAAGGGGCTTTCGATGCGTGCGTCAGCTTTGCCTTCAACGCCGGAGTGGGGGCTTTTCAGCGCTCTTCTATTCGGATGAAAATCAATCGTGGTGATTGGGAGGGCGCAGCCGATGCCCTCTTGCTGTATTGCATGGCTGGTGGCAAAATACTACTAGGGCTAAAAAAGCGCAGGGACGCTGAAAAAGCACTGTTTTTATCCTAGGACTACCGATGGCACTTAAGAAACTCGTACTAAAGCCGGGAGTTAACCGGGAGAACACCCGTTATGCCAACGAAGGTGGATGGTATGAGTCCGACAAAGTACGGTTTCGCCAAGGTTCGCCTGAAAAGATTGGGGGATGGGCGCGTATTTCTGTGTCTACATTCCAAGGTTTATGCCGGTCGCTGTGGAACTGGATTACGCTAGACAACTTAAACCTGATTGGTGTAGGCACTAACCTTAAGTTCTACCTTGAACTAGGCGGTCAGTACAACGACATTACGCCCATTCGGGCAGCAGCTATCCTTAGTAACCCTTTTGCCACTACTAACACATTAACAACTGTTAGTGTGACAGACACAGCGCACGGTGCAATTACAGGTGACTTTGTAACGTTTAGCAACGTAGCTCCTGTAGGCGGCCTTGATTTAAACGGTGAGTATTCTATTACTTACGTTGATGCAAATACCTACACAATCGTATCTGCTACGGCGGCTACTTCAACTGTTGCGGCTGGCGGCGGTACAACTGTTAATGCTGTCTATCAAATCAATACAGGTGACGCATACGAAATCCCACTAGCCGGTTGGGGTGCTGGTACATGGGGCGCAGGAACTTGGGGTTTTGGCGGTACGTCAACATCTGCCATTCGGTTGTGGAGCCAGAATAACTTTGGTGAAGACTTGGTTTATGGTTTCCGTGGTGGCCCAATCTATTATTGGGATGCTGGTTATGGCGTAGACCCATCCTTGGCTACGGTTACTATAGCTTCTCCTGCGGTAGTCACTGCCGCTTTTAACTTACCAAATGGCTCTCCAGTTATTCTTACCAACAGCGGTTATCCTGCTGCGTTACCTACGGGACTTAGCCCCGGAACAATCTACTACGTCATTAACTCCAGTGGCAATACCTTTAACTTAGCGGCCACTGTTGGCGGGGCGGCTATTACCACGACAGGTACTCAGTCTGGCGACCACTACATCATGCCTAATGGCATTAACATTGTTAATCTGTCAGGCGCGTCAGACTGCCCAATCATCCAGAACTTTGTATTTGTATCTGACATTAGCAGGTTTGTGTTTGCATTTGGCTGTAATGACTACGGCTTTACCACACAGAATCCTATGTTAATTCGCTGGTCGGCTCAAGAGTCTGTGGTCGATTGGACAATATCTCCAACTAATCAGGCCGGTAGTGTTACGTTGTCCCACGGCTCAAGCATCGTGACCGCTATTCAAACCCGCCAAGAGATTTTGGTGTGGACTGACTCGGCTATCTACTCTCTCCAATACATTGGCCCGCCAGTGGTTTGGTCTAGCCAGTTGATGGGAGATAACATCTCCATCCTTGGTCAAAACGCAGCGGCACAGGCTTCTGGTGTGGTGTACTGGATGGGTGTAGATAAGTTCTATCTGTACGATGGACGCTTACAAACACTGCCATGCGACCTGCGCCGGTACGTATACCAAGACATTAACCTCCAGCAAAACCAACAAGTGTTTGCCAGTACCAACGAGGGTTTCAACGAAATCTGGTGGTTCTACTGCGCGGCTGGTAGCTTGGTTGCCAATCGTTATGTGGTGTACAACTACCTTGAAAAAATCTGGTACTACGGCACGATGGAGCGAACAGCTTGGCTTGATTCTGGCCTAAGAGACTTCCCTATTGCCGCTACGTACAACTACAACTTAGTTGATCAAGAGTACGGCTTAGACAATAACGAGACAGGCACACCCGCAGGTATTGAGGCTTACATCTCATCATCAGAGTTTGACATTGATGACGGCGACAGATTTGGATTTGTATATCGTATGTTGCCTGACTTGACCTTCTCAGGGTCAGATGCTTCTCCTACGCCACAAGTCGTTTACACGCTATACCCAATGCAAAACTCAGGCTCTGGAACTGGTACGGCGGTAACAGGCAATGTAACCAAACAGACCGGCGCTCAGTACACAGTGACTGAAGGCTTTACAGGCCAGATCAATACACGGGTTCGCGGTCGTCAGCTTATCCTTAAGGTGAGTTCTACAAATCTTGGCACAACATGGCAGTTGGGTGCTACCCGTATTGACATCAGACCGGACGGCAGACGATGAGCTTTATTGTTACCACCGACTTTGAACTAAACAAGGTAGCCGCACCTAACTTGCCGTTGCCTCCGGAAGAGTACAACCGTGTGTATTTTGACCAGATGCTTAATATTTTGCGTCTGTACTTTAACAGGCTTGATTCATTAAACACGCAGTTAACGGCTTCTGGCGTAGTTCCTCCTTTAACTAACTACACGGTGGCAACGTTGCCAAGTGCAGTCACTTCGGGCAAAGGCGCTAGGTCTTTTGTAACAGATGCTTTAGGCCCAACATTTGGGTCTACCGTTGTGACTGGCGGGGCAGTAGCTGTGCCTGTATATTCTGACGGAACGAATTGGAAGGTCGGATAATGGCACTATCACCAGCAATGCAATGGGCTTTGGACAATGGAATGTCAAAAGAAGATGTTTACAAAAACATTAAAGACTTCTTGGCTACCAATCCAACTGCTGCTCAATCACAAGCTCAAATGGCGCAGTTTGGTATTTCGCCCGAGGATGTGGCCGCTGCAACAGGTGGTACATCGGGTGGCGTATTGAGCGGCAACATCATGGCTGGCGCTAGTTGGAACAGTACAAACACAGAATTACAAAACGCTTTAACTGAAGCTACTGGTCAAGCTACATCTAACTATGCTGTAGGTGGTTCTACTACTACTGACACTCTTAATCAACTAAATACATTTCTAGCAGGTGGTGGTCAGTTTGATCCTAATGCGACTGTTTATTTACAAGCAGGCGGCGTTGATTTTATTAATGGTGTAGATAGATCAGTTGTTAAAGACAACCTAAACCAGATTGTTAAGACTTTGGGTGACCAAGGTGTTAATGTTGTATTAACTGGTTCGCCTTATGCAAAATCTGTTGAAGATGTAATCAATAACAACTTTGACTCTGAAGTTGACCAGATTTTTAAAGATGTTGCTAAGGCTAATTCTAATGTTGCTTTGGTTGGTACTCAGGGTGAGATTCTTCAGAATAAAGCACTATTGGTAGACGCTTTGCATACCAATGCTGAAGGTACAGCGGTTTATAACCAATCAGTTATTGATGCTTTATCTCAGTTCAAAAATGAAGTTCCACCTAGTACACCACAAGCAATTGCACAAGTAGAAAAAACAAATACTGTAGCTACAACTCCTTCAGTTATTACACAAGTTGCCAATGCCTCGCCCGCAGGTATTGCATCATTACCAGCAGCAACAACTCAGGCCGCTGCGCAAATGGACAAAGCTGCCGCCGTAGAAAAAATTACGCAGCAGATCTTAGCCCAAGGCGTGAGTAGTAAGTGGAAGGGCGAGGGTAAAGGCTCCCCTGAAGCTAATGCAAGGGATATGGCCCGGATCATTGCCGACACTGGTGCTACGGATATTAACCAGTTTGGCATGGTAACTAAAACTGTTGATGCTGCTGTTATTCCGCAATTTGAGCGAACTTTAATTGGCTATGACCAAGATGGCAACCAGATTGTTGACTCAAAGCTTATTGGTTATACCGACCAAGATGGCAAGCCGGTTGACGCTAGTTTAGTTAAAACTGAGTATGTCCCCGGCGATGAAACTGGAATGGGTGGTGGCATTGCTTACATTGCACCCGTAGGTAAACAACAAGTATTTGGCAATAAACTGACTGGGCAAGAAGTTGCCAATACTTATAGTGAACGTCAGCAAGGTAATGCTTTTGGCGGCACGTTTGATGGCAAAGGTAACACAGGCTACCGCGTGCAGTTTGGAGCAGATGGCTCTCCTATTTTCTATACGACACAAGCCACATCAAATGACCTTGCAATTTTGATGCAAGATTTAGGGCCAATTGGACAAATTGGTCTTGCAATTGCTACGGGTGGTTTGTCTATACCGCAGCAAATTGCCGCTAACTTAGCTATCAACGTCTTAAGCGGTAAAGATATTGGTGATGCCGTTAAAGGCGCTGCAATTAGTTTTGCGGGCACTCAAATCCCCGGCATGGACTTTATGAAGGACGGTGCTTCGTTCATTAAAGACCTTGGGTTGTCGGCTGATATAACGAAAACCTTAACGAATTCTTTTCAAAATGCAGCTGTTTCTGCTGGCACTGCATTGCTTTCTGGCGAAAATATTGTTGATGCTGCAGTCAGAGGCGCTGCTGCTGGCGGAACAAACGGCCTTGTTAATTCTGTTTTAGGTAACATTGACGGGTTTGGTAACCTTACTGATTCACAAAAGAAATTGGTTACCAATGCTGTAACAGGCGCAGTGTCCGGCAAAACGTTAGATCAAATTGCCATTAACACTGCAATTGCTGCCGCCAATTCCGCAATCAACGAAGCTAAAACTACAGGCCAAGTAACAGGCATTACGACCAAAACTGATAACTCTGGCGCATCATTTGCAGACTTTAATCTTGCTGACGATACTGACACTCAAATTTCCAATCAACTTAATAAAGATTTAACTATTGATGCGTCTAGCGCTAAAGATGTTAATGCGGCTGCTGCGTTTGCACAGGCTGCTGGCTTTAATAATTTTACGTTTGATGGCAAGACCTATACGCTTGGAAACAATAATGCCGCCAATACAATTGCTAATCTTGAGGCTGAAGCACTTAAAACAAACACTGCTGCAACTACAGCCGCAAACCTTAAAGGCGGCGAGTTTGAAGGCATAGACGCGCAAATAGCTGCCAATGCAAAAGCTAACAATACAAACATTGGTAATGCGGAAGCTGACTCGCTTGAAGAGGCGGCGGCTTTGGCAAAAATACGCAACCCAACAGGAACAACCTTTACCTTTGATGGTAAAACCTACACACTGGGTACGTCTAGCTCTGTTGTAGATCAAGCCATTGCTGACGCCAAAGCGGCAAACCTTCAGACTGACATAGCAAACGCACCAACTCGCGAGGCAGCTTACAAGATTGCGCGCGAAGGGCTGGGTGCAGGGAAGACGTTTACTTACAACGGCAAAGAGTATTCAACCGCTACGGCAGAGGAATCATCTAAAGCAGCCGATGCCAAAATTAATGCACTAAATACTGCTAATTTATCTACAGTAACCGATGCCTCAAAAACGGTTGCCGCACAAGGTGACACTGCCGCACGATCTGCCGCCGCAGATGCACTTGCTAAACAACAAGCCGCTGCACTTAAGAAAACTGAGTCAAGTGGGTTTTTTAGCAATTTAGCTTCATCAATTCAAGATCAAATGAAGTTGAGTAGTGAGGCGGCTAACGATTATTTAAAGAAAAATCCCAACAGCCCAATCACAAACAGTGTAAGTACGGCATATGAAGCGGTGGGCGAGTTAACAAAAAATGCTGTTGGCGGCACGGCTTTAATGTTTAACAATAAACCACTTGCTGATGCTTTAATAAAAAGTGGCAATGATCTTATTGTTTCAGGCCAATCTATTGGTGATGGTCCAAAAGATACTGCAAACTGGAATGAAACATTAAACTTACTCAAACTAGCGCCCGGCACCGATAAGCTTGCTGTGATTGCAGGCCGCATTATGGATGGCACCAGCGGCTTAAGCAGGCAAATTATTGTTGAATTTAGACAGGAATTGCCCGCTTTGTTTTTAGGAGGCGGCACTGCTAAAGGCATTATGGTGGCCAGCGGTTTAATAGATACCGGAGACACGGCGGGTAATTCGGCAATACAAGCATACGATGAAAATATTAAAGCTGGTGGCTCGCATCAAGACGGTTTAAATGCAGCAAGAAAAGCAGGAGCTGCTGCTGGTGCTACTGAAGCATTGATTCAAGCAACACTTGGTAAATTAGGCGGTTTTGTTACTGGTAAGTTAGATAACGTAGTTGCCAAAGGTACTGGCAAAGTTGGAACCGAAACAGTTACCGAGGCTGGTCAAGAGGCTGGAGCTGGAGCCGCTGTTAATTTGGTTCTTGGTAAAGATCAAGATGTTAATGATTTACTAACGCAAGCCATTGTTGGAGGCGTTGTTGGCAAAGGAACGTCTGCTACTTCTGCGCCAGTTGAAGCAGTAATAGAGTCAAGTGGTACTGCAAACAATACAGGCACAACCCTTGACCAATTAGTTACTGATGTAACTGGTGGCACATCTACTACAGGTAAAACAACTACTGACACTAACACTGGTACTGTGGTGGCTGTTGATCCAACCAGTGGAACAGCTATCATTGCTGACGCAAATGGCAGCACACAAGTTGTAAATGTTGGCAATGATATTACCGTTGGAAGCACTGTAGCGGTTGACACTAATACTGGTATAGCGACTGTTCTTGATACTGCTAGTACAACGCCAGCAACTACCGGAGCATCAACTGGTGTAGATGTTGCCACGGCGCAACAAATCATGGCGGATTTAGGTTTAAACGTTTCCAACGAAACTGCAGTATCTTTGGCAACGCAAATTACAGCAGCCAATACTGGAGCTACCACAGGTGCAACGACTGGGGCTACAACGGGATCCACTACTGGCGCAACTACAGGTGCAACAACTGGTACCACGGGATCAACTGGTACGGTAGTGGCTACAGATAATTTAACAAACACAGCTTTAGTTGTTAACAGTACTGGTAGTACTCAAGTAGTAAATACCACAGGTAATACAGCTGTAGGATCTACAGTAACTTTATCAACTAACACAACAACTGGAGCAGTCACTGCCGCGCCTGTAACTGGCACGACTGCTACTACAGGAACAACTGGTGCAACCACGGGAGCTACTACAGGTTCAACGACTGGAGCTACCACTGGCGTAGTTGTTGCAACTGATACCTCAACAGGAACTGCGTTAGTTGTAAATGGTGCCGGTAATACTGAGGTAGTTAGCGTCACGGGATCTACAACGCCCGGGTCTACAGTAACATTAACTACAAATTCTTCTGGTACTGTTACTGCCACACCAACCACCACCGGAGCAACTACTGGAGTTACGACAGGTACAACGGGCACAACAGGCTCTACCACCGGCGCTACCACAGGAGCTACTACCGGAGCCACTACAGGAACAACTGGATCCACTACAGGAACCACAACGGGTGCTACCACTGCCGCTACAGGCGCAACAACCGGTGCAACTACAGCGGCTACCACAGGAACCACTACCGGTACTACAGCAGTAACAACTGGTGCAGATACAAACGTAGTTACTGCTGCTGACACAACGCTGGCTACCGTGGTATCTGTAGATAGCACTACCGGAACAGCAGTTGTGGTAGACGCAAGTGGTAATACGGATGTAGTCAATGTTGCCGGGGATGTAACAGTGGGATCAAATGTTGCTGTTGACACATCAACTAATACGGCCACAGCAGTTGATACTGCTGCAGATACTGCAACCACCCCTGCTACCACACTAACTACTACGCCTACTGCCACACCAACAACAACTCTAACAACAACCCCAACTGCTACGCCCACAGTAACAACAACCCCAACCGCTACGCCTACTGTAACAAGCACTCCAACTGCTACACCAACCACAACTCCTACGGTTACTACTACTCCCACAGTAACAAGCACTCCAACAACGACACCAACAGTCACCACGACCCCAACCACTACGCCTACTGCCACACCAACAGTAACTACTACTCCAACCACTACACCAACTATTGTGCCGCCAGTTGTGCCTCCCAATACGCCAGTAGTAGTTAGCGTTGATGAGATTGATGGATCTGTTTTGGTTCAAAATACAGATGGAACGTTTGATGTAATTACCGATCCCGGAAATGTTTCAGTTGGCGATGTAATTCAGCCAACAGTTACCACTCCTGTTGTTCCAACCGTTGTGCCGCCAGTTGTAACGCCTACCAAACCAACTACACCCACAAAACCAACAACACCACCAACTCCTACAGCAGGCGGTCTTGGCGGTGGGGTTGCAGAGCCTACTCCACCACCTTTGGCTAATGTGTTTTACTACGGCAAAGATTTTGGCGCTCAAAAACAGCAAGTTGGTCCGGGCGGTAGACTTCAACAAACGCCGTACCAAGAATTGAGTGTAAGTAAACCCGGAGCTGAAATGCCCGTTGCACAACGAGCAAGAACAGAGGAAAATGACGATGACGCAATGCTTCAGAAAATTCTTAGTCAGCAAGGTGATAACGTGACCATGGACGAATTGATTAGATTGTTAGGATAAATATGGGCGATATTTTTGATTTTGATACAGGTTATGACGCTGGCTCACAAACTGAGCTAGATGACTACAATAACTATGGTTATGAAGAAGTTCAGCCATGGCAAGGTGGTAGTGTTGATGCCGTTACTGGTGAGTGGTCGCCCGGTTTAAATGAATCCAACTCCGGTACAAACGCTGAGTCTATGGCTGGCTGGAAGTATAACAACGGCAAATGGACTGACCCATCCGGGAAGACATACAACCTTAACTCGCCAAGCCTACCCTCCGCTTTAAAAGCATCTGGCCTTGGTAAATACGCTGGTGCAGCTGGTCTTGGTGCTTTGCTTGGTTCTTTAATGAATAAAGGCGGTGGTGGTGCATCGGCAAAGATCCCCCAGCTCATGGCTTCACGCCAGCAGTACGCAGTTCCACTTACAAGCCCTCGCAGTACATACAAGCCTACTGATGAAGAGATTCGTAACTACGTCACACGCCCCGGCATGACAGATGCAATGGTTGCTCGAGGTATGAACCAGTTTGGCATTGATCCACAGCGTATGGCTGGCATTACTGGATTGCCTGTGGAGAGTGTTCAGTCTCGTTATCAAGCTGCATTAGGTCCAAACATGGCAGCGCGCCGTCCGGGCTCTGGTGGTGTAACTTACTTTAGCCCAATGCAATACACGCCTATTGGAAACTTTACAACCGCTGCTCCCGCTGCTCCAGTAGAAACTCCTCCAGTAGAACAGGCTGCAGGTGGTGGATTAATGGGTGGTGGTATATCAGATCTGGGTGGTTACTCAGACGGCGGGCGTTTGCTTCGTGGCCCCGGCGATGGCGTGTCAGACTCCATCCCAGCGTCCATTAACAATAAACAACCAGCCCGTTTAGCTGATGGTGAGTTTGTAATACCGGCTCGTATTGTTTCTGAATTGGGCAATGGCTCAACAGAAGCTGGCGCTCGTAAGCTTTATGCAATGATGTCTCGCATCCAGAAGTCACGCAGAAAAGCTAAAAATATCGCTGCCAATACAAAGGCAGATAAACATCTTCCAGCTTAAGGAAAATATATGTCAACTATAGCAGCACCCGGAGCAATGGGCTCTCCTTCATCCGGAGCAATGAACTCGGGCATTCTGTCCGATTGGGCAGCGCCTTATGTAACTCAGATGCTGGGTCAGACCCAAGCACTGGCAGCACAGCCGTATCAGGTCTATCAAGGACCGATGACTGCGGGCGAGTCAGGACTGCAGAGTGATGTATTCAAAGGCCTTGGCAGTCTTAACTTTCCTTCCCAACTTGGCCAGTCTTTTAGTTCTACCGGTGCTTATCAGCTGCCAAACATGAATGCCGCGCCCGGTGCTGCCCCAGCAGGTCCTACTGGTGTAGCTGCTAACTACATGAATCCGTATCTTCAGTCTGTGTTAACACCACAGTTAGAGGAGCTGCGCCGTCAAAACGACATCACTAACATGGGTACCAATGCCAAGATGACTCAGGCTGGCGCTTTTGGTGGTGGCCGTCAAGCCATTATGAACGCCGAAAACAATCGGAACATGATGCAGGAAATGAACAAAACTGTTGGCCAAGGGTACGCAAATGCGTACGACAAAGCCATGGGTCAATATAACACTGAGCAAGGCCAAGCTAAAGGTCTGGCTGAATTGATGGCTCAACAAGG
>Ga0208975_1001237_pt1 | contig 11063 bp, 4 predicted proteins | sample GreLakmeER78MSRF_FD_187700 | JGI IMG/M metagenome (GOLD analysis project Ga0208975, IMG submission 187700) | Freshwater lentic microbial communities from great Laurentian Lakes, MI, USA - Great Lakes metaG ER78MSRF (SPAdes) | ecosystem: Environmental > Aquatic > Freshwater > Lake | place: Great... | reverse complement strand
ATGTTAAGGTGATTTTTAATTTTTATGAGCTCTTCTTTTAACATATTTATTTCACCTTTTAAATCTTGTATTGTTTTCATTTGTTTCTTCTTTTGTTTATACTCATTCAAAGCTACCATGTCAGTATTTAAAATAGCATTAGTAATACTATCTTTAACAAACCCAGGTTCATTTTCTATGGTTAAATAATTATTCTTCATATTAGAACACAGAAGTTGCGGTTAAATTTTGTATCATAGGAACATAGTTAGAATTACTTGCATAAAATACTATTTTAACTTGATATGATGCGAAGTTATCATAGTTTACAGTTAATCCCGATGTTATATCTGTATTTGAAGTATAATTCAAATTAGGTTCTAAAATTTTATAAATTTCTGTAGAAAATTTAGTTTCATCTGTTCCTGCATATGTTTTAGATACAGGCTGAACTAAAGGCATTCTAACCCAAGATTTTTCTCGTATACCCTGTTTTAACGCGTTATCTCCTCTAGCTAATACCCTACAGAATACTTCAATATCTGCACCTGGGGGTCTCATTACGTCTACTGATACTTGTAATCCTGTTGAATCAAAATTATCAGCTAAAGTTAGAACGTTAGTAATATATCTTGCTTTAGCAGTTCCATTATATGCGTTTAATTCGCTGTCAGATATTTCTTGAGTATAATCAGTTATATTGTTTGCAATAATTTGCGCTTTAATTAATTGATTATCTAACATGGGTGATACGTCAGAAGATTTGTTTGTTAAAGACATTCTTACTTTTAAATCGCCCTCTGCTCCTACTGTTTTTCTGTTTGTTAACGGTGCATTCGTTCCAGGCATAACTTCAATATAATCAGATTGAGCACCCGATCCTGCAGTTTTAACGGATACCTCATATTTGGCTGAAGATATATCTCCAAAATTTACTGAGCTAGATAATAATCTAAATTTATTAAATTCTGTAGGTGTTGATTTAAAATTAGTTGCTTCATATGAGACTGTACCAGTATTAAATTTAGCTTTAACTATTTGAAATGTTAAATCTTCATTAGCTGTTCCAACCCAATCTCCTACATTTTGTGCTTTAAATAAAGTTCCAGCAAAAGGTTGTTTTACTGTTGTGCCTTCCCCATTCTTAGCACTTAGTAAAAAATACTTATCTGATTTAGTAACAATACAAAACGCATATTCCCCTGGTCTTAAAAATAAAGGATGAGCAAACGTAAATTTTGTTACGGGTGCAGAACCTATCGCAGAATCATATAAATTTATATTAAGAGGATCTAATTGAGTATAACTGCCCGACATATATTCTGTCTGGGAAGGTTTGCCGTTAACCATTGGTCGTATTTCTAATCCTATTGGCAATACTGGATCTTTATACAAGAAAAACAAATTTATAGAACTTAAATATATTCCTAAAGGATATCTAGTACCATCAATAACAAATGATTGCGCTAATGGATCCAATCTATTAATTGTTTTATTATCACTAATTAAAGCGCCCGTTGGACTTGCTCTTAATTTTTGAGATGTTCTTAATGATAAAGTTCCTGCCTGTTCCACAGTAACAGGTCTATCACCGTGATTCATAAAAGTTGCTTCAGATATATACTTAGAATTTTCTACACCTGCACTACTATCAGAAAATGTTAAAGCCATTTCCCCTATAGGGAATTTATACAACCCTGCACTCGGAATATATAAGTATCCTGCGGCTGCTCCTATTTGATCTGTATATATCGGATCCCCCATACTTGCACCTTCTGTTTTTGGTGCACAAAATTGAGTTATATTAATACCATTACAATATACATATATGCGAAGATTTGGAGGCATTTGTACTATACCAAACCCCATTACTTGAGACCCGGAATATAATACCGGATTTTGAACTGTCTCTGTAGAATTTTGAGAAGTCGCCATGTTTTTCCTTATTTAATTACTAAATTTTTATTAGAATAATCTAACATCATATAACCATTTTTGTGTTTTATTACTGCTTCTGGGTATAGTTTTTCTACTTCATGGGCCATAAAGCCTAGATATCTACTTTTGCCTCCATGTTTAGACCGCTTAAATTTCTTAATATATTCATAAGAATATAAATTTAATCCATTATCTAATGTTCTTTCAAATTTAATATTTTCTTTAACTCGTACATCCGAAAGAATAAGATATAATATTGCTGCTCCGGCTGCTGTATTTCTAGTTGCTTCCGGAGAAGATGTCAATGAAGCTAATCCTCTACCAACTTCACCGTTTGTTAACACGTCTAATCCTATAACAATTGCTGCTGCTATTGCTACCGGAGGAAAAGATAATGCTGCACTTTCTACTGCTGCTCCCGCTGCGGCAGCGGCACCTGCTTCTGCTGCACCCGCAGCCCCTGTTGCCGCTGCCGCACTACTACCTGCAGCACTTGCTGTCAATGTAGCTGTTGCCTCTCCAAATATTATTGCTTCCGCTCCTGCATTTGCAGCTACTGCAGCTGCCGCTGCAGTGCCACCAGATCCGGCGGCAGCTGCAGTAGAATATGCTAGACTTGAAGCATATGCTTCCGCGTATGTTACAGCCTGCGCACCTACATATCCCTCCGCAGCAGCTGAAGTTAATCCAACTTCATATGCTGCTGCATATGCTTCTGCAGTTCCTTGAAAAGTCACTGTATTAGTTGCATCTACAATTGTACTAGTATCTGTTGCTGAAACAATAGGATCTACTGGTTGATTTGTAATAGCGGGGGTTTCAACTCCACCCGTTGGGGTACCTGCGTCCAATACTTTTGTTGTTGCGCCATCTGCTGCGTTTGATGCAGTATTAATATCTGAAGTACTTTTAGCAGTATTTGCTGCGTCGCCCGCGGCAGTTACACTGTTTGAAGTAGAACCCACATTTAAAGATTCTTGAAGTTCCGCTGCTTGTCTTGCAATTTCTTGTTCAGTTTGAGATGCAAGTATAGCATCTGTGTTTGGAATAACTGCAGGCGGCCCATATACTGCTTCTGACACTGTTTGATACGCAGCTTTTGCTTTTGTTTCTATCCAGTTATATGCAGTAATAAACGGTTTTGTTGCCGCGGCAGCAGATTGCGCTAAACCTGCTGCCCATGCCCCGCTTTGAATTGACGCAGCAGCTGCACCAAATCCTAATAATCCTAAACCAAAATTAACTAATGTTCCAGTAATAAGTAATCTACCAACCACTTCCAATCCAACTTCAAACCAATTAATATTTTGAGCATTCTGTTGCGATAATACTGCACGACCTCTTCCATCATTAATTGCTCCTGGATTTGGATTTACATTTGTATTTCCGTCTAATTGAGATATAAAGACTTCTTCAGAATACGGCAATGTTACAATATCTTTTTGTATGTTAACTTGTGTTGTATTGGTAAATTTTAAATCTAAATTGTAGATAGAAACTACCGGTGCGCATACTCCTGCTGCTGTACTTAATGCTGCTCTAAAATATGGATCAGATAAATCGGCTTTAGAAAAAGTTTTAAAATTTTCTACAAGTATGCCTGTTTTTAATAAAGCATCTCCATTATCATTTGTTATAATAGATTTAATTTGTTGTATTTCTACACTATGTAATTTAACTTGTTTGTCCAGAATTTTTGTTCTAGTATCCAACTTACCTATATCTTCCATTGTATATCTAGCATTTTCAGCATAAGTGATTTTAACATCAAAAGCAGATACTACATATGGAGGTATTTCTAAAGTTGCTATAATTAATTTAGATTTATCCGAATCATTATTGATTGCAGTTTTAGAATTATTAGTTACTCCCAATTCTACAAAGAAATTATTATAGGGCGAATCAAATACTTGAGGATTATTAGTTAAATAAATTTTATCAATTCTACCTAAATAATATGTCAAATCTACTTCAGTGTTAACTATAGATGTAGGATATACTGCAGTATCAAAATTTAAATAAGAACTATTATCAACTCTTCTTGGTCTAAAATCAAGAACATCTCTTAATTCTGTTTCATTTGCATCTACATCTGATCTGTACTTAGGTATATTTACATAATAATCTGCAGGATATGAATCTACTGTTACTGGACCTTCTCCAGTATGAGTAAAATAATTAAAAGAAATTAATGTATTGCCCGGCAAATTACCAGTTGCCCCTATGTATTTAATTGATCCATGGTCATACCAATTATCTTTTTGTCCATCTGATAGTACAAAATTTACAGTAGATAACGATTTTTCTGCTATCCAAGTATTACTTGTTGTAATTGGTACATTCGTAGATGGGACATTTGCTCTATATAAAAATCCTAAACTACTTAATACTAAATCATTATAAGTATAGGAAGTTGCTAAACTCCATGCGCCTTTATATTTAGAATAATCTATTATTTTATATAACCCATTAAATTTTGTTATATCTGAATATCCTAAACTATATACTTCTTCAGCCGTTTCTATGTTTAATAGTTTAGTTTGATTCTTAACTAATGTTTTTGATCTTGCAGGAAGATTGTCACTTTCTACTACATATATTATATCCGCAGTTCCTGCAAAGCCAGCATCCCCCAAATCTATTACAACAGTTCCAGAATCTCCTGATATTGTAACAGACCCAGTATTAAAATTAAATATACCTAAAGGAACACTTCCCGTTGCTCCAGATTTAACTAGAATAATAAAGTTTAATCTAGCGGTACTTGAAACAATTGTACCGTTACCTAATGCAAAAGTTTCAGGAACAGTTAATTGTTTTGTATATTTTCCCCCGGAGAATATTGCATTACGGGCAGTCTTATTATATTGTGTTTTTATATTTTGAACTGTTTTCGTATAAGATTTTGATACTGGAAATATTAATTTGTCGCTATTTCTAGGATCAAATATTATAATGTTGTTATTGCTATCTAATCCCTGACTGGACACATTTGCATAGAAAAACGGATTAGCATACGTTGCTGCAGTATAATGGGTTGTAGACGAATTATTAACGCCTACAATACTTTTAACTTGTTTTGCGTTTACAATACCATCTAAAAACACACTACCATTATTTGAGGCAAGAAATGCTTTATTATTAGATGTTAATCTTGCATAATCTGGTCTAGTATTGCTAGCATTTAATATCGAAAGAGCAAATGCTTCTTTTGTTTTAGCAATATCTCTATTATCAACACTATCCCATCTTTTCCACCAGAAATATACTTCATCTACTCCAGGTTCTCTGTATAACCCATAGCTGTTAGTTTTTGCTACTCCATATTGCCCAAGCAACACATTTGCATTAGAAGTATAATATAATGTATTAGAAATATATTGTCCTTCTGCCGCAACTACCCCATATCTATTTTGCCAATCTCCCCAAGTAGCCGGAGCATCTTTCTTTAAAGAAAAATTATGGAAAAACATTCTAAATTGTGTAGTTGAATCTAAAGAACTATCATACTCCATTCCTTTATATACAAATGTACCTAATACAGTATTTGCATTCGCAGGATTTTTTACACTATGTGCTTCTAAAAATATTTCACCTTGAATTATTGATTCAGGTTTAATTAGCGCTTTATCTACGTCCACTACTTTAATATAATTACCTTGGGTGGTTGTTACATTGTAATTTGTTTTAGTTTCAGTTGTAGATGGTTTTGGTATAGCAATTCTAGTAGCATCTGTGGTTTTTACTCGATAACCACCTACATACGCCAATCCACCTGATATAGAAAATAGTAAATTTTTATAACTATCTGTAGTATTAATAGGAGATAATAAAAATGGATCAACTACATAGCTACCAGATTCTTCGTACGTTCTTGTGGCCAAAGTATCTTGTAAAATACTATCGCCACTTGAAGCTTTTAAATATTCTATAGCACCTCTGTTAAATTTTATTAAAGGAATAAAATTGTCAGTAGTATCTGCTTTTCCGTCAGAATTTAAATCGTAAGAAATTAAACTTAACTTAAATTGTAATCTATCTGCACCTGGTGCAAAATAATTAGAACTACCTATTGCAGGATCTAATAAAGTACTATCGTCACTACTATTGATAATAGTTTCATCTACAGAAAATGCCAATAAATTAGTAGGAAATGCCGTATTTTTATTTGGAACAATTTTTTGTTTATTTGATCTTAGTAAAAATCCATTTTTATAAAAGTAAGATTCATCTTGTGTTACGACTAAAGTTGGCGAGCATGCCAACTTTGTATACTGTATATTTTCTTTATCTATAACTATACCGACAGGCTCACTTACTTCAATTTCTAATGAACTATTAATTGATGTAACATAAAGTAGTTTTGTAATATTTGGATGAATTAAAAAATCACCTTCTTCAATAATTGTGCTAGGATTAGTTAAAGTTATTATTTTAGAATATTCTGTAGTTGTTGATGTTGCATTTTTTACTATATTTGTATTAGTAATTGCAGTATAATTAGGAGTAGTTTTATTTAATGCATTAATATAATCTGTATAGAAATATAATTCTGTTGTTTCTGCGAATCGACCATCGTTAGCTTTATTAAATTTTTGTAAAGTAATAACAATAGATGGAGGATCTCCCACCGCAGGATCATTTGCTTCATATATAGCTTCTACATAACCTATAATATCAGTATCACCAGATATTACATACGTGTTTAATAAATTTTGTAAATTTATAGTTTGACCAGATACATTTTTTCCTGTTAATCTTATAGTTCTTGCATTTTCATTAACACTAGGTTGGGGTCCCGAAACTTTTGATCCATCAACATATATAGAATCCCCTATTCTTTTTATTTGATTTTGAAGAATAGTTTGCGATTGCGTCAGTTCTCTTGCCTGCACCGCCACCCCGGGTTTAAACAAAACTCGGTGAAAGTTCTTATCCTCTGAATAATCATCAAAGTAAGGCGAAACATTTGTTACTACCGACATATTTTTTCCTTAAAATTCTATTACAAGATGCAAATTATCTGTTTGATCTATTGCTCTAGTTATTGGTGTTCTGTTTTCTATATATATTATTTCGCCTTTATCCTGTTTAACTTCAGAATAAATAACATTAGATATTTTTGCGCTTGCGCCTGATTGTTTTCCTATTATAGTTTCTCCAGGTATAAAAGATTTCCAATTATTTGTTGTTTCTATTGATTGAATATATCTAATATAACCATTGCCCGATACAACATTTGCTGATACCATATAGACATTTGCAGAACTATTTGACCCTTCAATATTTTCATTAGATAAAAATGTTCCTATAACATTTGAAATATTTGCTCCGGGCAATCCGAGTAATGTTATAGAATTTGCCACATTGTTATTTTTGTCTAATGGATTTTTAACTAATCCTAATTTTCTATAAGTAAATCCGGCAGGAAAATCCCCAAACCCGTCATCGAATTTAGTCTTAGAATTTATCATTACATAATATGCACCTAATTCAAATACGGGGTCATATCCATGTCCTCCTACTGGGCTTACTATTGCTTTAATATTTGCATATTTGCCAGATGACCTAGGATCAACTATATAACTGTTTGCATATCTATATCCAATACCATTATTGTTATATGAAAATCCGGATATAACTCCTAAAGACGATCTTATAGATATGTTTGCATTTGCCCCATCGCCGGATATAATCACATTAGAAAAAACAGAATAATCTGTTCCTCCGTTAATTATTTTAATATGTTCTATACCCCCATCTGTTGCGTTACTTGCAACAGTTGCATCTTTAAAAACTGGCATCCAGTTATCAGTTAAAAATTTTAATTGATCTGATTGACTAATAGTATACAAATATTTCCATTTATATCCATCAGATGTAGTAAAAATATACTGACTTGTTCCGGTAGGTTCTATAAGGGAAGAGACACCTTGCCCGTTATCTATACATTTATATACTAATTTATTTCCATTTAATACATAAAAATTCTTTTCCAATAATAATGTGTCTTCATGATCATATGCATCATATACGGTACCAAATTTCCAATCTTTTCTTTTAACTACATTCGCAATATCGTTTAAAAGAACTCGTTTTAAACTTATGATTTCATCCCAAGTTTTTGCATAATTTTCTTGGACATCTGTTGGATCGGGTGGCGCAGAATCATTATTCCACGGATTGGGTCTTGCCAAAAACATATATAAACTATTACCATATGATGCATTGGCGTAGTTTTCCTTAAATGCTTTCGCATTATTAATTTTAAAATTTTTAGTTATGATATTAGACATCTATTATTTATTGTTAAAATTAGTATTAAATTCAGTTTATCCATATAGGATAAGACGGCGGAGGCAAATTTACAGTTACCGCAGTTTGATTCCATTCGGATACTAAAATGCCATTTACATAAACAGCTCCAGAGTTAATTGACGATAAATCTGTAGTCCACGGTAAAGTTGAATCTATGCTAGTATACGTAAATATTGTAGTATTTCCTTGCGTAATTGCAGAAACACTTTTAACATACTTTGGATCCGTCTCATTATTTATTTCACTAAAGATTGAAAATCCTGCAGGATGTAACATACTTTTAACAGAATTTTTCCACTCATCTATAGACTTAGAGGATTGTAAAACATATGAAAATGGTTGATATAATACTGCGGCATCATCTGGAGCAAATGCAGATTTGCCTTGAACTACCATTGCATCTGATATTTTTCCAGTATCTCCAGAAAAATAACTTTCTTGAATTACTAATCCTGCAACATTTGCTTGTAAATTTGCTTTTTCTAAAAAGTATACATTAACATTTCCTGTATATACTGCGGCAGAAGTTAGATATGTATTACCCGAATCTATTATTTCAACTTGCGGTGAAGCTGCAAATACTATATCTAAATAAAAATATTCAGATTGTTCAAATATAAAATCATCTCTAGTATAAATTGTTGCATTTGCAACATTTGAATATACTGTCGAAAAATAACCTGTTAATACAAATTCTCCATCGGAATTTTTTGGAAATGTCATATTGAAATCGGATGCAGTCAATTGAGCAGTTCCTGCAGGAATTATTCTATATTCAATAATAGTCCCATCATCTATATTTGTAGTAGCCATATTAAATACTACATTTCCCCCCTCTATTACTTTAGATTTATTTGGGGTAATAACATAATTTGGTTTTTTCGAAATAGATGTATCTAATATTGTAACTGTACTGGTCAATTGAACCGTATATGGAAAAGAAGGATTTACTAAAAATACTACAGTTTCAAACCCCTCAGTTATAAAATCTTCTGTTATACCTACCGTTAAATTTGCGGAAGTCATTCCCGCCGGACCACTTGCCGGAGTATAAAATGTTAGATCCCCTGTTAATGTTTGGGAAATAATATCATCTGCAGATATGCCTGAAATGGTATAAGGAACTACTATTCCTGCGTTTAAATAATATGCATTAGCAAAAAACGTTAGATATGTTCCTTCATCCACCACACTAGAAGGAGACGTTGTTATATAAAATTCTGGAGTATTCACAGGATTAACTGATGTATCTAAGATTGTAAATCCTATGGATTCCGATCTCCCCGAACCTGTTAAAGTTAATAAAATTGTTTCAGACCCCTCCGTAAATAAATCTTGCGCCGGATTTAAAGTTAATTTACCCTTATTGGATATAATATTAAAATTACCAGATAAACTAGCTACTCCGACAAAATCTCCGGTAGTTACTCCTGTCCCTGATATAGTAAAAGGAACTAATGTACCATTTGGAAGACCCTCACCGGGAGTATCCAACACGATGGTTAATGAAGATCCTTCATTAACTAATGCTCTTGTTATTGATAATGAATATGACATTATTAGAAACCTGGATATACAAATCTAATAGATTTGTTTGATGGTGTTGAAAGTACAGTAGTATTATGATCAGTATTATTAATCGGACTACTAATATTTCCATTATACATAATATTCAATTTAGTGCCCTTAACTATATTATGCGGGGTTCGAAATGTTACGGTTACAACTCCCCTATCTACCTTATAGGTTCCCGACAAATTTGATGTAGGAATACCTGCATCTATTATAACGTTTGCAGAATCTGAATAATCTATTCCTGCTTCTCTTATCAATATTTTTTTAATTGTACCATATCTATCTACTTCTTGTATTATTGCATTTGCAAATTTACCAGTATTTCTATTGTCGGTGATATATCTTATATAATTATTTTTCTCATATCCTCTTCCGCCATCTATAACATCTATTTTTGTAACTACGGAATATAACATTGCTTCTAAATTAATGGAGTCACTATTAGTGAATGATAATCTTTTTACTGCAGTAATTATTTCATTTGAAAGAAAATATCCCTTTAAGCTGGTACTATCAATTAGTAATTCGTAGATTAAATTACCACCTATATCTATCTCTCTTATAGTTGTTATTATTGCGGAGGCACCAGAAGTCTTTCCTAATACTTCAGTATTTTCAAAATCAAAAATATTTTGCGTATCGGAAGTTTTCTTTACTCTTAAAATATACGGAGTTTTCCAATTACCCGAAGATGTTTTTAAAACTATGTCGTAAGGATAAAAGAATGATATTGTTTCCTTGTATAAAATATTAAATAATATTTTAAATGAATCTTCTGTGCCTTTTCTGCTATATATTTCTCTTATCTTTTTTACCAATAATCTATTATTTGTAAATTTTGATTCTGTTAAATCTTCTGCATAATTTTTTAAAAATTTTGTAACTAATTCTTCGGATGTATTATCAATATCTGAATATTTTCTTATATCTTGTAGAACTTCCTGTGCTTGGTTATTTTGTTCTAAAAATTCGTAGTATGCTTTTAGAAATGTTATAAAGGTAGTATATTCTGATTGTATAAATTCTGGTAATTGATCTTGTATTAAAATTGATAATTTATTTTGTATTCTTGCAAAAGGATTTTCTGCTCCGGCGCCCTCATATACCGTGTAAATGTATGGGTCTCTAATTGCACCATATTCATAATAACTTTCTGGTACATAGAATTCTCCTTCTCGGTTATAAAATTCTATTACTTTATAAATTCCTTTTCCTTGTCTATCTATATCAGATTGAATTGCTTCTTTTTTTGT
>Ga0208975_1001236_pt1 | contig 11067 bp, 19 predicted proteins | sample GreLakmeER78MSRF_FD_187700 | JGI IMG/M metagenome (GOLD analysis project Ga0208975, IMG submission 187700) | Freshwater lentic microbial communities from great Laurentian Lakes, MI, USA - Great Lakes metaG ER78MSRF (SPAdes) | ecosystem: Environmental > Aquatic > Freshwater > Lake | place: Great... | reverse complement strand
ACTAACGATTTAATGTACACCGTTATTTTACTAACTTTAACGACGTTGTACGTATACGTCGATTGTGCGTGCATCTTCGAGCTTGATGCTCTTGATGTACTGGTTCTTGTATTTCGCATAAACAGGGTTTCCCTTGCCTAGGCGAGCTTTCAAACAGACTCTGAACAACTTTGCTGGTTCCCGCGTCCATTTAGACGTAAGCTGGGCTTGTTTGTTCACAATCCGAATTGTCTTACGAACTGTTTCGATCATTTGCATATCGCCTACAGACAGAGGATCTGCGGTAAACATATAGGCATCTGTTCTAACTTTTTTCATAATCCGTTCCTTGTTTTGATAAATCAATTATACCACATCTTCTAATTAATGTACACCGTTTTATGTACTTTTTACGGTACATCAGGTGTCATAGAATGCCTCAAAGTAGGTATCCATACACATAGAGGCCCGAAAAGGACGTACGTCAATCTAGATGCTCTAAGTTGTTGATTCATATAGGGTGTTTAGGCCCTAAATGGTCATTTGGAGTGAGTGACAGGACTCGAACCTGCATAATCGAGGGTTGCAATCTCGTTCCTAGCCTTTCAGATCACACTCACATTAATAAGATCCTGCTGTGCTTTGGTACACCACTCATGAGGTATTCCATTTGATCAGCAAGTACGTTTCTGTTTTGTAGAATCATATTTTCGTAATGATTAGGCACATAAGGTACGTACAGAAGTTCAAGCTTACATTCCTTTAGAAGCCTAGCTCCTTTGTGAGTGTTACACTTTACGCATGCACTTACCACGTTGGTCCACACATCTTCACCACCTCTAGAGATAGGATGAATGTGATCACGAGAAAGATTATGATTACCAAATGATTGTCCACAATAGGCACATACGTTTCTATCACGAGCAAACAAGATTCTATTCGTTAGAGCTACGCTACCAGCCTTCTCCATAGAGAAACCTTTACCGCGTACAGCAATGATCGATGGAGTTTCAAGTACAGACATTATACCGTTATTTTGTACACCACCTCGAAAGGTAGCTACTGTTTCTCCTAAAGTCCAAACAACCATATCTTTTGCAAAATATGAAATTGCATCTTCGTAGTTGATCCACTTCCGCGGTAAACCTGAAGCATCTAATGCCAATACGTTAGACATAATAACTCCTTAATTAATCTCCATAAATTGGTAGGCCGTGCTGGAATTGAACCAGCGGTCAAGGCATTATGAGTACCCTGCTTTACCATTAAGCTAACGGCCCTCTTGTTTGGCGGAATGACTCGGACTCGAACCGAGAACCCGGATTACGCCGAGCGACAGATTAGCAATCTGCTCTAATACCATTATAGGACCATTCCAAAATCATATAGAAGCACGCTGTTACACCCGACTGGATAATAATCCTCATACGAGAATCACCAACGTGCTTTTATATGATGGCAGGGGAGATGAGATTCGAACTCATGATGACGATTTCAAAGACCGTTGCCTTAGGCCACTAGGCTACACCCCAACATAAAGAAACCCGAATTGTTAAAGAAATTCTGTACCGATTAAGATTAACCGGTTGATAGATGTATTGTATCACACCTTCGATTTATTGTACACCGTAAAAGCAAAAAAGCCCTAACTTTTTACGCTAGGGCTTTTGAGTGTATGTGTGTTCTACCTCTAAGCCCCAGTCGCCCATCCTTCTGATGTAAACGGACGCGCAATACTCTGATCATTTAGACCATTATGTATCGTAACGCAATAGGATTTGAGAAGTGAAAACATTGTACTCTTTTGTTGTATTACTTATATATACGTTCTAAACGCATTTATTGAATGTTTATTACGTTATCTGCAACTATTTTATCTTCACGAATTTCTAAGAATATAGGAAGGAACAATGAGTCCCCACCCTGCTTGTTCTTGATACGTGCATTGTACTTAACTGCAATCACTTTACCAATGACGCTTTGATCAATGATACGCTGATCATCTTTGAAACCAGAACCTACATCACATTTAAGGATACCATCTTCTGACTCACAGATGTATGCACCCACTTTGCCAATGTACTTACCAGTTCCTTCTTGAATACCAACAATCTTTAGATCACATTCGAGTTCACCTTTGAACTTAATTTGACCACGGGAACGTTTGTCTTCCCATAGACCTGTTGGATCTTTTAAGATAATCCCTTCTTGACCTTCAGCAAGGTAAGATTCAAAGAGAGTTCTTGCTTCTTCAAGATTCGCGACAATCTGGTTAGAGACGATCCGGATCTTACCGCTATCCAAATGCATAGCCTCAAGAAGTGCAAAGCGATGTTTATAAGCATGCTTTGAAATGCTATTTTGAAAGTCTTCATATTGAATTATATCCCATAATGTTGCACTTACCTGATTAGCATCTTTAGGTGTGATAGTACCCTTGACCGCTTTATTTAGAATACCATTACCAGTTTGACGATCAAGGTAAGACATACCGTCTTCACTTAATACGACTAGTTCACCATCAAATATAAAGTCGTTACCTGCGGCAAGCGCAATAAATTCTTTTTCAAGATTACCGAGAAGATTTACTTCCTTGCCATTACGTGTGCGAAATTCACATTTGCCAGCTTTAACAATAGCGTTAAAGCGCATGCCATCCATCTTTAGTTGAGCCAATGCAGGCCAATGCATCTTCGCTACAAGCTTTTCGTCATACCCAGATGCAAGCATACATGGATAGTCATGAACAAGACCAGGCCATATTTTATTAGCGGTTGAATCAGAAGCACCACACTTAAGATCTTTGCCAATTATTCTTTCAAGAACTAATGCGTTCTTATCGGAAACATTTTCAAGAACATATTGAAGATGTTCAATTGCGGCATTGCCTGTCACTTTACGTGACGCCAACATAGTTACAAGTTGTTCCATACCCCAATCAAGATTGTCGCCAATTGGATTGGTGTTGGGATTGTACTTGGGAATCTTGCGTTGATAAAATTGAGTGAATGGATCATAGGCAAGAAAGTAAACTTGCTTTAAAAGCTCGTTATCTTTTTCGCGAAGGATGATCGCTTCCTTCTCAAGGCGGGAGGAAGTAGCGGCTAATTCATTAAGGATTTGTAGTATCATAAATCTATTATACCATAACTACGAATTAATGTACACTGTTAAAGCGCACGTATGTCATCAATTATGGCATTTGCTTCATCTAAACCGATGTGGCTTAAAACAATTTCATCCAGCGCAGTTTCAGCTTCTTCAAGAAGCCAATCGATGTACCCGATTTCATGGTCCGGCAGATTTGCCAGCCATTCAGCGAGTTCACGCTGTGGCTTCGAGAGAATAACTTTAAGATTTTTTTGGTGTTGATTCCCCATCTTGCTTTATTGGTAATGTAATGAAACCATATTTCGCTGCAACTGTTGCAGTGATATTCTTATATAGCTTATTTAGCTTCTGGTCTTTTACAGCTAGCAATACTTTTGCTTCAGATGGATGAATATTTTCAAGTAATTGAATAAACAATGCCTCGCGCCGAAAAGGTTTTAATTCCCGTGCAGCGGTAAATACATAAAGTTTCTTAGTCTCTTGTGTAAAATTAGCGGGAGTCATACCTATAGGTGCTACATCTGGTTTGTATGGAGGATCACCTTCCGGTAGAACAAACTTCTTTTCAGTAAGAAATGCATGCTCAAAGATAAACTTTAAACCTGCATTCCCACGAAATTTCTCAAAAAGAGTTACGTCTTTATTGCATTCATCAAGAATTTCAGGAATATGTTTAAACATCAAAAGTCCTCTATTGTGTCCAACAGTTGTCGGCACTTGTTTTTAATAAGATAATTCATGATTGAGTTCTTATCACCGGTTGGCTTAGTAGTGTACGCGGTAAGAATGGATTCCTTAATGTCTTCAGGGATACATTTAAAACTAGTCATAATATAATTACGCTGCCAACGAGCACGTTCAGTATCATTACGGCATGCATCAATCCCAAGTTCGATAAACTCGGCGAGACGTTTAGCACTTACCGATGTTTGACGAATACCTGTCATAAAAACATCATCGGCCGATAGAATATTTGGAATACCATCATCGCCAGCTTTTACTATGTGAGTGATTAGCTTTTCACGAAGTTGCTTTTTATTTACCGTAATTAATTTTTTAGTCATAGGACTAAATTGCTTTACGTTGTCATATTCCTGAAGTTGTACGAAGTCGTTATCGGAAGATATGATCATCACTGGTTCATGCTGACCAAACTCTTGAGTTGACTCAGTTATCACTGCAATGACGTCATCACCTTCAGCACGATCAATGTGTATTACTTTATACGGAAAGTGCAAAACTAAATCATCACGAATTTCAGACAGCGTATTGAAGATAAGACTCCAATCAATATCGGAAGCTTCACGAGCTTTCTTACGATTGCCTTTATAGTATTGAAAGACTTCCCTGCGCCAATAGTTTCTACCATCGCATGCAATAACAATATCGCCAAACTCTTTACCATACTTCTTTTTGTAAGAACGAATAGAAGATAGTGCTACATGGCGAATGAGATCTTTCTTTTCATTGTCTGAACCACGTTTAAGATCGGCAGAGAATGCTAGAATTGCTGAAACACAGACTGCACTAAAATCAATGATTATCATTTATTGCCATCCAATTTGACGATATTGTTTTGTATAACAAAGACAATCTTGACTGTATACCGTTACTTCTTGATAAACTGGCTGCATGGGAGGATTTGCTGGTAGTGGTTGTTGGTAGATTACAACCGGATTATATGGCAACGGTTGTTGATAGATTATAACCGGTGGAGGCATTTGTTGTACAGGTCTATTTTGGCTAATTGCGTACCCAATGATACCACCTATGATTGCTGGGCCAATCCAACGATCACCTCCATGATGTCCATGATGCTGGGCAATTGCTGATGTAGAAACCATTGCCAAGATTAGAATAAGTTTTTTCATGCGAACACCTTAAGAATAATAGAGTCTTCATTAATACGGCCGTTAACTGCTGCAACTTTCGTGGTTAGAGCCTTATACTCTGCAGCAATAGTCTTACGTGCCATAGCGACATAAAGTTTAACATTTTCCGGTTTACGAATTGTTTTACCGTCAGATGATGCCACTTCATAGTTAATGATAGTGGTACCCTTGACAGAAAGTTTACTATCGCCAAATGCACGATAAACCTGAATCTTTTTATATTTAGTATTGTAAATCCATGCTTCAGATGCACCAACAATTGTTGCTGGCATAACTGATTTTAAACCAAGTTCAGGGAATTCACGCATAAACTTAACTTTATTGGCAATTACCGATGCTGGCTTTACTTTAACAACTCGAACGGTAGACTTACGTACTGCTTTAGCACTAACGACTTGTTGACTGCATGCATCGGCAATGCTTTCATAAGACTTTAAAAGCTTCTTAAGCTTTACTTTCTTAAGATGAGAGTAACCTTCAACTAATTGCGCGTCTTCACCTTTGATTGCTTCTTTAAGTTCAGCAATTGTTCGAATAAACGCAGCTGGGATAAGTTTGCTTACAGCAGGACTTACATCATTGCTTGTAAGATATGATGCAACATCAAGTTCAACATCGTTTAGAATGAATTCGTCAATCATTCCATTGATTTCGCCAATATGGTTTGAAGCACTTTCAGCTACGCGATCTTGAATCGATACAGCTGGTTTATCAACTTTAACCTTAGGACCACCTTTAAGAGATGACGTAGTCAAGCCACCGGCTGCAGACAATTCGCGCAATTCTTTTAGCTTGGTTTCAATAAAGTTAAGTTCTTTTTCTTCAAGGAATACATCACGCATTTTCATACGAATAAGCGTTCCAACAGAATTAAAGTGATAATCCGACAAAGAATCGAAATCATTTGCATGTGCTTTGCCGACATAGACCATTGTCCACTTGCGCTTGTCTTTGCTATCGTATGCAGAATTGTAGTAATTCAATGCGTGCATAAGATCAATCGTATATGACATAGGATTGATCTTAGGTTCAGTACTACCTTTGCCGGTGCCAAAGATCTGAGTTGCCTTATTGGCTGCTTCACGCCGCTTAAGCGCGCGCTTTTCACTTGGAAGGAGTTTGACTTCCTTCACAGGCATTGCTTTTACGGGATTTGCTTTTGCTGTAACCATGTACTTTTCTCCAGATTATGATCTATTATATACCATAAACGAATTAATGTACACCGCTTTTTACAGTATTTTAAGGGTTTTGCAGCTCTACGATGGCCTGGTAGAGGCTTTCGAACTCTTCGTGGTCAGCACTATCCTTAAAGAAGGACTGCTTGTAGTACGTTTTTGCCATCTTGTTAAGTGTACGCTTTGGAAGATCAAACTCATCTGCCATCTCTTTGATGGTTTCCTTGATAAGATCACGTTCAGCGGCCATGCGAGTGTACGAGTCGGAGATTTCTCCAAGCATCTTTTTGATCTTTACGCGATCTGCAGGACTAGAAATTTGTGTCATTATTTTGGGCTCACTTTAACTTGAAAGAATGCACTCATCCAGATAACCGCAAACCAAGTTGCAAGATTAAATGGAATTGCTAATAGAGGGAATAACGCATTTAGTGCCCATATAGTAACCCAAGGGCCAAATACAACCATAGCAACAATAAGTGCTATTAAACCAATAAAAGTAATATTAGAATTCATAATTAATGTGTGTAATGTTTTCAGGAAGGAATGAGCGCCACTCTTGTTTATCTACATCAAAAGCAACCACACTAGTTGTAGATGCTTTACGAGTAGATTCACTTGAAGGGTGTTGCTCGGAAGGGATTAGTTCAAGATTACGCGTACATTTCATAACACGAGATGTACCATCTTTTTTGGTGAAGGTGACTGTGGTTGGTTTACCATCAGACAAAAGATTTACAAGCCAATCTTTAAATTCAGGAGTGTTAGTGTAAGAATCAGTACCACCAGATGCTGTGGCAATACTAGAAAAGTCAATGGGAGAATTAGATGTAATCATTAGTTGCTTCGTTAATATATGTAACGAAATCTTTCAATTGTTGTTTGTTAAAGAAATATTCTTGCTTAGATTCTAAGAATGGTCTAGCGTTTATTGCGGCGTCTATGTCTACCTTTTCTAACACAAGGCGAAAAAGGTCTTCATTGCTTTTGAAGATATCAACACGTAGTCGATAAAATGTGTTATAATCAATGTTCATAGTAACCACTCGACTTTCACTTTAATTGGAGTTTCTGCATTAGATGACGCTTTAGCAGATGCTTCAGTTGGAAATACTTTAACTGCGGTATATCCCAAGCTTTTATCAAAATCTGATCTAATCATCCACCCCTCCTTTAAAGTTGTAAATTTTGTAATTGTCATTACATCCTGTGGTTCAATCTTAGCTCTAAATAATGCTGCCACTGGTCTATCTCCTTGCATATGTTACCTCAAAAATTAATTATAAAACAAAAACGATTTAATGTACAATTACAATTTCTTTAAATCCCTCTTCAAGAGTGGGCATTTGAAAACCTTCAATCATAGAGTCTACTACATGCTTGGGTATGCTTTTCCCTACACGACTATTTAAGCGTGCATCAAGTACACTACGATCTGGTGTAATACACACCACAGCAATATGTGTATAGTTTGGTAACATTTTAAACTTCTTTGCTCGACTTTTTATTGTTGTAGACGTCTGATCCCAAACTATGTCGTGATTATACTTTCTTGCTAATCTAATTTGTTCTAGCATTTCTTCTATAGCGTAAGGCATAGCAACCTCAAATACATCTGAATACGTCATGCCATTTTTAATAGCATACTGCTCTACCCAGTAATCTGTCGACACTGTTGTATAACCCAACATACTGGTTCTATTCTTTATCCATGTAGACTTACCTGCACCAGGCACTCCAACTAATTGATAACAGACTGGCATATTAGATTCCCTTCTGATGATGAGACTTGATTTTACCTTTAAGCGCTTGACTAATTGCGTATTCCATTTTGATTGGGTAGCAATCATGGTTATCCATACCAACATCTAGGCAACGATATGCTTCCATACCGCTTACTCCTCCATGAAGATGACCATGAAAGTGTACAGCGCCGCGATGCATTTGATCCCACTCGGCAATAGGGTAATGAAACATAATTACTCTAGTTTCATTTATATGAATAGTATGATAGTCATAAAGAGTAACAAACTGATTGCGAAAGTCTTGATTCTTTACAAGCTTAGCGTCGTGATTACCAACGATAAGAGTCTTTGTGCCATTAAGTCTTTGCAGATGACTTATAGCTTTTTCTGGGTTACAGAATGCAAAGTCACCGAGAATGTAGGTATGGTCTTGAGGTCGAACTGTAGAGTTCCAACGACTAATGATTTCTTCATCCATTCTCACAACATCATCTTTACCGAAGGCTCGAGATACGGGACAAAAGGACATAATGTTTTTATGCCCAAAATGAATATCGCTTGTAATATAGTTCATTGGTCTAATGCGGCTTTAACCGCTTGTTTATAGATTTTTTCTTCAATGACCCAGCCGCGCTTAGTGTACTTATCTATTCGTCTAAATTTTACTTTTCCTAAAGGATTGACAAACAATTCCTTATTTGCAATAGAGTGGTATTGATCTCTAGAGATATAAAGTTTCTGAGTCTTGATGTCAAACCAAGGCATGCAGTGTATGAAGTCAAACTTAAGTCTACACTGATCTGCAGTACCAAGATAGACAAACTGCAAATCACCTTTTAGCGTTACAGCATTGTCAGTGATCATAGGAGTCTTAGCTGGAGCAACGGCGCTAACTTTAGCTAAATCATAATGCACCATTTCCTTGATGTCGGCCTTCATCGATTTAAGGATGTATACCTTAAGAGTATCTAAGGACACTTGATCTTTAGCGTATAGATCAATATCGTTGATCTTTTCACTATGAAAGCAACTTGCTATAGCTCCACCAGTAATGATGCAGTTCTCACGAACTTGAGCTTGAAATAGACTATCTGATATTGCAATCATTTTGACTGAGAACTGCGCAGCCAATTCTGACTTAAGTCTCATGATCTTTGTTTTTTCGGCTGTAGTAAATGTCATAATTGATTATAACATATTAACGAATTATTGTACACTAATGTACAATAACGTTTATCCTTTTACATGGTCGTGTTGGCTGCCATCGGACCATTTTTCTATAGTAAATTGTTCTCGTGCTACAACTGAACTATCAAAATGCATATCAGAATCATCTTCAACTACAACATCTTTTTCAGTATGTATCTTATATGATACATTAGGCTTTGTTTGTATCACATGTGATACAGATTGATTGACCGCAACAAACATTAATACAGCAAGAGGATCAAAGACAAACACCAGCATTAGAATGATAACTCTAACAGCTTTTTCTAATGTGGTGCTATCTTGATTTTCACCGTAAATTAAGGCCGCGATGTATTTGATGGGGCCGACTTCGGCTTCGACTTTACGAAGTTCTGACGCTTTGGGGGCGCGCTCTTCGTTAAGTTTGGTAATTTCTTTTTGGCTGGCGGCAATCTCTTCAATGAGACGGGTTCTTTCTTTGGTTTGACCTCTTCTAACAGAACTGGAGCTAAGGGCTCCGGCGGTGTCAGTACTCCGACTGAGGGCTGCGTCAACCTGTGAATCCAATTGAGTAAGCGTTTTACGAGCTGCATTTATATTCTCCTTTTGAATAATAATTTTTTCATTAATTAATTCTACTTCTGCGCCTGCATTACCCGATGACATACTTTGTTCTAAATGAGCTTTAGATAGGTAACCAAATATTCCCATGCTAGTGATAAGCATAAGTGTAATAATAGCAATAATAAAGTATGCCTTTAGTAACCTCGGCGTTTCTTTCCAGTTCCTATAAAGCCATGATGTTACGACTAATTTAGAAACTTCTAGAACTCCTCCCATAATCGCAATAGACGTTGCTGCGCCTGAGAATATTGCGGTTAATCCCATAATTGAATAATAAGCGGCGACACTTGATAAAGCTATAGCCGATAAGAGCAACATATACGTCATATTTTTCCTATGATATGAGAGCCGTGGACTCTCACTGATATTTGTCCATTATAGTACTCATCGGATTCGAGTACTCGCCGAGAAAATTGCTCTCTAGCTTCAATGTATGAACATTCCGCTTTAGACTTACAATAGAATAAGATTTCTCTAGTGAAGTTTTCTTCACCGTGCAATTCTATATCTTTGCTTAGTTCTATGCTAGAACCATAGTAGGTCATCCAATCAGAATCAATTTTTGACTTGATTTTCTTTTTCTTTTTGGTGCCGTTTTTTAAGACCACGGTTTTGTATGCAGTCTTAGAAAACTTTGCTAATTTTTTGCCAATGTAGAGTCTGCCCGTAGTATTACATGATATAAGATAGACAAATCCCACACAGTCTTCAGGTAAACTTTTCACCGGCGTTTTTTGAAAATACCACATTAACATTAGGATTAGTTGTAATGGTATATTTATCTGTGCTCGCTGGACCACAAGTTACTGTGTAAGGGGGTTCCCATCCACGCACACCGGGCGGATAGTAGAGCGGAGGATATTCAGTTACACCTGGCTTGCTAGGTACGTAAGCAGGAAGCGGATTTTGTTTATCCGCCATATCATGAACGCCAGTCTTAACTTCTTCGAATGTTCCATCGTTGTAGTAAATAATAATTTTATCAATCTTCGTCGTCGTCATATTTTTCATCCTCAGTTATATCAGCTGCACAAACTGGGCAGCAAGCGATTGAAGACTTTTCATGTTCTTCACTTTTTAATGTAATTTTACCAAAAGCACCACATTCCGAGCACTCGAATAATCTGCTAGCTGTCATTATGCTGCCTTTCCCCATACATCGTTCCAGGTACCACCAAGTGCGCCTTTAGCGTAATCGGTGACTCTATTTTCAAAGAAGTTTCCATGAATAGGTGCGTTGATCATTTCTTCAACCCACGGCAATGGATTCTTCTTAACCTTAAAGATACCTTTTAGTCCAAGACTAATTAGGCGACGATCAGTGATGTAGCGAATGTAGGTCTTAACATC
>Ga0208975_1001234_pt1 | contig 11085 bp, 8 predicted proteins | sample GreLakmeER78MSRF_FD_187700 | JGI IMG/M metagenome (GOLD analysis project Ga0208975, IMG submission 187700) | Freshwater lentic microbial communities from great Laurentian Lakes, MI, USA - Great Lakes metaG ER78MSRF (SPAdes) | ecosystem: Environmental > Aquatic > Freshwater > Lake | place: Great... | reverse complement strand
CGCGATAATTAAAAAATGAAAATTTTTGTTATCCTTCAAATTCTGCAAGTTAGATTTTTTGAAAAAAGCCTCGTTAACAATATTTGGAAACGTAAGGAATTTACATTCAAAAAAATCTTCGAATTTCATGCACGCATAGTCACTGACACCAATTCTGATATTGGCATTTTGTACAATTTTCTTTACCTCATTTACATCCATGTAAGGATAAAAAATTGCGTTCCCTGCCTCTTTAAAGCTAGAATAATGTTCTGAAACTACAAAGGGTATTTTTAATTTTTTAGAAATTTCATAAGCAAGAAAAGGAGTAATATTGTTACAAACCGATTGAATGTGTATGATATCAAATTTTTCTTTTTCAATTACTAAAATTGCTTTTCTCACCAATGATTTTTTAAAAAATGAAACCGAACTTTTAAAAATTTTAGGTAAAGGATATACTATCTTTTTTAAAATGATCACATTAAAATTGTTTGAATAAGAAAACCTGATTGGTTTAAAATATTTCCAGAACTGCTTTATTGAAAAAATTTGTAAATATAGCAGGCTTACCAGGTGTCCATTTTTTTGAAGTGATTCACAGAATTGATGAATGAAGATACCATCTTGTTTGTTTTGATGATTAAACCATGCCGGAATAACAAGTACCTTATATTGATTTTTTTGTTTCAATTGAATGGTCTAATTATTTTTTAATTTTTCCATCAAATGAACAAGGCCTTCAATCTTGGGTTTATAATCAACAAGTGGGCCGCCCAATTCACTCATCTTTTGAGAATAGTTTTTTATTATTAAAACCCTATCGGCAAATCTCAAAACATCTTCAATATTTAAGAAACTTTCATCTGGTTTGACCTCAAAATAAAAGTGTTTAAAATCATCTGCATTAAACAAGTCTGTGTCTTTGTAGCCCAAAATAAAGGGCATTCCTCTGACAATATATTCTCGAACTTTTAAAACGGAGGCCTCTTTTAAACCCATTCTATGTAGTGCCAAACTTCCTATACCTATATGATGATCATTGAAAAGTGTGTTTAATTCAGCCCCGTCCAATGAATTGAGGAAATTAACAGAAATATTCTCGTTAATATAATTGTACTTTTTATATTCTGCATGAACTAGCCCAGCAATTGTTAATTCAATTTTCCTGGAACCAGTATATTGTTTTAATCCATTCAGAAAACGGTCTAAACCATGCCAATAATTAACTGAACCGGACAAAAACAAAAACTTAATACAATCACAATCATAGTTTATGGGATTCCTTTTTGAAAACTTGCTTATATCAACACCATTACTTAAAGTATACTTAACTGCAAGTGGATTTAACTTAGAATAAAATTCAGTTAATTCATTAGTAACACCTACAATTATATTAGCATATGTCGCTACTTTCTTTTGAAAATATTTTTCATTAATGTATTTATAAAAAGTGAATACACTCATATTAGATTTAAAATTTATAACTTCATCATTGTAGACATGACCATTATATTCAAAAATTATTTTTATTTTTTTATTTTTTAATAATTTGAACAATTTAAGTGAATGAAAATCTGCTCCGCTGTACCTAATATATGCGTAATCAATACCTTTGATATTATTTTTTATATTTTCATAAATAATTTTTGCTGAGTTTCTAGCTAATAAATAAGGTAAAAACCGCCAAATTATTTTTTTTGAATATCTATTTCTAATTATAGTATCATCAATTGGTATTTGAAAAGTTTCCTTATCGTAACTATTTTTAATCTCATGAGTAAACAAGATTGGTTTAACAATACATCCAGCTTTTTCAAAAGCTGTAATTTTATAAAACTGTTTTTTAAAAATACCTTTTGAACTTTCACTTATTGCTGGCACTAAGAAAAGAATATTTAACATTTTAATTTTTAATTTTTAAATTAATCAGATTACAATTAATGTTAGTTTTTTTTAGTTTACTTTAAGCTTCTTTAATAAATTTTGAAGCCATTAACAATCGCCAATCTTGATTAAAAACAGATTCTTTAGTTGTTTCATTAATCCGTTGAATGTTTAATAATTTTGCTGCTTGTTTTATTTCTTCCGAAATTTTTTCTGATTTTATCCAAATATGTTGCGGTGGCTCGTATCCAATTTTATCAACCCTCCAACAAATAGATGGTGGAAGAATTTTACCCATCGCTTTTCTTAAAACAAATTTAGTCCAACCGCCATTAAGTTTATACTCATCTGGTAATGAAAATACAAATTCAACTAATTTGTGACTTAAAAAAGGCAACCTTACTTCTCTTGAATGAGCCATCGAATTTCGATCAGCATAACGTAACAATTCTTTTAAACCTAAACCAGTGCTGTGCGTTTTTAATTCATTTTGCAAAGCATTTTTATAAGGCATGTCTCGTTTTAATATCATTCGGCGGTAACGTCCAAATTTCATCCAAGGTGTTTCAATATCAGCAATTGAAGGATAGGGATTATAAGATTGATGCAGTTTAAAGTACGCCTTATACTCATTAGAATACAAGGATGGTTTATTGTAAAATAATTGATTTAAATAGGTATGATAATAGGGTAAATAACCTGCTAATTGCTCATCCGCTCCTTGGCCATCCATCAAAACAGTGACATTGTTTTTTTTCGCCAACTCCATTACCGCATATTGAGCAACAATACTTGCTGAACCAAAAGGCTCATCTTGATGGTAGGCTACCTTATCAAATACCGATTCAAAATAATCTTTATCAGGCCATGTATAGTGATCGTTTACATTTTTACAGGCCTTAACAACCGTATCAATATGCTCACCTTCATCTTTACTAAAATTTTTAAAACGCGCCGAAAAAGTATTTTGCTTTAATTCATTTCCTTTTAAAACATCAATTAACATAACGATACTTGATGAATCTAAGCCGCCAGATAAACTAGACCCAACAGGGACATCTGAACGTAATCGCAAACGTACTGATTCAGTAAATAATTCTAAAAAAAAATCGGCGGCTTGTTCAATTGTTCCTTTAAATTGTTTTGCATTCGTTTCAATATCCCAATAGCGTTGAATTGTAATTTTTTTATCTGCACTAATTATTAAATAATGCGCTGCATCTAATTTATTAATAGATTCAAAAAAGGTTTCTGTAATTTGATCTACACTTTCTAAATTACCTGTATTAGCATAAGATAAAAGTTTTTCCTGATTAATTTTTTTTTCTATACCTATTGTCCAAAATTGTTTAATTTCAGAAGCAAACAAAAATGTATCCTTGCTAAGATAATAATGGAATGGCTTTTCGCCAAATCGATCTCTTGCACAAAACAAAGTTTGTAGTTTTTCATCCCAAATAGCAAAAGCAAACATACCATCTAAATCCTGTAAACAGGTTTCTTTTTTCAAATCATATAAGGCGAGTAGCACTTCCGTATCTGAGTCAGAAACAAATTGATACCCTTTTAATTTTAATTCATTTTTTAACTCAATGTAATTATAAATTTCTCCATTAAAGGTTATTGTATATCTATCATTTGCATAATGCATGGGCTGTTTGCCATTATCACTTAAATCAATGATTGATAACCGACGGTGACCAAATCCAATATTACCATTAGTGTTCAACCAATGTCCTTCTCCATTGGGGCCACGATGGCTGATAATATCAGTCATTTTTTTCATGTTAGTAATACTAACTTTTGATTGATTGAAATTATATATTCCTGCAATTCCACACATATTAAAAATATCCTGAACTGGTATCTACTTCTGTTCTTTTTAAGCTTACTTTTTTATTAGCCAGGCTTTCTTTTTTTTGATTTATTATGGCTCGAAAACCAAGCGGACTAACTATTTTTATTTTATTTATAAAAGAAGTTTTTAAATTAGAAAAAGAAATATTCTTAAAGTAATCGTTATACATTTTTACTTTAATAAAAAACAAAGGCAAATTTATTTGCTTATAAAAAAACTCAGTTTCCTTTTTATATTTTGTCGGAAGTTTTTCATTAGCTTCCTTTACTGCTTTCTCAAAATCATTTTTTTGTTTTGCACTATCAAAAAAGCAATAACACCAAAGGATATGTTGTTTCAACGAATCGAATTTCTGAATTCCATAAATTGAGTTTACAGCTATATCAACAAAATTTTTCTTTGTAATATTTTCTATACATATTGCAGTCCTTAACAACGAGTATATAGTGGTTTCGAATAAATAATAACTATTGCTGATTACAATACCTTCCTCGGGCGGAATTGAAGAAATAATATCCAGATATTTAATTTTTTTTCTTTCTGAAAGCTCAGCAGCTAAAAATAAAATTAAAGTTTGTGGCCAGCAGGTTGTTAAAAGGTCATTAGAAAATTGACTTACAACTTCTTTTGCTTTACTGGTTTTTATAGCGAAAATACCTGCATTGCCAACGTAATAAAAAAACTCTTTTGCTAATTCTTCTACTGTAAAATCAATATTGTTCTTTAAGTTTTGGCAATATACGTCTCGTCCATCCTGCCAACGATACATAAAAGCCGGAAAATCTGTGTATTGATTAAAGCCATTAATTATTTTTTTCAAAGCTCCTTTTGGTACTACATCATCATCGCCATAAAACATCCAAAAAGTACCGTTACTTAATTCAACTGTTTTTAAAATATTTTTAATTACACCTAAATTCTCTTCATTTTTATTATAAATGATTCTGTACTTATTTTGACTGATATAGAAATTAACAACCTCATCTGTATTATCTAAAGAAGCATTATCGCAAACAACAACCTCAACCTGATCGTAAAGTTGATCTTCGTCTATTTGACTAAAAAGTGCAACTAAAGTTTCCTTTAAAAGATACCCCCTATTATAAGTAGGAATTGTAATTGAAACTATGGGTACAGAATTATTAAACATTAATTATTAAACTTTTATAGCGCTCCTCTCTGAACTTTTATTTGAATGTTCAATCTTTTGCCAAAGCTCGTTTGTCTGATTATAAATTTTATAAAATTCAGTGTTGTCTTCTTTTAGTGAAGTGTACACGTTTTTTACTATTTCAATTCTTGGATCCAAACCATCCAGTGCTAGAGCTTCCGCAAAAGGCTCTTTTAATTTTACAATAAAAGTTTCCTGATTTTCACTTTTTGTTTTATAAGTTAATTCAATTCTAAATTCTTCGTCTGTAGAATTTGAGTTTACCAAAACCTCAGCTATTGCTCCGCTACTATTTTTAATTTGAGCATTCCATAAATAAATATCTTCTTCAGAATATCCTGCTGTTTCAGAAATTAAAGGATTTGTATACCCAAATGATGCAAGCATTGCAATGACATGAATGCCATAAAAACGGATAACAGCGCCACCTGAAATGTGATAACGTTTCCAGTTCTCTAAATTATTTTTATAATGATGTGCTAAAAAATTCCAGTTTATTTTAATATCCAACACCTCGTATTTTTCAATGATATCAAAAAGTTGTTTATACCATTTAGTATAGATGAATGAATAGTTAATCCGAAAAATTTTATTTGATAAAAGTAATTTCGATAAGATTTCTTTGGAGTTTTCCGGTGAAACGCCAAGTGGCTTTTCAAGGATCAGAGACTGTATCGTTGAATAAGACTGTGCTTTACTTATCAGTTCTTCCTGGGCTTTTGGTGATACAGAAAGAACAACCAGCTCTGAACTTTCTAATAGGACGGTTTCATCCTTAGCCCATTGGATAATGTTTTTAAACTGATCTAGTTCTAATCTTTTTGAAAAAGCTTCAGCATATTTTTCAGGAATTAAAATAGAATCTGAGCTTATTTGAGCAAGTGCGGGCAAATATCCATAAAACCCAAATCCAGATCCAATAATTCCTCTCATCAATTATTTAAAATCTTCTTTATTCAACACATCTATGATCTCACCTTTGTAACCATTGTTTTGTAAATACGTTTTTATTTCAGTGCTGATGTGCCATGCAAGATTTAAAATCGGTTCATCTAAATTTGTTTTAAAAAGATCATCATCCGATTGAATAGGAATTTTTGTTCCCGGTAAATAATGATCTATTTTCATAGAACCCGGTTTTTCATATACTGCCGAAATCATGTTCTCATCTAATCCTAATAATTTCACCAATATAGCAGCTCTTCCCGGAAAGGCTTTTGCTTTGATCTTACCATTTGTTTTAATGTATTTTTGTAAAAGTTCTTTTTTGTTTTTTTTCCATTGCTCAATACCTTTTTTCATTTCGGCAAATTTTTCTTTGAACTTTATTTCTTCGTCATCTACTTGTTTTGAATCGTAATTTATAACATCGCTCTTGAAATTTTTATCGCCAATAAATACCCGGATGTTTCCGCCATAGCGTGAAGGAAAATCAACATTAATAATTGCTTTACCTAATGACTCTGCTATATACATAAAAGAACGGTGACTATATGTTCTTGGATGTTCATGATAGAACGTATCGAATTGATAACCGCTAAGGACAGCTCCTAAGTAATGATTCTCAATAATTATTTTCGTGTCGCCATTTGATAAATAATTTAAAGCCTCAATCACTCCTTTTAAATCTTCAATATGAGCGAATACGTTTGTAAAGCAAATAAAATCAGGACGGCCATTTTTCTCAAGTAGTTTGTTAGCAATATCCAATGTGAAAAATTCATTTAATACATCATGCCCTTTTTCTACAGCATCGCTATAAGCTCCTGTTGGCTCAAAACCAAACGTTACGGCTCCTTTTTCTTTAAAAAAATCAAGAAGGCTTCCATCATTACAACCGATATCTAAAACTTTTTTACCATTCAGACTTCCAAAAACTTCTTCAGTTCTTGCAACTAAATTTTTCATTCCATTCAAAACATCCGCTGTAAATCTTGAACGGTAATGGTAAGTACTTGGGAATAATTCAGCTTTTGGAATTTGATATTTTTGATGTGCAGTAATACATTTTTCACAAAAAAGAATTTCGATAAGATATTCTTTACAATCCCTGTTCTCTTTTTTATTTACAAGATCGTCGCACATAGGATGTTTGCCTAAATCAAGAACCGTATACAAATCTTTATTACCACATACTTCACAAGAAGTTACTTTGAATGTATTATCGCTCATTTTAATTTTTTAAATAATTATTAATTTGTTGTTTGGTAAATGCTGTAATGTTTTTTTTATCGTTTAGTGCCACTTTGTACCACTCTATTGTATTTTGAATGGCTTGCTCTGAATTCATTTTCGGCTGCCAGTTCAATAATTCTTTTGCTTTTGAAATATCAAGATGCAGCAATCCTGCTTCGTGAACTGCGTTATCATCTACTTTATGTTCCGATGTTCCTTTACCCCATTTTTTAATGGACTGAGTTACTAATTCAGAAACTGGAAGTGTATCATTTTTATTTGGGCCAAAATTAAATGACGTAGAAAATTTTTTCGGTTGTTTAAATTGATTAGCTGCTAAACTAATATATCCTAAAAGAGGCTCCAATACATGTTGCCAAGGCCTCACTGAATTAGGGTTACGAACCTGAATTGCTTTTTGATCATTCAATGCTCTAATAACATCGGGAATAATTCTGTCTTGTGACCAATCTCCTCCTCCTATCACATTACCGGCTCTTGCCACTGAAACCGATTTTTTATGTTGCGAATAATCTTTAGGATTGAAAAAAGAATTTCTATATGAATCTATTATTATTTCTGCTGCTGCTTTTGATGCGCTGTATGGATCATAACCACCAAGCTTATCATTTTCCTTATAGTAATGACCGGATTCTAAATTAGAATACACTTTATCAGTCGTTATCATAACACAGATACAAGCTTTATGAAGGGAACGTAAAGCGTCAAGAAGATTTGCACTACCTTGTGTATTAACATTAAATGTTTCTAACGGAACATCATAAGATAATTTAACCAAAGGTTGTGCGGCCAAATGAAATATAAAGTCAGGTTGAAAATCCAGTATTTCTTTTTTTAGTTTTTCAAAATCCTGAATATCTGCTTCAACGGATAAACATAATTCTTTAGCATTTATTTGATTGTAAATATCAAGTTCGTTTTTTGGTGGCAGAGCATAACCTTTCAGTTCTGCGCCCATCGTATGCAAAACATTCAATAACCAGGTTCCTTTAAAACCGGTGTGCCCTGTAATAAATACTTTTTTGTTTTTAAGAATAGTGCTGATTTTACCTATTTCCATGTTTTCCAAACTGCGGTATTGCTATCCCACATTTCGTTCAAATCTTTTTTATCCTTTAATGTATCCATTGGCCGCCAAAAGTCGGTATGTTTAAAACTGGCAAGTTCATTTTCATTTGCCAAACTTTCTAAGGGTGTTTTTTCCCAAATAGTTGTATCATCTTTTATATAATCAAATACAGAAGGCTCGCAAACAAAGAATCCTCCGTTAATCCAACTTCCATCACCTTTTGGTTTTTCAACAAATTCTTGAACGTTATTATCTTCTCCAATTTGTAAACCACCAAATCGGCCGGATGGCTGAACGGCGGTAACGGTTGCTTTTTTGCCAGATTTTTTGTGATGTTCAACAAGTTCTGCAATATCGATATTGGCAACACCATCACCGTAAGTAAGCATAAAGGGTTCGTTACCGATAATATCTTTAATTCGTTTTATACGCCCTCCAGTCATTGTATCTTTACCTGTATCAATTAACGAGATCTTCCATTTCTCAGCGGTTGAATCTAATGTTTTTACAGAATTATTGGCAATATCTATTTCGATATTTGATTTATGTAAAAAATAATTTGAAAAATATTCTTTAATCACATAGCCTTTGTAGCCTAAACAAATAACGAATTCGTTATAACCATAAGATGAATAAATTTTCATGATATGCCAAAGTATAGGGCTACCACCAATTTCAACCATTGGTTTTGGCTTAATATCTGTTTCTTCTGATAATCTTGTACCAAGCCCGCCGGCTAAAATGACTACTTTCATAAATTTATAGTTTGATTGTATTCCAGAACAATTTAGGTCGAACAACTCCTCCCCAACTTCCATTATAATCTACTTTCATTTCGCTTGAATCGTGCGTTGAAAAGCTTAAAATACGATCCATAAAAATATCGTTAGTTTTAAAATTATCTGAAGAAAAAATGATATTAAAATAATAACTACCTTCATTTAAAAAATTAATAGGAATTTTAACTTGTGTTTTATACATACCGATTTCGTATGGCATATAATAAAACTCATCTTTGTTAATAGATGCTGATGGAGCATTTAAGCTCGCTAAAACCATATTATCATTTACATCCATTAAATGAATAGATACCTGGTAACGTTTATTAGGTTCTGAATTTTTGTAATAAATATTCAATATAGTTTCATGTGCAATATCATGTTCTGATGTCACATTATTATTATTCATCAATTCTAGTTTAGAAATTTTTAAACTCACACTTCCTGGTGCATTAACAATGTCACCTTCCCAACTAATTTGTCCTATTTCTTTAAAAGACTTATTAAGATATTCGTTAACCAATAAATGGGCTGGCCCATTTTTTATTAAGCGGCCTTTATCTAAAATAACCACTTTAGTACAAAGGTTTTTTACCGCTCCCATATTATGACTTACAAACAAAACTGTTCTTCCTTCTCCACTCACTTGTTTCATTTTCCCTAAACATTTTTTTTGAAATTCGGCATCACCAACTGCTAATACTTCGTCAACAATCAAAATTTCAGGCTCTAAATGGGCTGCAACTGCAAAAGCTAAACGTACCATCATGCCCGAAGAGTAACGTTTTACAGGCGTATCAAGGTATTTTGCTACACCACTAAAATCTACTATTTCCTCAAGCTTACTTTTTATTTCGGCTTTTGTCATTCCTAAAATGGCGCCGTTCAAGAAAATATTTTCACGTCCGCTAAGGTCAGGATGAAAACCTGTTCCCACTTCAAGCAATGCGGCAATTCGGCCTTTAATTTTAACTTCTCCGGTAGTGGGAGTTGTAACCTGCGATAATATTTTTAGTAACGTTGACTTGCCTGCCCCATTTTTTCCTATAATACCTAAAACTTCACCTTGCTTAATTTCAAAATTAATGTCCTTTAATGACCATACATAATCGCTGCCACCCGATTTACTACGATCATTTGCATCACCTACTTTCAAATAAGGATCTTCCTTACCCCTCACTTTATGAAACCATCTATTCAAATCATGGCTAATAGTGCCAGTACCAAGCTGACCGAGGCGATACTGCTTAGATATATTTTCTACTTTTAAAACGACCTTGCTCATAAGTTATACGGTATCCATAAATGATTTTTCAACACGATGAAAAATAACCAAGCCTATCATAAATAAAACGATTGTAAATAATGTGCTATAGCCCAGATAAAGCCAACTAAATTCTCCAACACCTAAAAATGCATATTTAAACGTTTCTATAATACTAGTAACAGGATTTGCAACTATGATCCATTTATATTTTTCGGGAACTATTGAGAGAGGATAAACAATAGGTGAAGCATACATCATTAATTGAATTCCAAAGGTGACCAAAAATTTTAAATCGCGGTATTTAGTAGTTAAGCTCGAAATAATAATTCCAAAACTTAAAGCCATAAAACCAATTAAAATAATTAAAAATGGAATTAACGCCAACATTTTATTTGGATGTATTAAATCGGATTGTACTAAATAATAAATCCAAATTCCTAAAAACAAAAGGAACTGTATTCCTAATTTAATAAGGTTAGAAACAACTACTGAAAGAGGAACAATCATGCGAGGGAAATATACTTTACCGAAAATATTCGCATTCGATGAAAATGTATCTGCTGTTTTAGTTAAGGTATCTGCAAAATAATTCCACAATGTAATACCACACATATAAAATAAAATTTGTGGTAAGCCATCTGTTGATATTTTTGCTAAGTTTCCAAAAATAACGGTGAAGGTAATTGCTGTTATAATCGGCTGAAGGAAAAACCACAAGGGCCCCAAAATGGTTTGCTTATAAATAGACACAAAATCTCTTTTCACAAACAAGAATAATAAATCCTTGTATTTAAAAATTTCTTTTATTCTTAAATCATACCATTTGGAGTGTGGTTTAATTGTTAAATCCCAGTGTTCTTGTTGATGCATTTTATTCAA
>Ga0208975_1001233_pt1 | contig 11086 bp, 22 predicted proteins | sample GreLakmeER78MSRF_FD_187700 | JGI IMG/M metagenome (GOLD analysis project Ga0208975, IMG submission 187700) | Freshwater lentic microbial communities from great Laurentian Lakes, MI, USA - Great Lakes metaG ER78MSRF (SPAdes) | ecosystem: Environmental > Aquatic > Freshwater > Lake | place: Great... | reverse complement strand
AACACTCATAGGTAGCAGCTACTTTATCTAGATAATCGTCTGCTTCACTAGGAATCATATAATGATTTAACAAAGTTTTACATGCGTTACGAACATGGATACTGTTATCAATATCTTCTTGGAAGAATACATTATTAGTGTAGCTTCTTATCAAGCAGCTTTTCAATTCGTCTACAAAGAAAGCATCCATCTGTTCTGGTTCAAGAGAAAACCAAACTTCATTATCAGATTCCTCTTCTTCCACAATGAACCAATCATCTTCATCTTCATCGTAGTAATACCAAGCATCGTCATCTTCTACATAGTAGTATTCAATGTCTTCATCTTCGTCATAGAAGTAGTTAACATCTTCTTCTTCTGCATCAGGAGTGTACAGCGTACCTTCTTTTGCTGCCTTGGCTAACAGAGTAACCAAAGCAAAGTTGATTAAACTATGTGTGCTTTCTTTATCCATATCCACATGGAAGTCTGCGCTTCCATCTTCATTTTCTCGATACTGGCTCAATTCAATTTTCATTTTGCTTTCCTTTCAGTTTTTTCCTTGTCAGTTTTTATTTTATGACAAGGCTTACACAACACCTGCAACTCAGGCAACTCACAAAACATTCTATCAATGTATACGTCCCAAGAAATAAACCCTACAGCCGGGTCAACCACTGGATGTATATGATCTACTTGCACATCCACTGCTACAAACTCTTCTTTGCATGTAGCACATTTATAATGCTGGGCTAAAAGTCCAGTCTTCTTATTTATCCTTCTCTCAATGAATGCAGATTTAAGAGCAGTGTATTTCGGAGGCCATCTACGTGAAGCTGCTCTAAGAGTAGACGTAATGAAACTACGAAACCTAGCATCTGTCCACTGTCCTCCGTTTCTAGTTTTTAGGGAAAGTTTCTTCAACGACATTAGATAGATCTATAGAAGACTCTTCTTGAGAAAAGAGATCACGGACAATGTCCAACGCTTCATCAATGTCCAACGCAACAAACTCAGCAGTGGTTTCTATATTATTACGTAGTTCGTTATATGACACTACATAGCCATTTGCTGCTGGTCTAATTTCTATGTGCTGTTCTGAAAACATTAAGAGAGTCCTTCAATATCAATGTAATTAAATACCACTTCTCTTGGAAACAAGGGATTGATACCTTCTGTTAAAGACTCTTCCACATATTCTCGCAACGAAATCTCATCTAAATAAAAAGATGGTATATCGTCAGGGTCAATAAATGCTGTCACTGATACACTCACTTTTATCATTCAGACTTCTCCAATCTCATATCAATGAGTCGTGCATATCCCATTATGTCGTGCCAACTATCACGATGGTAGCAGTCTCCATTCACAAGGCGTGACATCTTGTGGGCAATCATGTCTAAAGCTTCTGCCATATCAGGTTCTAACAGAGAATAGTTAACACCATATTTCAAAACAGTCTTTAAGTCCTGCGCTGTGGTAGCAATGTTAATAAATTCTCCGTAGTGTCTAGCTCTTCGGTCTAAAGTTTCTTCGACATTCATTATTGCTTTCCTCCTTGAGTTATTGTATCCGCAGTTAATACAAAAGTATCGCTAAAGCTATTGTGGTTTGGGTCGTATACCACTTCACCAATATCGCCATAGTATTTACTACAATATTCCATGATTTGTTTAGCAATGTCTTCATGTTCTTCCATAAAAGGTACTACAGATGCGATAAGAACACCCATCCCAACCATATCACCCATGTGTTCTTTCTTCAAAGTGACAGGGCCAAAGCCTGTGACAAGCACCTCAAAGTCTCCATCCCACATACCATTTTGTATAGTGGGACGTAAAATTATAGCCACATCATTAGGCCGCAGTTCTGTTTCTTTCGTCATGATTTTCTTTCGTAGGAGGTTGCCATTGCTGTCCTTCACTTCTTCTTAACCAGAGCAGCCTAGCATTTTCTAGCACTCTTTCTTCGTCACCATCATATGCTGCTACACAAGCCGCATATAATTCTTCTTCAGTGATAAGCTCATTTAAAAGCTTGTCAGCTTTAACAGGGCCTATCCCTTGTAAGCCAATGATATTATCAGCAGCATCACCTGTCAAGATTTGTTTATAAAAAGAATACATGCCTTGCTCAGGCGTAACGTGATAGCCCTGCTTCTTTACAAAGTTGTAATGCCATCCTGCAATTTGATCTAAGTCTTTATCTACAGAAGCTACAACACATTCTTCTTTAAGCACAGAAGCTTCAATTGCTATAGCATCATCTGCTTCTTGTCCTTCAACAACGACAGCACCCCACTCCTTCACCATGTGCTGGCGTAGGGCAGGGAGATGTTCAGGTTTAGGGGCTGTTCTGTTTCCTTTGTAGACAGCAGTGACTGCTATGTTGTTCCTGAAGTTGTCTTTTCCTGTGAGAAAAAGTTTCCACTGATCAACATAGCAACCATCAAAGGTGTTGTCTACACCACATGTAAGAATGTCAGCAATATAACTATTAAGCGTATGCTTAGCAGTGATTGTGCTTTCATTCTTACATGCAAAAGCGATGCGATATCCTATCAAATCTGCGTCAATTAATGCGATCATTTTCTATGTGGTTATGATGTCGTATTCGATGGCAATTGGAACAAAGCAAAATACATTTATTAAGTTCAGTTTTAGCTTTCTCAAAGTTTCGAGTTCCATTCAAAAGGGCTGAAGGATTTGCTTCCTTCTCAGACATATCTAAATGGTGAAAGTCATACACATAAGGGGAGAAAATCCCACTACAATCTGCACATTTACCACCAAGATATTCGATTGCTTTTCGTTTATTCTCTCGACCATTCTCTAGAACCTTATTGTTAAACTCAACAATGTAGTTTACATCTTTGCGTCTTTCAAGCCTATGTTTTCTAGCCCTATCATTTGCACATTCCTTACATGCATTACCCATTTTTGAGAAAAGATTTTTTTCTTTTAAGGAACTACACGCAGGACAATACTTGTGATCGTTTGGGATTAGTTGTCCATTAAACAAAAACTCCCACTCAGCTACAGACCCATTTAAATTACGCCGCTTTACTCGCCGTTCTAACATAGCATATCTCCTATTCTATAAACTATTTGGATAAGTTATATCGAATAAGGATATGCTTGTCAAACACTAATCAGCTATCATTAGTCAGCAGCTTGTTCGGGGAACAAAGGAAGCTGTGCCTCATTAGCCTGAGAAGTTTGGGCTTGCAAAGCCTCAACTTGTGGAGCAGCTTGTTGTTGGATAACAGTGATGTGCTGAGCAGAAAACTCGAAAGGGAGTTTACCCAATCCTGTCAAAGCAGCATTAACAGTGTCGATGTGGAGATCAAGTTTAATTTTCATTTTGTTTTCCTTTAAAGAACGTCTTCGTCATCGGCATCAATACCACCAGCACCAGCATACTCAACCAAGTCAGTGACGACAAGCTTGATCAGCGAGGGGCTGACACCTTTTTTAGTTTTATATGTCCAATCATAACTACCAACCAAAGCCTTGGCCTTGCTACCATTACCAATGTCTTCAGTGATTTCTTCACCATCAACATCGAATGCTTTCATTGGTTTGTTCTTAGACTTACAAGTGATGTAACGTCCCATGTCAGCCTTCTTCTCGCTGTCTTGATTGACAGAGATGCCCATTTCCTCCAGAGCTTCTGCTGCTGCGTCAGACAGGTTACACAAGTTGACTTGGTAAGCACCACTCATCTCATTCATCTTGCTCAATTGCGCCCAATAAATGTCGCATTTAATCTTCAACTTCTTTTTTTCATCAGTCATTTCAATTTCCTTTATCAAAACCCACCAGTAACGTCAGTGGCAATCACGCCAGTTGTTGCCAATCTTTCCCTCAGCATCAACAGGACATCTAAATTGTAACACTTCTCCTGCTTTTGTTGCAGCTTCTTCAATAATTTTCATAGCTTGTTGTGCCTGAGATACATCAACTTCCCATTGTGTTTCATCATGAACAAAAGCTATAAGCTTTGCATCTATGTTAGCTTCATTCAAAGCCTTCGTAGATTCTATAAGCCATTGCTTAGCCACCACTGCACCAGCGCATTGAAGCAAGGTGTTTAAGGCAGCGTGTTGTGATCTTATCCACAATATTCTACCATCAAGGCCGGGCAGTTTACCATTGACACCGATCTTGTTTATCTTATTCTTCAGCTTCTTTAAAGCTGGAGTGTTGTCAAGAAAGTTTTCAATAAGTTTCTTGCCTTTTGTTGGAGACACACCAGCAGTGAGTCCAATCTTAGCAGCACCAGCACCATACAACATTGCGTATGTCATAGTCTTTGTTTGATTACGAAACTTCTTGTGCTCACTATCACCATCATCCTTCACTGTGCCTTTAGGAACAAGCCCAAAAGCTTGGCAGTTCTTCCAATGTATATCACCCTTCAAGAGTTCTTCTTGCCACTCCAGATCACGCATGTAGTGGGCTAGGCAACGTAGTTCAATGCCACTCAAGTCTACACCCACCTGCACCTTCCCTTTAGGCACTGTCCACATCTCTCTGCACTCAGCACCATAGGGATTACCTACGGCTGGAACCTGTGCCATGTTAGGGCTGCTGTGTGTACACCTGCCTGTCACTGCACCATTGGTAATCACCCTGCCATGCACCCTGCCATCAGGTTGTACAAGCTCAAGCCAACTACTAATCTGTGCTACACGTTTTTGTAGCATCAAGTATTCAGAGACAAGCTTTGCTTCTGGTAGATCAATGCCTTCCAACACTGTCTCATCTACAATGATGTGGCCCTTCTCTGTCTTCTTCGTGAACACAACACCAAGCCCTTGCAAACGCTCAGCTATTTGTTGTCTACTACCGGGATTAAAGATGGTGGTTTTGTCTTTCAATTGTTTGCCTGTCTTATCAGACCAGCGTTGTTCCACAATTGGTTTAAACACTTCCTGCATCTGTGCTTCAATGTCAGCCATGCGCCCACTAAGCTCAGCCTGTAACAGCATGGCCTTGCGCTCATCAAGCATGAAGCCTGTCTCTTCCATCTGCTTACAGACAAGAGCCACTTCATGTTCAAGCTGTATGCTCTTAGCACTGAAGCCTTCATCAGCCATCACTTTAATTAGATGTATGTGTAGTCTTCTAAGCAGCAATACATCTTGCTCACAATACTTAGCCATTTCTTCAGACCATCCACCATCAAAGTCTGTGAAAGAAATCTTATGCTCTCCCAAACGAATACCCCATGCTTCAAGGCTGTGTAAGGATGGTGCTTTCTGTCCCTCAATACAAACCATTTCAATGTCAGGTTTGTACAGTCTAGATAGGATGAGAGTATCCACTAGCTTGCTTGGCTGGATGACAATTCCCCACACTTTCTGTAACACTGGTGCATCAAAGCCAATGATGTTATGTCCACACACTTCATCATCACCTAAGTATTCCAGCAAGCCTTCGGGATTTCTCCAGTGTGTAAGCACACCGTCTTTCATAGTGATACACAGCCATATAGTGTCATGGCTTGTGTTTGTTTCTATGTCAAGATAGATCATTGTGTGGCTTGTATATTGTGTTCAGTGTTTCAAAACTTCCATCATCAAATTTATTTACCACAATGCTTGTGAATATTTTTCTTTGTCTGCCCAAGATAGGATGGACATGGACTACTCCATACACTACAGCCTGTGTAATTTCATTGCTATCTTGTTTGTACAATTCTTTCTGTTCATCAGTTATTAAATCAGTAAAGAAATCAGCCTCACCAACAAAAGTGACAATTGGTTTTTGTTTCATAATGCTTCACCTTCCTCCTCAACAAATTCTAACATCCTACCAGTGTGCTTGTTGTAAAGCAAGTTACCAGCGGGGCCTGTTGTTCCACTAAACCTGTTCTTAAGCACACGAACCTTAGTCATGTTCCGCACTTGTTCTTCTTCTGCTTGACCATTGCGTTCAAGACCAACCACCATATCACTAAGCTGAGCAATGGAACCACTACCTCTTAGCTGTGCTAATGAAGTGACAGCACCTTCCTCATGCCCCTTATCAGAGGGACGTTTAAGATGGCTGACAATGATGAGAGCTATGTTTGTTTCTTGTACAAGCATACGAAGCTTGGTCATAATTTCATCAATGGCTTTACGCTCATCACCGCTCTCTTGTGCAGACACAATGATGGATACGTGATCAAGGAATATGTACTTACAACTAAGTCCTTTTGCCATGTAACGAACACGATTGATAATGTTATCTGTTGATGTGCTTCCAAAGTGGTCAAACAAAAACAATCTGCCTGTTCCTAATGTATTGTCAAAGGCTCTCTTGCGTTCTTCTTCTCCCACCTCATGGTCAGGTAGGTGTAGTGGAACATTAGCTGCAAGAGACATGATGGATAAGCCTGTCTTACGAATGCTTTCTTCCAAGAACATAAGGCCAATGTTGTCCTCTGTCTTCTGCACAATGTGCCACACAATTTCTCTAAGCACTTGGCTCTTACCCAAACCACTACCAGCAGTGATGGTGACAAGTTCACCAAAGCGCATACCATAGGTGAGTTCATTGAGTCCTTGCCAAGGATAGAAGCAATCGGCTGGAGCCAAAGGCTTAGACATTTCATCCCATAAGGTGGAGCCAGAGACAATGCCATCTGGCACAAACTGTTCAGCCCTCCACCACCTATCTACAAAGGCAGCTTCCTTGCTTTCAGAAAGCCAATCACATGCATCCTTGTAATCAGGCAGTGGTTTAAACACCTTGCACTTGCTACCGAAAAGCTCAGCCACTTCCTTAGCTGCCTTCACTCCATGCTCATCACCATCAAAACATACTATGATGTTTTCAAAGCTGTTAATATATTCATAATATTGCTTGCAATCTTTCAACGCAGAGCCAGCACCATTACGTATGGACACAACAGGATACTTAGATCCTGTCATTTGATATGCAGCCAGTGCATCAAACTCCCCTTCCACTATTGTGAGATAGCGCCCACCAATGGGGAACAAATGTTGTCCAAACAATGTACCCTTACCCCATGCACCAGCAGTGGAGAAAGATTTTTCTTTTGTGCTTCTAACTTTTGCAGCTACAAGCTGACTGTCCTTATCGTGATAGGGAAAGTACAAGTTGTTGTCACACTTAACAACACCAAACTTTTCCATTGTTGCTTTAGTGATGCGTCTGTCAGAGACGGACACTGACATGCCTTCTCTGTATTGTTTAAGAAAGGATGTGTCCTTCACTTCTGTTTCTTCTGTAAGCATTGTGTATGTTTCCTCTGAGGCTATGGTGGTGGGAGTGAATGTATTACATACAAAGCACTTGGTTGACATGTCATCATTTATTGATAGCCCATCTGAACTACCACAATGATGGCAAGGCTGATGTGTTTTAATAAATGTTAAAGATTTATTTCCCACGCTACTCCTTTGTAAGTTATGTCGTGTGTCTTTAAAATGTTACAGTAGGCATCAAAAAGTTGATGCATCCTACTGTTGTGTAGTGCTGTGATGCCAAGAATTAAATTGGCTTGTTCATCTTCTGTCATAGGTATTGGTCTATCCATCATAGCCCATAAAAAAAGATCTAAGTCTTCTTTTGTAGTCCATGCTTGCATTATTAGTTGTTCTAAATCAGTAAACTTCATAGATGTTTTTCCTTATGTTCTTTAGCTATTGCTTCGTCCAGAAATATTTGACCACAAATAAGACAACGCCACGCACAACTTTCCACAATTATAGTTTCTTTGTTGCTGTGTTGTCCACGCACCCTTCCAAAAAATGTTTTAATTTTTTCAAGCACTGTTTTTCTTTTTGAGTTTGGCTGCTGCCCATGCAACTCCTTGGTCAAAGGTGTCGGGCATGTCTTCAATTTCTTTCCAATCCTCATCCGTCAACCCCTGCCATGTAACTTGTTGTTTTTGCAACTTGACATAGGCTTCTTTGGCGAACTTGATTAAGTTTTCTTGACTCCATACATCAAACGCTGGCATTTCGTTGTCTCCTGCTTTCAATCATGTGTTCTTCTCCTCAGTGTAGCCGTTCTTTTGCTTGAGTCTGTCGTCAATGGCCTGTACAAATTCCCTCAAACTTAAATCTTCTTTGTCTAATTCGTCAAATTCTTCATCCGTCAGCCCCACCCATGTGCGCTGTGGTGAGGTGTCATAAAGTGCTTTTACTTTCCGTTTGTTGTGCGGAAATTTTCTATTTCTACGTTGCATTTCTTGGCGAGCTTCTAGCTCGGAGTCAAAAGATGGCAATGCAATAAGCCCATCACAATACACAGCCCACGCGACAGGCTCTTGCTCTGGCTGTGCCAAATGCCTACCTCTTGGTGTGCAAGGTTCTAAACAGGTGTTGTATTGCTGACAACACACTTTTGGCTCTGTGCGCTGTGGTGGGTGGGTGGCTAATTTACGCACACAAGCGTTCCATCCATCTGCGTATGCGTAGGCTGAATCGTTATCTGCTAATGCTTTCATCTCTACTACAGGCTCTTGCTCTGTGCGCTGTGGTGGGGTGACAAATATAGCTTCGCACTCAAACCCATTTTTATTCCATATTTCGATATCTTGATAGGTCATACCTGTTTCTTGCCATCCGAAGTATTGCCAACCGCCCCCAACCTTTCGTCTTCTCCACGCCACAGGCTCTTGCTCTGTACGCTGTGGTGGGTATTCCACCGTGCCTGTCTCTGCATTGAAATACTCGCACTGAAAGCAAGCGCCTTTGCAGTCTTCGTAGTTGGGGCATTCCTGCATTGGCCGGGGTGGCTGTGCCAAGGCTTCACGCTCTTTGGTGGCTATCAGTTTTGCAAAGTGATAGCGGGTAAACATTTCACCATCTTCAATAGACTGACGCATAGCCTGTTGCCACATGGTGTCGATTTCATCTTGTGTCATTTCTTATCCTTCAACCAGAGGCAATCAAAAAAGATACGCATCATCAAGCGCACAAACCAACTCGGCTCTTTGCCTTTTACTGGTCGATACACAATACCCATACCGCCGGGTCGGTTTCCAAACAAGAAGCACTGCCACTCAGATTGTTCTGTTATTTGGAATTTGTAGTTTCCTTCCACACTAAGTTTGACCTGTTGCCCGTCAGGTGTTTTGTACATGAACTCTTTTCCTTGTGTCATGCTTCCCTCGCCTTCAGCATTGCGTCTGCTATTGCGTAAGCCTGTGTTGGTATCTCTGAAAATAAGCCATCGTTGTCAATTAACGCTTGCATAGCCTTTGCCGCCATGTAGTCACGCAGACTCATGCCTTTGTCGTTCCAAATATTTCCTGCGTTGCTTCCGTTTGGAAATGCTGGTGGGTTGTTCATGTTTGTACCTTTGCTGCTAGATAAAGCCCAACATTACCTAAGCTATAACCAATAAAGGCTATGCCCAATCCTGTATTACCTTTTAGCAGCAGATCTACAGCCACCACCAAATACACCACACCAATCATTGCTATAAGCCAAGCACTCATACCTTCACCTCATATTGTTTAAGCACAAGCTGCAAAGCAGCAAGCAACTCTTCGTCTTTAATGTTATCACCCTGTTGAAGCTCCCATCTAATTAAAAACTCAAGCTCATCTACAACAACAGCTTCAATTTCTTCTCTAGTCATCTAAGCTCTCCAAAAACATTACAATGGCTACAAACACAGCACCACCTACAAACCCGCCAATTGCACACAATGCAAAAAAGGTAATTACAGTTTCAATCATACAAACCCTCTCATCCTTGCTGCCACTGTAGCACCCTTCAGCGTATGCTTCAAGTATGGTGCAACACTTTGGGGTGTAGCATGCCCCGTCATAGCCATGATGTTAGGCAAAGGCACTTCTGCCTCAATCATCTCAGTCACTGCCGTCCTACGTAAGTCCATAAGCTTTATATCCGCAGATATATTTGCTTCAGTTTTTATTACATCACCAACCCTTGCTAAGTTCATTAATGAATAAGGAACCAACCCACCATTTCTATCTGACATATAACTAGGTGCAACATATTGTTGCCATCCATACTCTTCGTGTTGTTGCTTAAGCATTGCTTGCAGCCCTTCAGATGTGGGCAAAGTGATACGTGCTCTACGCTTGCTCTGCTCAAGGGTTAGAACACCTGTCTCTGTGTTGTAGTTTTCCCACTTCAACATACGCATGTCTCCCATACGCTGTCCCCATTCGTATGCCATCTGCACAATGAGTCCTACATTACGCCATTTAAAATTGCTGTAAGCCACATCAAGGAATGCTTTGACATCTTCCTTTGTCCAAACAGTTTTACGTGCCTTCTCAATCCTTCTCTGCACCTTACTGAATGGATTGTAGTTGGTGTAGCCCTGCCTAATGGCATAGTTAAACAACAAACGATAGACAGCCAAGCTATGGTTAGCCAAACTAACACTGTGAGCAGCGTGTTCTTCATAAACACGTTGACACATGGGTGTCTGTATGTCTTCAAGCTTAGCCCATAACAACGGCACACCACCCATCCTGCTTCGATACCACATCTTTAGATAATAAAGATAGCTCTGCTGTGTCATTGGTACAAGTTTAGCAAAGCTCAAACTATTCTCATAGCTTTTAATCACCTCACTAAGCTTCGCATTAGTGGATAGATTTTTCAAGTGCTTTCGTTCTTGTCTCCACTCATCTAATATTTTGTTCTGTTCTTCAGCTAGAGCATAGGCTGTTTGATAAATGTTACCAAGCTCTATACGTTTAACAGCACCAGCATCAATTGCATCCTGTGGGGGGTTGTACCTCCACTTAGATTTGTTGCCTGTTTTATAACGTAAAACATACCGTGGCATGCTCATTCTTGTTTCTCTCCAATGTAACCAACAAGCCTTGCTGTTCTGCGTAAGTCTTCTATGACAAGCTCAGCATGCTCTGCTGATATGGCATAGACAATGCAAGTACGTAGCCCTTCATCAGTGATGTAACCAGCAACGAATGGCTTCCACTCAATACCTTTGTCGTCTTTGAAGTTCATTGCTCACCCATTTCATAAAGTGTTTCTGCCATCTGCAACAACTCATCATGCTTCATCAGCTTGTTAGTCCATCGCTTTGGCATAGCTGAATATCCATAATGCCTACCAGCTAACATGCCTGTCACTGCACCT
>Ga0208975_1001232_pt1 | contig 11102 bp, 19 predicted proteins | sample GreLakmeER78MSRF_FD_187700 | JGI IMG/M metagenome (GOLD analysis project Ga0208975, IMG submission 187700) | Freshwater lentic microbial communities from great Laurentian Lakes, MI, USA - Great Lakes metaG ER78MSRF (SPAdes) | ecosystem: Environmental > Aquatic > Freshwater > Lake | place: Great... | reverse complement strand
ATCTTTTTCATAACTATATCCAAATATAGTGTTTTTACCACTCTTTTCATCTTTATATACAAGAAAAGCACATTTATTCGCTGGGCTACGATAACTATAAGTCTTTCTCTTATAATATACAGTATCAGGATTCTCCAAAAGTAAGTCTCTAAATCTGGTCATATAGTTATAAATATTAGTCAAACCTACTCTTATGCTTACTTTTAAAGTGTTTCAACCGTTCCATTATTTCTTCACGTTGTTTATCAGTATAAAACGACCAATCCCTCAACTCTTCCCAAGTACGTCCACATCCTTCACATAGTTTATTATCAACTACTACACAGATTCTTTTACACGGGGTTTTCATATTATTTTTTTACACAAAAAAACCCGTTCATTTCTGAACGGGTCAATTGATTTTACTTTAAATGTTTTTTGCTTTTTCTATAATTTCTTTTAACTTTTTACTCTTTTTAGCGTCCATTGCTGCTTTCTTCATTGGTTCTGTTTTGTTGCCGTCTTTATCCAAATCTAAAAAGTCAGGCTTTGCACCTTCTTCGTAACATTCATCACATTCCATATATTCCATCATCTTATCAATATCAGCTTCTTCTAGTTTTCTACCAACATATGGAGTAAGTATTTTCTTGATTTTACCAAACAAGTCAGCATCGCCTTGGTCACCAGCAAATCTGTTTTTGTCACTGTGTTTGTCAATTTTATTCACAAATTTCTTGGTAATCTTGCCTGGTTCTTCTGCTTTTGGAGCATCAGCTTTTGGAGCTTTTTTAGCAACTGGCTTTTCAACCTTTGGTTCGGCCTTTGGTTTTTCAGCTTTTTCAGCTTTTTTAACTTCGGTTGCTACTTCTTCGTATACTTCTTGTATAAGTTTTTTTAAATCTGTTTTGGTCATAATAGTATTATATTGATGTTATAGAAATAAATATAACAATCAATTGGTTATAATTTGTTTTTTTATCAAACCATCATACCATTTTCTACCAATTTCACTAAATCTATAGTCCCACTTTAGGGTGTAACGACTTTGTAATTCGTTAACCATCGCCGTAGCATATCCTCTACGACGATGTTCATAACTTATGTTAATAAATTCAATATATACAATATCATCATAGCTGTTGACCTTGTAATACTTACAAAAGCCAACAGCATTATCTTGTTTATTTAAAATTTCACAATTGTATTCGTCTCGGTTATTGTTGTAACCCAAATACGTGTGAATGAATTTCATAAACTAAGCGTGACACAACCAAGCTTGTATATTAAATCTCTTGTTTTCCCAAGACAAATCCTTCGGTGCTGTAATTTCACTACAAGCGTGAAACACACTAGATGGAAAAATAGCCAATTGATTGCTGGTTAATGGTAACTTATAGGTATTGTTCTTGTACATAAAGTATTGTTCGCCACCTTTCATTACACTTGGATCTTGTACTAATGTAAGCGCGAATGTAAATGCGTTTTGTTTGTTTACCTCTATACCATCCCAAGTCATACCACTAACAGATAAATCACGATGCCAATTATAATAACCACCGTCACCATAGTTGATGATATGATACTTATACAAATATCTGTATTTTGAATACGCGTTTAATTCTTCATTTTTAGCGTGGGTTAGAAAATCTAGTGTTCCTTGGTGAAAAATATATTTGCTCAGATTTGATATATAATAACCCAAATCTTGATTTTTTTCTTGGTTCTGTTTTTCAAACGGAAGCCAAACATCTTGTCCAGTACACAATGGACTCAATGGTTCATCTGGATTATAAGCAAGTCCATCATTATAACCACCACTCCAATGTGGTACACCAAAATGCGGTTTTAATCTAATAAAGTCTTCATATAGTTTTTTTACATAATCTCTGGGAAGAAAATTATCAATTACTACAAGAGGAATGGTTTCGTGTTCTACAGGAATATACATAACATTTATATTTTTAATTATACCAACCAGATACGCTAATTCTTTCTTTGTTTGAATTGTTAACCACCTGAGTTACACAATGAGGTGCAACTCCAGCGGTTACTTCAAAAATAACCAATTTATTAAAAGATGGATTAATAGCTCTAATGTTGTTTTTGTCTCTCAGATCCAAATATAACCCACCAAAATCAGGATTCCAATCTTTGGTTAAATGACACACAAATGCCAGCTTGCCATTTACATCATCTGTATGATTACTTAAAAAACATTTTTCAGAATAACGACTTACAAATGTTTTATCACCCGTCGTAATATTTACATCTGTTACACTATTGATAAAGTCTATCATTTCTTTACCGTTAAAGAAAGCCATTGTTTCATTATAAACAGTACAATTGAACTTTTCCATTACCCCAGGCATTGTTTTAAAGAAAAAATAACTAAACAAATTGTTATCTCTAGCATTACAAGCGTGTTGATACGCTTGTTCCATAACATATCTGTTGGTAGGAACATTTTGCCACCATTCCCAATCACCTTCATATCTAAGGGATGGCATATATGTAGCACACCAATGCTCTTTATTCATCTCAGTTGTATAGTATTTTTGCAACTTTTCAGCCCATTCTTCTGTCAAAAAGTTATCTATTACAACTCGTCTGTTTTTGATAAATTCTTCTTTATAAGCAGACGCATTGATATTTTTTATATTAATCATATATTAACCATTTAAAACGTTTTTGACACATCCTTTTGATAGAGCTAAAATTTCATCAAGTGTTTCTTTTACTCGGATACCAGCACCATTATGCGCTGTAATAATCGCTGTGTGTTTACCACTTACACTAGGTTCCATACTAATTGCCCTATCCAAATTAAATAGAATAGGAACATAATTGCGTGTATTATCGTGATTCAGATCCAACTGATTTAGTTTAATTAAATGTGCCATATTGTCTATTAATATATAACGAGTATTTTAGTAGGTCAAGTAAAATATGAAAATATAATAACTACTTATAGTTAATGGCAGTTACTAATACATTTGGATCAGTTTGTGAAACTTGGAACTCATATTGTTTCACTTGGGGTGATTGTATTGCTTCTGTTGTTGAAGTTTTGGAGGGAGGAGCTAGAAATCCTCAAGAATGGGGAGATCATCCTTTTGATAATTATGAAGATCAACAAAAAGCGTTACAAGATTTTCAATTAAAGAATCCACAAAAAACAGCTAAACTTGTTGACATATTATTAATGTGTCAAAATAAAAAATATAAGAAAACTATTGAAATACCCGACAAAAAGATATTTATAAAAGTAAATGACGTAAACTTTATTATTGATACACTTAATGAGGTAGGCGTTGACATAAAAAATATAAGAAAGTACAAAGACGATGAGCTACAAAATTTACTTGGATAAAGATTTTGCATTTGAATGTGAAGCAGCAATTAAAAATGCATCATACAAAAACAGTTCTGCTCGATTGATCCTCGAAAGCGACGACGTAAATCTTGTGTTTTATGGTAACGTCGATAAAAATACAATCAATGTACCAATCAAAAGTTTAAAGAAATACTTTACAGAAAAAGATAGTGCAAAAATCAAATTGGAAGTTATTGTAGAAAATCAATTGGTTACTCCGTGGGAAAGTGAAGTTGAATTTGATAATTATAATAAGGTGGAAATCAAAGAAATCAAAAATATCAAACAAAACCCATTGGTAGAAATTAAAATAAAAGAAGAACCAAAAGAAGAAGTTATCGTTGAAAAAACAAAACCTGTAGATAGTCCAAAACAAAGTCTTTTAAAGAATATCAACGAAGAAATCAAAAAGATAAAAGCAAACGGAAAAATAAATAAAGAGGCAAAAAAAGAATTAATTAAAAATCTATTACAAAAAGGTTTATAATTAATATAATATGATATGCCAGTTTTTCCATCACAAAATCTAAATACACAAAAAATTTGTGAGTCATATCCAAAATTGTTACAAGTATATAGCAGTAGCTTAGTTCTAAACGGTACAGGTAGTTTAATAAAATTTTTAAATCTTACATCAAGTTATGCACTCAATTGTAACTGTCCGTCAGGATCAGTCAACACACAACTATATACAGGCAGTACTTATCCAATTACAAGTAGTTGGGCATTATATACACTGACCAGTAGTTATATACAAGTTACAGGTGTAAGTTATCCAGTAAGAAAAATCAATAACAACTACACTATAGTAAGAACCACTGATTATACTATTCTATGTGATGCAACTAGTGGTAGCTTTGATGTTAAATTGCCAAATCCATCGGGTAACACAAACATTTATAACATAAAAAAAATAGATCGCACAGGTCATTGTGTAAACGTGATGGTAACAAATGCTTCTTATATAGACTATGATATTACCCAAAGTATTTGTCATAGAGGTACAAATATGACCATACAAAGTGATGGTACAAACCAATATTGGATATTATAATTTATGTCATACTTCGAAAAAACAAGAATATTATCAGCCGATAGTCCAAGTGTAGATGCTTTCGGTAAATGGAGAGTAAGTCAACCAACCACTCTATTTGATGGTAAACAAATCGTAGATAGTGGTAGTTTCTATTTTGATATCAAAACAACATCTGACGGTACTGTAACGTGGAATAGTGGTAGCGCTCAAAGCACTATGAAAGTAACGTCCACAAGTGGTAGTAGAGCTATAAAACAAACCAAAAGAATATTTGTATATCAACCAGGCAAAAGTCAGCAGATCATTTGTACAGGCAAATTTGGTACTAAAATAGATGGTATAAAGAAAAGTATTGGTAGCTTTGATGATAACGATGGATACTTTTTCCAAACAAGTGGTAGCAGTTTTGGTGTGGTACTAAGAAAAACAATAAATAGTGTAAAAACTGATACATTTATAAGTCAAAGCACTTGGAACTTGGATAAAATGAATGGTTTGGGTCCATCGGGTAATACATTAGATATAACTAAAGCACAAATATATACCATGGATTATGAATGGTTAGGTGTGGGTAGAGTAAGATATGGTGTAGTACAAAAAGGTATATTGATATATGTACACGAAATAAACAATTATAATAGTTTAGACACTGTTTATTTACGTAATCCTAATTTGCCTATAAGATACGAAATGAGTACCCACAAAAATACCACAACTGGTAGCTTGATGACTCAAATATGTAGTACAGTTATAAGCGAAGGTGGTTTTGATAATACAGGCAAAAGAGTGGTTATTACAAGCAATAACGGTGCTACTATTGGAGCAAGTCAATATGATGCTGTATTATTTATCAGATATAATAGTAGTACTTCTAAAGGGGCTCAAATTATCCCAGAACAGTTAGATTTGTTAATAAAGCCTGGTAATAGCAGTACATTTGCTGGTAGATGGGAATTGTTGGTAAATCCTACAGTAACTAATGCTGTAACTTATAATAATGCAAGTGGTAGTGTAGTAACACAAGTGGCTGTGGTAAGTACTGGTAATGTTATAACAAATCCCGGTACAATTATAGCAACTGGATACTTTGCTGGTACTGGTGCTAATAGTGTAGCTGAAATGGCTGTACTAGATCCATACTATGGTTTGGGTAGAAAAATAGATAATACCAGTGACGTTTTAGCTATTGGTATCAAAACATTAGATAATACCTACACAGTATATCCATCATTAATAGTAAGAGAATTAACATAAAATGTGAAGATATATAAACCAACATTTATTGCTAATCACTACAAAAAACAACCACACGAATAAAAATACTCGAAAATAGAATCTCACAACTAGAATCTAAACAATAACCACAAAAACCCCACCAAATTAATGATGGGGTTTTTTATTAAATAATTTTAACGATTTTTCCACTTTTTTCCCACTTCTTTACTATTTATTAGTATGGGAAGAAAAAAGAAATATACAACTGAACAACAACTTAACGACGCAAATAAAGAAAAATATATGCGGTACTATCATAATAATATCATTGAAAGAAGAAAAAAAGCATTAGAAAGATATTATAAAAAGAAAGAAGAGAAATGAAACTCTATTTGATGATAAAAACACATAATATAACTGGCAAAAAATATTTATGCAAAAAACAAGCTAGAAATGATATAGAAGCCATTAAATACACAGGATCAGGTCTTAAATGGAAACCACATTTAAAAGAATTTGGCAAAAATTTTACTACTGAAATTTTATTTGTTTGTCCAATTGAAAACAAGAAGGAATTTAGAAAAATAGCTATGGATTATAGTTATAAACTTAATATTTTAAGTGATTCAAATTGGATGAATATGATATTAGAAGATGGCGGTGGTGGTTCAACATCAGAAACAAATGGTAGTAAAGGTAAAAAATGGATTTATAAAGATGAACAAAGAAAAAGTGTATGTCAAAATGTATTGCAAGAGTACCTATCAAATGGTTGGACTCTCGGATTTCCAGAAAAATTTAAAAAAATTATTTCTGATTATAGCAAAGGAAAAATTCCGTGGAATAAAAATAAAAGTTTAAAACTTCCACATGAATATACATCAAGAATTTGTAAGAAAAAATACAACTCCAATAAATCTAATAAATATACTAGTGAACTTAGAAGTTTAACTGCAAAAGAATGTTTAAATAGACCAGAAGTATTATTGAAATTTAAACAACCAAGAAAATCTCCAATTACAGCAAAAAATGTAACCACGAATGAAATTAAAACTCTTGGTAGAAGACAATGGCACGATGTTTACCAAATAGATTATAGGAAACTTTTGAAGGGATATACATCAAAAGGATGGAAGATGGTAGTGGTACCGGGACTTGAACCCGGAACTTCACCCTTATAAGGAGTGTACTCTAACCACTTGAGTTATACCACTATCAAAAATTGGAGCGGGTCCGAACTTTGCATTTCGCCTTTTAGTCTGGTAGACTAACGTGCTCTCTTTACACCTGACCCGCATTTTAAATTCAAATAGGAAGGACTAATGATTACCTCCAAGTTTCAGAATCACGACTGGTTATTCATCCACAATCCACACGGGTAATTACTCCTTGTGTTAATGACTGATGGGATTTTGTTTTCCCCACAACGGGCTACGATTTATCATATATTTTAGCTACGGTCCCGCTACGCTCAAATTTGGGGTTGAACGACCTCAAATTCTCCATAGACTTACCCTCCATGATTCCTACTCCAACCAATATACAACGTTTTTCAACGTCATATATTGTGCGTTACAACTAAACTAATCGTTGTTCCGCCACTATCTTAAATTGTTAAAGAACTATCAAAAAATGGTAGGCGTGAGTGGATTCGAACCACCGCTTTACAGATTTTCGTACCACTATAATTTTCATTACACATTTCTGTTTTGTGGTCTGGACTTTCTCTTCATCATAACATTTCTGTTTTAGATGTTTGCCGTTAAGTCTCTACACCTTCTCATTTCTGAGCTTGGCTCGGGATTGGCAGTTAAGCTTTCCCCGAATTTGACAAATTCTACTTTAGAGATTTCTCTCTAAGCACTCAATTTACGCTAAAGTCTGTTGACTCTTCCGCTGGTCTACACGCCCATTTAAAACTTTTTAAAGAACCATCACTTACTACTCTTTCATCTTACCACATCTTACTTACTTGTCAAACAAGTTTTTCAGAAAAATGGTAGCTAGGGTCAGATTCGAACTGACACTGGACACTTTTTGAGAGTGCTGCCTCCTGCCGTTGGGCTACCTAGCCATTATAAAAATGTGATCGTGGTGGGACTGGAATACCCACAACTAGTTTCAAGGTTGGTTAGACTATATCTAGCACCCGTCTGATGGACACAATTTGATTCAACTACACTTGGAAACCACTCCAAGTAACGTAACTTTGTGTTACCCACCATCCGTATGTCTAATTCCATTACACGATCAAAAATGGTAGCCTCATGCAGAATCGAACTGCCCAGAACGCCAATCGAGCGATTATAGAGATTATAAGTCTCCCCATGCACCTTACATCTTGAGGCCACTAAATGGTAGCGGGGACAGGATTTGAACCTGTGACCTCCTGGTTATGAGCCAAGCGAGCTAATCCGGGCTGCTCCACCCCGCAAATTGTTTTGTTAAAGAACTAAAATGGTAGCTGGTATGGGTGCTGCCCCCACTTAACAAACCTTATGAGGATTCGTCGTTTGCTGAAACCCCAGCCACTGAAATGGTAGCGGATGTGGGAGTCGAACCCACTATCTCTCTGGTTATGAGCCAGGAATGATTTTCCGTTTCACTCACCCGCAAATTTTAAAGAACTATCCTAAAAATCTAGTTGGGTGTGTTTTATTGAATACTCTATCCACCCAACAAACAGAGTATACCATGCGCTAACCCCGCAACCAAGAAGTTTTTTAAGAGAACTTCCAACTCTAGGGGCATTTTGGTTATTTACCCTCCACCATTCCGTTTCTTTTAAGCAACGGACAAACAAAATGGTAGTCTGTAGGGGAATCGAACCCCTCTTACCGGAGTGAAAGTCCAGTGTCCTAGCCGATAGACGAACAGACCGTTAAAATGGTGGCCCCGGTGGGACTCGAACCCACGACCAAAAGCTTAAAAGGCTTCTGCTACTACCAACTGAGCTACAAGGCCATTAAAAATTTGTTAAAGAGCTTACTACTTTTTTATCTTACCACACATTCTTAACTTGTCAAGTATTTCTTTGTTCTTTGTTGGTGACTCCCTTCGGTTAAAGGCCGAGGCAGTTCCGCCATACGTAGATGTTCTAGAGGAGTGCTTCTCCCACCGTGCTTAAAGAACAAAGAATCGTTTACTTACTACTTCTTTATCTTAACATTCAATTTTCAAAGATCAAGAACTTTCTTTCAAAAGTTTTGAGGTAAAATATAAATATAATCAAATATTAGTAAAAATATACATTTTTCGACTTTACATAATTCTTCACTATACTTATATGTAGTGTCCATTACTATACAATACATATGAAAGTTAAATTAACATGCAACACTTGTCAAGTTATTTTTGAAAAGAACCATTATGAAATTAAACCAAATAAATCTTACTATTGTAGTAGAAAGTGTAGTTTAATTAATGCAAACAATATCAAATATAAAGACCACAAAAAAACAATAACAAATTGTGTTAATTGCAATTGCGTGATTGATAATAGATCAAAAAAGAAATTGTGTTTGTCGTGTTATACTAACATAACAAGAACTAAACTTGAAAATCAAACTTTGGGCGAAATTAAAAATAAACACAAAACCAGAAAATTTTTGCATTGGTATTCATCTGAAATAAGAAATTTTAACAGAGAATGGAATAAACCATTGTTAAATTTACCGTGTCAAGTCTGTGGATACTCCAGAAAAATACATCTAGCTCATATTAAACCAATATGTAGTTATCCAGATACCGCTTTATTAAAAGAAATAAATTCAGAAAATAATAATTTGGTTTTATGTCCAAATCATCACTCTGAATTTGATGATGGTTATCTCTCTTTAGATCAAATTCCGAATCGGAAAATGGTAGCCCCGGCAGGACTCTAACCTGCAACCTTACGGGTAGAAACCGTTCGCTCTATACAATTGAGCTACGAGGCCATTTAAAATAAATATCAAAGAAACTTACTTACCGTTATCAAGTTCTTTACGAAGAGCTTTACCAAGTTCAGTTAGTTGAAACAGTGGTTCGCCGTCTTCGTTATGACCGGATACATATAATAGACCATCTTCTACCATTTTGTCAACTGTTTCTTTAACTTCTGACAACACAAGTTCATTATAGATTACTTCTGCTTCAAACTCATTGCATTCAAGTTCTTTCATAATTACTTGAATACAAGCTTCTTTTTCTTCGACTTTGACTTGTTCTTCAACTTTATCAACGTCTAAGTTGGAACAATGACTGAGCAGATCATCGATTGATCCGGTAAAGTTGTCTGTGATATATTTATCCATTGTATGGTCTTTTATTAGGCTACCCAGGCGAATTCTACGTTCTTGTAATAACGAACGGATCGCTTTGCGATGCTGTCAAGTGACTTACTGACATTGTGGGGAACACGAACATTCTTACCCCAACCATTTTCAGCTCGGCCTAGAGCAATAGCGAATCCCTTGCGTTTATCAAAACGATCACCGGCTTTGGTATTGGTATAACTCCAACCAACACGAACTGAGTCATTAATAACTGTGGCTACCACATAACCACGGGGTTGACCATTGCGGTCACGTACCAACTGCTTGAGTGTAGTGTCTTTCATATAACTTGTTTTTAAATGTTTTGGTTTACTTTCCTTCGACGTATCGGAGTAGATCACGATTTGGTTCGACCCCAATCTTTTCGTCTACAGTCTGCTTGATAGCAGCCTTATAATAATACTGTGCGTATAGATCTGTTAGTTGTAGTTTGCGTTCAGCGATTTTTTCTTTGAGGTTATTAATAACTGTTTGAGTTGTCTTCGTCTTCATACTTTGAATTGTAACGTGATGGCTTTACTTCAGTATTTTGCCATTTCTTGTTAGTCTTTTTATTTGCTTTGTTGCGCCAATTTCCTTCGTTGCGTGAACGACGATCTTTGAATGACTTTCCCATATACTACTTTTAAAAATAAATAGTGTTAGAAAAAGGGATTAATAAGTTTTTTTATTAACCCCTCAATCTTTGAACTGTTTAATTTGCAGAAGTCTGAGACGATTCAGCAGTAGTAGTTGTTGCGGCAACAGCGGGAGTTGCGTCGTAGGTATACACGATACTTGGCTTACCACGCTTACCGGTCTTCTGTGATCCACTAATCTTGTATCGACCAGCGGTTACATTACGCTTAACGTGCATCCGAATTGTCGGAGCCTTAACGTTGGCGTTGATGTTAATCAGATCAACAATAGTGAAATTGCGATCAGTGATTTCGTTTACTGCGGTTGCCTTACGGCCTGTCTTGTTCTTGTTCATATTTTTTATTTTTTGTTAATGTTAACCGACTACAAATTCATCTTACCACATACTTTAAACAATGTCAACGTTCTTTTTTTAAATCTTTCGAGCTGATTCAAAAACCAGAGCATTGGTGAGATCACCAAAGCCATAACGCTTGCCATTTCGATCAAACGTAGTGTCGCTGCTCTTGCTGTAATAACCGACATTCTCACCATTAGGACC
>Ga0208975_1001231_pt1 | contig 11106 bp, 17 predicted proteins | sample GreLakmeER78MSRF_FD_187700 | JGI IMG/M metagenome (GOLD analysis project Ga0208975, IMG submission 187700) | Freshwater lentic microbial communities from great Laurentian Lakes, MI, USA - Great Lakes metaG ER78MSRF (SPAdes) | ecosystem: Environmental > Aquatic > Freshwater > Lake | place: Great... | reverse complement strand
CCTTGAATCCAACTTGTTTTACTATGGAATCAAGTTCCTCTACAGAGTAAAAAGGAGACGGTGGCATTTTTTATATGTTTTTATATTGTTAATCACTATATAAACACAAAATTTCAATATTTTTATAATAAGAATATAAGATATATGTTAAAACTTTATAAAAGACCTCAACCTACTGAAACATGGCTCATAAATAAATTGATTGAGATGTCTTCAGAGGGTTATCGTATAATTGCTGAATTAGATAAAAAGAATAAAGTTATTATAAAATTAACAGTTGCTGATAAACTTTTAAAAAATAAAAGATATGATGACCGTAATGAATATAAAATATATCAATTACTGGACAAACTATCACATAAAAACCCTAATATTCCCAAATTATACGGTCAAATGTCATGTTACGAAAAAAAACATTATCTTGAAAACATGGAGAAGAAACTAATAGATAAGGGTTTATGCAATGGGAAGGAAGATGATATCAAAGTTTATTTCACTGTTATGGAATACTATACAGATGCTGTGCAATTGGATAGACTACCATATAGACTTAATAAAATACAGACATTGTCTATTATATGGCAAGGTCTGTATCAGATATATATGTTAATATATGTTTTTGGAATATTACAAAGTGATTATAATCCTGGAAATATTCTCATACGGAAAACTTCCAAGTCACAAATTGAATACAATATTTTAAATGCCCCCTACAGATTCTTTGATTTTGAGTTTAAACATGACGGTTGTAACTCTATATCAACAGCATTTAAGGTTCCAACAAATGGGATTCAGTTGATATTAATTGATTTTGACCAAGCAAGATGTTATCATCATAAGTATCTAAATGTAGTAGAAGTATCAGTTAGTGAACATGTTATCAAACATGCCTATAGTTTTATAACTTCTGTTTGCTCATATGGAGATCAAGAAATATTAAAAATATGCACTGAACACTTTGAATCTAGGGGTAAACATCTTATGGAGTACTCTAAACAATTTTTTAATAGATATAACAAAGAAAAAAATGAACCGAGTAGTTGGATGTTGATTGATAGATTAAAAGTGACATATAGGATGTGGTTAAGGGAATTGCATCGAAAGGTGCAATATATAGATGGTGATTATCTTGACTTATGTTAGTTTTATCATTAAAAAACTAAATTAAAAATTATTTAAAGATTATAAGTTATATAACTGTCAAATGGTACATTACGCCGAGATTAACCCTTCAACTAATGAAGTACTTCGTGTGATTGTTTGTGATTCCAAAGAATGGTGTGAACAAAATTTAGGTGGAACATGGGTAAGAACATATTATAGTACCCCTGGAAAAGTATATGCTGGTTATGGTTACAAATATCATTCAGATATAGATAACTTTAGTCCTCCACAACCTTTTCCCTCATGGACTTTAGATGAAGAATTAAAATGGCAACCACCTACACCTTACCCATCTGGTGAAGGTATTTTTGTATGGAATGAAGAAACTTTATCTTGGGACTCGAGTGTTTAATTATTCCAATACCAAATTTATTTATAATATTTAAATATTATAAATAATTAATAGCTTCAATTATATTAAACCATATGTGAATCTCTTAATATAAATCCATTAACTTGGGTTGGTTTTTGTAATTCAGCTAATTGAGAATCTAACATCATTTTATGGAAATTAGATGAATCAATGTAAAACTTTGGGTTAGGTTTGCATACAAGTTTTTCATCAGAGAGACCATCAATATCAGCAATGGCGGGATTTTGTTGTAGATTAGCACGTAGTTTATCACCGGTCAAGTTAAGAGTGCTTTGAAGACGTTGATTAAAAGAACCTTTAGGTTGCCATTGCATAAAAAGACGACCATCAGACATCAAAGCAGGGCAACCGCAACAGTCACCATGTTTGTTATCCATACTAACATTTTTACTCATTTATATACTTATATATTAGATAATTCTTTTAATAGTGTCTCTTTATTTTTTGGTTTACCACCATCATACAATCTTATATTATGTACCCTGGCTAATTCCTTCAATTCATTAATAGTTTTTTTATTCAAGTCTTTAATAAGTGTTTGATTGTTTTCTAAGGTATTTTCCTTTATCTCTATAATTGAAGTTTTATTATGATTACTTTCTTCGTTAATTTTATCAGCAACAACTTGTTTAATAATGCTATTAAGATCAAGAGGAATTATCATTTCACTATTAGATTTGTAATCAAAAGTATGCATTTCGGATTCATTGAGATTAAAAACATCAGTTTCTACATTACCATCTTTATCTTGGTAATTAGATTTTGATTCAGTATCTGAATTAGAATCCAAGTCAGATTCTGTTTCTGTATATTCCTCTCTAACAGGAACTTTATTCATATTTGAATAGTGTAATGTTGGTGGTGTTAATTTAGGTTGAGCTACAAGTACTTGAGGATGTGGTGACCGCATCATAGCCATTTGAGATGGTTGTTGTATAGGACATTGTGCTGGTTGTATTGGTTGTACGGGAGGTTGTGATATTTGTAACATTTGAGGATTTTTACATAATAGAGGTTTTTCTGGTTGTTCAATAAGGTTTTCCTTAAGACGTTTTATGTCACGCATAATTTGAAGTACCTTATAACCAGCATAAGCAATTAAAATTATTATGATAACAATACCAACAGTAATCCAATTAATTTGCATTATTTAATTGGGTTCATTAAAATAAAAATCATTTAAACGCTTTAAAAATGTTTGAATATTTCTAGTTATTTAATTGCTCCTTAATATAGTTTATATTAATATTATCTGGTGGAAGAACCTTACGTGATTCATCATATTCAAGTACACTAACTGGATAACCAGCAGTTGATACTGGGCATACTGGGCATCTCATTTCTGTTTTACATACTGGAGTATTACGTTGAGGAGGTGCCCATTTACTTGTATCTAGATATGTAAAACCATGATCCCATTTATTAGTAAATGTTTTATCATAAGAACCAAGAGGTTCCATTTGTTGAGGTGTTAATTGATTATAAGGTTGATCATCACCTTTCTTCTTAACATATTCATTAATAATACGTTCAACTTTAGCATCACAATCACAGCTATCTGATTTTGGTACTGATACTGGTGGTTGAATAAATGGTTGAGAATTATTCATTAATACTGATGTTTGTACTTTGTTATCTGACATAGCTGTTATTGCCTCTATCTGTGATTCAGAACGTAATCTAACAAGTTCTTTTTCTAAAGCAGCCATTTGTTCTTGTTTAACCATAGGTATAGTAGAACCACTAGCGGTTTCAAACTTTTCACGGTACATTAATCTTATTTTATCCATTAAAAGTAAATGATAAGCAATATTAATAACAATTACAAAAATAATTGCTTGTTCATTATTAAAGTTATACTTTGCAAGGTACTTGTATAAAAGATAAGCCAAGATAGAAACGATAATATGATCAATCATAATATATAATACATTATCATATAATATTTTCTAGGGTGTGCAATCGTTTGGTAATAAAATATTATCAATAATTTTGTAAACCATTGCAGTACCAGAAATTAAAGTTGCAACAAAAAACATATTTTTATTAGGTACATCAATGTATTTTGCATATTTTTCCCTTAATTGACTTGAAAATAAAATATCAACATAAAAAGAATATCCTATTACCGTTAATAAACCTATTTTAGTAGCTTCTTTAATAATATTCTTAGTACTTATTTTACACTTTTGATTGATTTTATTAGATAATAAAACGACAATTTGAAGAAGAGACACACCAATAAATAGATATATTTTATTAATGATAATATTGCTTTTAACCAATTTTGGTATTTTCATAGCAAGAACAAATATAATAAACAGAAAGATGATGATGAAATTTAATAGGACGTTCATTTATATTGATATAGATTTTATTTTCTTTTCATAAGAAAGATAACTATGATTAAAAGAAGGATAATAATAAGATAATACATAAGAAGGACTCTAAATATGTATTTTTTTAAACGATCATAAATATGATTAATAAGAGGAGTGACTAGTTTTAATTCGATAAGTTCTATATTTTTTTGATCATTCAGTTCTTGTGAAAATCGTTCTAATATACGATTCAACATATTTATAATATATGTACATTAATTTTACATAAAAATAATCTTGTTAAGGATATATATTACAATGAAGCCTTTATACATATTATTAGGTGCATTAGTAGTTTTGTTTATATGTTTACAATATAAAAGTGGTGGAGGATGTGGTTGTGGTAAAAATAAATGTCAATGTAAAGATACTAAAAAAACCAGTATAGTAACACTATATCACAGTCATGGTTGTGGTCATTGTGTCAAGCTAATGCCAGAATGGTTAGATTATAAACGAAAGGCAATAGATAAAAAAATGGGTGTAAAACTTGTTGAGGTTGAAGCATCAGAGGGTAATGTACCAAGTGACATTCAAGGTTTTCCTACATGTGAATACCAAAAGAAGTATTATGTAGGAGCTATAGAAATCCGTAAACTTCTTACCGAGTTAATTAATGAGAAACCAAATTCTTTACCTCAATCTAAATCACAAAATACCTATACACTATACTATGCTGAATGGTGTGGTTATTCGAAGAAGATTTTACCTGAATGGGAAAAGGTAGCAAGTAGAAAATCCAACTTTAAAAAGGTGGAGGAGAAGGATTTATCAGAGAAACTTTCAGGAGAAATTGATGGTTTCCCCATAATGTACATCAATGATGGTACTGAAAAGGTTATGGGTTATGATCGTATTTCTGAATTTTTAACCAATCTATAAATTTAGTTAATTATTATTAATAAACTAAATTATATATTTTTTGTGAGAGCCAAATATATTGTAAGTATATTTACTTACGAGTGGTTCTCTTTGATGCTTTCTTTTTAGAAGCAGTTTTAGTAGCCTTTTTAGAAGCAGTTTTGGTAGCTTTTTTAGCTTTACCTTCAGTCTTTTTGGGTTCTTTACCCTTGATGTTAGATTTAGCTTCGCGGTTTTTGCTGATAGCAAGACGTACATCGGTTAAATTAATTTGTGCAATTTGAGCACTATCAATATTTTCAAGCATTTTCTTGGCGCGTTCCAAGTTATTAGCATCGGGGTATTTATCTTTGACCATACGGTAGATAGCAGCTTTAATTACCCGGGCATCATCCTCGGAGTAACCCATATCCATAATCATACGGACAGCATCCTCGTGCATTTGCGAAGATTCTTTTAGTTTTTTACCACCGTCTTGTAACATTTCACTGTCAGATGTTAGCATATCCTCAAAGTAAAGGGTACGAACACCACGGATACTTTTACTACCACCACCGATCATGTAATTACCTTCGGTGCTGATGTCACTGAGGCTGCTAGGTGAATCAAAGGCATCTGATGCATTATCCCCGCCATGCATTTTGTTGGAGATAAAAATATCAGAACTGTAGTCATTAATAGTATTAGGTGAGTTAAATGATGGAGAGTCATATGTGGGCATTATAGGGGCAATGTAAGGATCAGCGGGAGAAAGGGCGGCGGGGAATCCATCTGAATCACCACCACCAGCTTGTGAAGGGGCATCTTGAGTGAAGACATTTTCACTTTCGGATGAGAGAATGTACTCGTTATTTTTGTTAGCGATAGAGAGATCAGATCCCATGTTACGCATAGCGGTGACCATAGCATGGTTACCATGACGAACAGCAATATGAGCTGCAGTGTCACCGTGTAAGTTTTGAATGTTCATGAAGGAAACACGTTCCTGAGCATTAGCAGGAAGTACGGCTTTAATGGAGTTGAAGGTTGTCATATCATTGTTAATGGCAGCCTTGTGAAGAAGCGTATTGCCTTCAGCATCAACTGACCCACCCAGCATCTTGGCGTCCAGCATTTTGAAGCCTCCAAGTTGTCTTACAAAGTTGGGATTTTTGTTATAGATGTCTACTAGATTCATGTATATATATAAATCTAGAAATTTTTTATATATAAGATAATTTTTATCTTAGTAATTACTATACATGGAAAATAAGGATATCCTGCTCATTATTTTAGCCGTCATAACCATTTACTACCTCCTCAATAAGCGTGAAGGTATGGAAACTGGTGACACAATCCCAATTGCTTCAGATATGCCCCAGATAACACCTCCTTTCGTCAGCGAGCCAGTAATGGGACCTGCCGTTGTTATTGAGGCACCAGCTGGTCCTGAACCAAATTCATCACCCAACAATTTTGGCTCTCTAATTGATGATTCAACACTGAATGTTAACATGAATGACCCAATTAATAATAAATATGCTCAACAAGCTCCGGAAGCTCGCCCTAAACTCAGTGCCACAGATCTTCTACCTGGTTACTCTCAAGATGCTTGGTTTGACAACCCTGATGTAGGTGTCAAAGTAGAGGATGCTAACTTGATGGCTGATGCTTTAGCTAAAATTGGTGTAGATACAATAGGTACCACCCTAAAGAACGCTACCTACGATATTCGTGGTAACATTCCTTGCCCTAAATTCAATGTCGGCCCGTTCAATAATAGCACTGTGGAACCTGATATAAATATTAAAAGATTTTACTAAATTAATTTAAAAGTATTTATTAATAACAACTAGTTTAATACTATTAGTTGTTATTGCGCCTTTTTTTATAATATTATTATATTATTTTGATTATAATAATATTATGGCTGAAGAGAATGAGATTGACGAGAAAAGGTTTAAGGAAATTGTTATTGCATGGGTTGGATTAGATGATCAATTAAGAAAGTTAAGTGAGAAGATGCGGGATATTAGGAATGAAAAAAAACAATTTGAAGAATACATTTTAGAGTTTATGGAAAAATGTGATGAAGATACTGTAACACTTCATAATGGACTATTAAAACGTAATGTTGCACAAGCTAAAGGCTCCCTTAAAGAAGATGTTATTCAGGAAGCTATTAGGGAAATTATGAAAGATAATGAAAAAGCTTTTGAAATGACACAAATGATTATGGATAAAAGACCTATTACTGAACGAGTTTCTTTGAAACGTACTATTAAAAAGGAAAGAAAGGGAAAAGCTACTTAAAACATAATCATATATTAGAGATAATAGAATGGATATTAAAGATTACTATGTCCCTGAGACATTAAAAACACAAGATTATCATTTAACACTTACTGCACTAGAAAATGAATCCAAATATGTTACACAATATAAAGATGGGTATGTAGTATATCATCGACCTAATACTATTGAATATAATATGGATTGTTTATTTAAAAAATTAATTAATCGGTGTATAGAAAAAGAATATTATGATTATGTTAATGATGCAACATTTGTTAATCCACTTATGTGGAAGTCATTTGAAAATATGATTTATAAATTTACATATCAAGATTAATCTAATTAAAGTTAAAGTTAAAGTTATAGTTAACTTAAAGTTATAACCTTGTATATATTGCATAGTTATAATTCAAAAAAATGGAAACTGAAGAGTTATTACAGGGAAATAATGATTGGAATGATTGTGTAGATAGTGAAGAAGATTATGAGGTTACCTATGAAAGTATATGTTTAGCAGTAAAAGAAGATAAAAAACGCTCTGATATAAAAAATATGCTTTCTGATTACAAATTACAACAGTATACAAATATGAATACATTAGATACTATTACAGATGATTTATGGTACAATGTAATGGTTCCATATATTGAAAATAATGGTGGTATATTAGATAAACATCAAAATGAAATTAGGCATGCATTTTCAGTTTGGTTATATGAAAACACTAATTGGGGTCAAAAAATTGCCTATATTGCAAAATTAGAAAAAGCATTAAATTGAACTCGTCTAACGATTCATCTAATTTATAATTATAAATTGAACACATTTCCTTAGGAAATATGCCCCCTTTATAATATATGAAGTAAACTTTATATATTATAAATTGAACTCGTCTTACGTCTTGCTTACATACCTAATTTATAATAATATCAACAAAGTTGATATTATTATAAATTGATAAAAAAAATTATTTACAACAAGTTCTATTAAAAAGGAACCAATGATAATAACATTATCAGTAATGGTTTTTATATTATTAGTCTTTATAGTTATATCAATATATTATAGATATAAACGAATCAAGATATTGGCTAGTAGACCTATACAAAATATACCTATATCATCACAGTTTGACATACCATCTGCAATACATTTAAATGATACAGATAATAAACAATCACATTATATCATAATAATACAACCTGATAATGTTCAAAATATTGGTCTATCTAATACATAACTTTAATTTAAATTTTCATATAAAATATAAAAATTTAAAGCATTTTTTTAAAATAAATTAAACGGACCAAGTAGGATAGTACCATAGGTATGGGTTTGGGATCATGTAATTACCGGGAATGAAAGGTAGAGAGGGGAACCAAATAGCTTTTAATTTATCAGATGCATCTTTATCGGTAACAACGTAAACAAAAGGATCATACCACCAGTTATAGATGGGGTAATTGTAACGACGGAAAGCGGGTGATGAATCAGATGAGCTTGAGCTTGAATCATCTTCGTCCCATTTCTTCTTACCACCATTTTGTTCTTGGTATTGGTCCATGCTTTTTTGCATAGTATCTATATTAACCTTGCCTTTGAATTCATTAATTGTGTAAGATACTTTGTTATCTTTTCCAAGTTTTTCAGAAGCGACAAAGTGATGGAATTTACCACCAGATTGTAGTGTGAAACGGAATTCTTGGAGACGATTGGTAAAGTATTTGGAGATGGCAGAGTAAGCCTCATCAGCAGCTTTTAGAGGTGATGATGTATCAAAGGAAGTTTGAACCGAGCCATCTATCTTAGGATTGACAAGTGTGAACTTTGTCATGATTATATATTAGAATGGAAAAAAAATTTAATATTTAAAGTTTAAATGCTTATAAGGTAACATAATAAATTGTGTAAAAATGGCTGATGATAAAGCATCAAACAATAAAACGGGATTGTTAATGGAGATGGGAACATGTCAAACAGCGTCCTTTAGAGTATTAATTGAAGCTTTAAAAGAAGTATTAAAAGATGTTAATATTAAATTTACTGGAATTGAACCAGGTAACCCTAATAGTGGTGGTATGACAATTGCAGCTATGAATGCATCTCAATCAGTTCTTATTAAACTTCGTTTACCTGCTCGTTGTTTTGATTCTTATTTTCTAAATCCAAAGTGTGGAAAAAACCATGTTATAGGTGTTAATATGAACAGTTTTTTTAAGCTTATTAAAACTATGAGTAATGATGATAATTTAACTCTATATATTGAAGAATCAGATACTAATAATTTAGGTATTCGTCTTGAAAATGGTGAGAAAAAATATGTTACAACTTATAAATTAAAACTATTAGAACTAAGTAACCATGATACAAATTTACCTAATTCGCAATTTCAGTATATGATTTCGATACCATCAGATCGTTTTCATAAGATAATTAGGGATGCCAGTTCAATTGCAGAGTTTATGGATATCAAGTTTGTAGATACTAAAGATAATGCTAATACATTGATTTTTAGTTGCAGAGGTGAATTTGCATCTCAAGAAACTATTCTAACTGATAATACTGATGGTTTATCTGTTACAAAAAATATTGATGTAAAGAATGATTGTATAGTTCAAGGACTATATGATTTAAAAAATTTAACACTGTTTACCAAATGTGGTAATCTATGTTCTAATATCGAATTATATCTAAAAAACAACTACCCACTAGTTATAAAATATCAAGTGGCTAATTTAGGATGGGTATATTTGGTATTATCCCCGATTAATAATAATCATATTATTGATTCTGATTCTAATTCTGATTCAGATTCTGATTAGATATTTTTAGGTAACTTGGGTAACCAGTAAAAAAGGTAGTAATGAACACCTATTAGTAGAGGTATTACAATGAACCAATATTTGATTATAATATATATAATATTAATAGATATTGATTTAGGCAGTATATTGAAAATAACACCAATAATAATATTAATTAGTAAAGCTCCAAATAAAGCTTTAATTTTTGAAAATTGTTTATATTCTTTTAGATATCTGTAGTTAGTGTATAGTAATAATACACCAAATACAAAAGCTTTAGACATAGCTAAATTAGGTGATTGTTGAATATCACTAGCAATTTCTAAAACCTTAAGTTGATCATTTTGATCAAGATTATCAATGGTTCTTTTTAGGAGGTCTATTTGATAAGTGTCCATATAATGAAGACTAGATAATTTTTAATTTTGTGATATATCCTCATAAATTTCTAGAGTATAAGAATGTTCAATGTTATTAAAATAAAAAAGTTCACCCATAGGATCATAAAAACTAACTTCGAATTCAGATAAACTATTGATTGGTATATTAAAATCTTCGCCTAATTGAACAAATTGATTATACATAATTGTTCCAGGATCACTCGCTAATAAAAGTTTGGCAAAAACATCATCTATTGGTCCTGATGAATAAGTTTCTTTAAACAAAGGACTAGACATTAAAATATAATTGTCACCACTTAGATTAATAATGTTATTTTGAGGGAATATTAAAGAATTTTCATATGGTGAGTTATTAGTAATTTCCTTATCAAAAGCGGATATAGAATTAGCTTCACCTACTTTATTAAAACCCAAAATACGACCAATAGTGTTACTTTTATCAAATAATAAACGAAATTTAATAAGATATTTTATACTAACAGCACTACCGCCATTTGTTACTTCACTTTCTAATGTATTATATTGTGGTAATTTTATCTGATAATTATCTTTATCAAGAACAACTTCAATTATATGACTATTATTTAATATTTCTGAAGGTACATTATCTGTACCAGAAGCATTTTCAATTATAATAATATCATTAGGAGTCAATTTATGATTAGGATGAAAAACACGAACTCTTTGAAAACCATCAGTAGCAATACTATTAATGACAGTAAATGGTTTTTGTATAATGATATTTTCATATATTTTTAAACTAAATACATCAGTTTCTGATTTAATAGAAACTTCTGGTATAATATTATATTTGTAATAGTAATTTTTATTAGGTATATTACTATTAA
>Ga0208975_1001230_pt1 | contig 11113 bp, 25 predicted proteins | sample GreLakmeER78MSRF_FD_187700 | JGI IMG/M metagenome (GOLD analysis project Ga0208975, IMG submission 187700) | Freshwater lentic microbial communities from great Laurentian Lakes, MI, USA - Great Lakes metaG ER78MSRF (SPAdes) | ecosystem: Environmental > Aquatic > Freshwater > Lake | place: Great... | reverse complement strand
AAATTCCAAATCAATCGGCTTCTGACGCAAGAGGAAATTGAAATACGAGTTTGGGCTTGCGTAGTCCTAATCGTAACAATCATCCTCGCTGGTATCGTGATCTTTATGCTGTATAGCCTTGCCTTTGTGGTTCAGCCTATTAAGAGCATGGCTCCGATTGATCAAGCGTTTGCCAAGATGCTGAACGACATTGTTTTGCTGATCGTTGGTGGCATTGGTGGCGTGATGAGCCGTAAAGGTGTGCAAACTGTTTCTGAGAAACTATCTGCTACTGCACCACCACCACCCCCTCCTAGCACCCCTACCCCACCCCCTGCGCCTCCTAGCACTTCTACTTGGACATCGCCTTCAGGTGCATTACCTGCATGGGTGAACCCTCCTTTGGATGAGGAATGGAGAGCACCACCACCACCTACTACTCCACCTGACTATATTGACCCTGAGAAGGAGAAAATAGCCAATGAGAGGGCATTAGCGAGGGCTGAACAATGATTCCTAATCCTTGGATGATATTGGGTGCTATTTTGGTGGCTGTTAGCGTCTATTTCTATGGACACCATAAGGGGTGGGATGAGCGTGATGCTGAGATGCAAGCAGAGATTGCTGTCAAGAACGAAGAAGCCCGTGTAAAAGAGCAAGAACTCACCAAACAACTTAATGAAAACTCAACCAAGTTACAGGAGGCCAATAATGCCATTACTGAAAAACAGTCTAGTCTTGATCGTGCTATTCGTGCTGGTAGGGTGCGCCTCCCGTCCACAAGTTGCGTACAAACCAGTTCAAGTCCCACCCCTGCCAGCGGAGATAGCCCAAAAGCGGGAAGCGAATCTGACACAGAGGTTCTCAGACTTATTGCTCAAATCATCGCAGACGGAGACAAAGCCATCAACCAACTCAACGCCTGTATCGACAGTTACAACAAAGTGATGGAGGCTGTAAATGGTAAACGCTGAACAACTAAAACAACTCCATATTGGTGCGGAGTGGGTGGATGCTCTTAATGAGACATTTTCCCGTTTTAACCTGACTACAAACAATCAGAAGGCTATGTTTATAGGTCAATGTAGCCATGAGTGCGGTAATTTCCGCATCCTCGAAGAAAATTTGAACTATCGTGCGGCAACGCTTATGAAGTTATGGCCTAAACGCTTCCCTACTTTGGAGAAAGCCAATGAGTATGGTGGAAATCCTAAGAAGATCGCAAATATGGTCTATTCTTCTCGCATGGGCAATCGTGACGAAAATTCTGGCGATGGTTACCGCTTCCGTGGTCGTGGATGTATTCAACTCACTGGTCATGCTAACTATTTCCATGCTAGTAAAGCATTGGGTGTGGATTTTGTTGCTGATCCTGATTTGGTTGCTACTCCAAGGTTTGCCGCCCTTACTGCGGGATGGTTTTGGTCTACCCACAACTGTAATGCTCCAGCGGATGCCCTTGACTACACTAAAGTGACCAAGATCATCAATGGTGGCACTATTGGACTAGACGATAGGATCAAACATACACAACACGCTCTAGCGGTTCTAGGCTAATCATTTCTCTTGGCTAAACCAAAGGACAGCGAATAGTATTCCTACGCCTACAAGTGCGCCAAGAAACAGCAAGACAAAGATAGTGAGGATTGTCTCTATCACTTGACCTTGCTCCTGATTACGTCCTCAAAGCACTTAAAGAGGGTTAGGACTGCACTTACAAAGGCAGGTGCAATCATTCCTGCTATAAAGATTAAGACTTCACTCATACTTTGACCTTTAAAACTCGTTGTTGTTTGCCTGACATCCCTGCTCGTGTCAAACCCGTATCCTCAATATACCCCTTTTCTAGCAATCCTTTAAATCTTGCCGTGACGCTAGAGTAGGGCTTGCCTGAGAGTCTTGCCAACACCTCATCTTGGATACAGCCATCAGGGAATGTGGCTATTACCTCATAAACCAATTGTTCTAGGCTAGTCGTGTTGACCAGTAATGCCGCTTGTTTGCTTGTAGGTGGCGAGTCTTTCCTTGCCAACTTAAAGGCTGGTGAGCCAAAGAACTTCTCTACTTCACCACCAAACCATGTTTTGTCTAATAAACTCATATTTACTCCTGTTAAAAATTGGGTGGAGGTACTCGCTTCACCGACATTTGGGAGTCCAAACCTGTTGTGTCAGCATCCGCTTTCCCTCCGATATTCACATATCAAAAAGGCACATCTTCTAAGTCACGGCCTTCTTTTGTAGTTCCACCTTGACCATAAGGCACTTTTCCTGTGGGCGGTTGCGCCTCTTTTGGAGACAATGCTAACCCCATAAATTTACCTGTTTTGCCTTCTTTGATCCAAGCAGATAACCAATATTCATTGCCATCCACCATAACATTCCCTTTATAGTCGGGCGCACGATCATTTTCTTTTTTGTCATTGCGGAACAAAACTCCACTGTTATCACGTTTTTCCATATTTAACCTCTTAATTGATTTAACTTATTAACTTTGTCATCCACTTCTTTTAAGAACTGAATAACCTCTCCTTCTAGTTCGGCAAGATACTTGTCATCTCTGGGTATCCGTTTGACAAACAATTGAAGTCCCTCTGGCATCCGTGGGTCGTAACTCACGAAATCGCACCAACTACGCCCTGTGCAAGTCATCTGCCATTGCATCTGGTCATAGTATTTCTTTGCCACTTCCTCACCTAACAAGGTGGAAATATGTTGGGCTGTGCCTGGACACTTGATCTCTAGGCACCCATCATCGCCCACCAAGCCATCAGGAGAGGCGGCAGACATAGCAATCGTTGGATGGTCAATAGCACCTACCTCATCTACTAAAACGCCTGTTTTAGCCTCGTATGCGGCTCTTGCAAATGGTTCGTTGGTTACGCCCCACTCCATTGCCGCATTTGTGTATGACTCAGCGACTTGGTTGGTCATGCGCTCGACTACCAACTGAGCCATGTAGTTAGCACGACTCGTTGAATAACCTGACTTTGTTTTAGCAACGATGTCAGAGATGCGTGATGCCGTAGCCTTGCCACAGCGTTGAGCGAACCACTCTGGGCTTAATTGTTCTACTTCACTCATGCTATTTCTCCTTGCAGTTCGTATACTTTATTTATTTTTCCACCAACATTAGGATTAACTACTGTTGAATTAACCCAAATATTTCCTTGTGGCAACCGCCTGATATGACCTCTGCGTAGATGTTCACGGGGTGACCTATGCGACCCGCCACCCAAGCCTACACCAATGTCTGTACTTGTTCTATTTATGGTCAATACATGGTATTCGTCAAAATCCAATGCCCCCCTTTTCTGCGCCCCTTTGTTTAACTTGCGAGTAGGTAATTTTTCGGTACTTACATTTTTGCAACTCAATGCTTCAAGCAAAGACAAAACAGCCATTATTTCGTCATTCAAATCTATTGCCGCATACTTTTCCCAATCATCGCCATATTTCTTTATTGCAAGACCAGAAAAGTCTTGATAAGCAACTGTCACACCCTCTATTAGGGGTTTATTTATTCCTTGAAGTGGGTTGTGATGTATTGTGACATTATGTTTCTTTGAAACTAGAGCACCAAAAGGCATAAATAACCATGTTTGTTGTTCTGAAGGAAATCTTGTTTCAACTAAAGAAAATACTGCAATACCAACATCCTTTTGACAAGCATAAACTATTCGTTTTGGAGCCGCGTTTATAAATTCCTCGCCAAGTATTTCTGATGCCAAGCCATCTCCAACACGCCCACCATCTACTTTTACGCAAAAATACTCAAGAACAATCTCTGGAAATGGCAAATTTAACTTTTCAGGCAACGCTCTTAAACCTGAATCAAAAATCTGCCCACCATTAGGCATAACAAACTTTTCTGCCTTTACTGCTCTATCACACACCCAATCAATTACTTCAATAAATCTTTCATTACCTTTTCTGTTTAAAGAGGCTTGTATCTCAGGTATTGCCTTTCGTAAGAAGTTCATTTCAACTCCTTTTTCTTAGCATCTTTAGCCGCAATCATCTTTGTCTGCCATGCCTTGTTGCCATCAGTAGCCGCAAATGCCTCGATGTAGATGTTCTTTAGTTCATCAACTGTTGTGGTGGCTTGAATAGCCGCAATGTAGTCAAGCATCCGTCCTTCATCAGGAGTGCCTTCATCGCTCTCACCTTCAGGCAAATCTTCACCTGCATAGATGTATAAGCCCAAACCATGCAACGACAAAGCCTTGGTCATACAACGCATGATGGCTGTATTGACTGCAAATGCGTCTGGGTTAGGGATTGCTTTATTGCGATAGTCCATCACGGGAAGTTGGCAAGTCATTGGTTTGCCAAACAATGTGACTGTTACAAACACCATTGCTGTGCCGTTGATGTCCATAAAACACTTATCGCCAAACATTTCTATCTTGTATATGGCTTCAGGATCGGCCTTTAAAGCCTCTGCCCAAGCCCATGCCCATGATAGGTATGTAAGGTTGTTTTTCTTCTCTGTATGCTCGTTGACGTTTGTCTTCAGCATTGCTAACACTTGTTCACTATTCATAATTAACTCCTATTTAATTGACTCTGTTTAACTTGTTGTTCACCAATCCAATGGCTCAATAATGTTAGGTCATTCATTATCGAACTAATGTCGTTGGTGAACCCATCATACTTCTTGTTCAAGCATTTTTTATCTAGGGTTTTCACCGATTGTTCTATCCTCATTAGGATGGTTGAGTAGTCGTTCAAAAGTATCTCCAAAGTGCGTATGCGATCATGCTTATGACAGCAATGAGTGCAAATAAAACGGGTAAATCATTGATATGCGGTGCTGAGTAATATGCTCCTTCAAATATGCCTTCATTGACATAATCCTTTGGGAACGCTTCCTGTAATGTTCGAGCAAACATACGGGTTGTTGGGTTGAAATCATCCATTGAGAATCTCCTGTGCAATTTGTTTTTGGTCATTTGGAAACAAGTATTTGAACTCTACAAAGTGGTTTTCAAAGCAACAAGTAATCTTTTCGCCTTGTGGCTCTAAGCAGTAACAACAGTAGTAGACATTCTCTTTATCTTCATAGATGGCTTGTAGTTCGTCTTTCATTTTCATACATAACCTCTTGCTCTAATTGATTTTGCAATTTCTGATGCGCTGTATTTCTCAAGCACATGAATTGATGTGTTGTTAGATATTTGATCTGCTATCAATGCACACTCCTCACGCTCTTTCTCTGCTACCAGTTTGGCAAACTCATACAAAGGCGTCATGTTGGTTGCGGGGTTATCCCATCCACACTTTATAGCCAGTTCAATGATTTCATTTTGTGTCATTTGGCCTCCAGAACTTTGATGCGTTGCTCTAGTTTGGCAACCAAGGCTTCTAAGACTTTGATGCGATCCAAGAGCATATCTTGGAAGGTAAAGTCAGGCTTGCGGTATGGTGCTTCAACACCAATTGGTTTTCTATTCACATTAACTCCTATCTTAAAAAATGTTAACTTTTCATTGCTCTCACAAATGCGGCATACGATGCGGCTGTATCACCAAAAGGCAACTTAGCCAACTCAACTGCCACCTCTTCTAGCACATCATTACGCAACAATAGTGGGTCTATGTTGTTTGGCAATGTGCGTAGATTCTCCGTCAAATCCCTGACCAATGCTCGTTGAATAGTGCCATCTGTAACGCCAGTAGCCACTTTGCGTTGTTCAGCAAGGTATGCCATGTTTCTGATCTGGTCAGTCACATCAAACTCCAATTCATCAAATGCTTGGTCAAGTTTTTCGTTCATCTATTAACTCCTGTAACTTTACTTTCAGGTCATAGTATCCGTTTGTTGTTGCGCCTACCATGACTGCAAGATCACCAATCTTTTGCTTTAGTGCCATCAGTTGATGACGCAATTCATTGATTTCTTGCTGAGTCTCAAAGTCCATTACTCTCTCACACGAATAGTATCAACAATGTTTTGGGCTAAGTGCAAGTCTTTCACCATGTTGAAGATGATGGATGAGACAACATCACGCTCATGTTCAGCACCCAAGTCCCAAGCATTGCTCATGCCTGTAATAGTGTTCTCATTACAAGCCGCCATGCGTAAGTGCTGAATCATCTCTTGTTTAGTCAAAGCATTGCTCCCATTCTTTGTGCCAGTTCGTTGTTATATCTCGCATCTCATCCATCGCTTTGTTTTCACAATGGTTGTATTGCTTGCGTTCAATGTCGTATGTGATGTGCTTGTCTTCTTCATCAAATACGGCAAAGTCAATTTCGTAGTCATCGCTGTGGTCAGCATCGAGTTCATCTTCAGGTGTAAGTATGTCAAAGCATACTAAACACTCACCAATGCCTTCCAAGTAGACACAAATCTCATGTTGAAAATCTTTAGGTTTTACCGACATTGTTAACTCCTTTTTAAGTTGGTGAGAGGATTGTCAAGGATTAAAAAGGCTTGTGAACTAGGACAAACCCTATGTTGACAAACTATTTTTAAAGGTAGTATTGCCTGTCAAAAGGAGACATACATGGAAATGAAACAACAACATTATGCAATTCTCAAGAGGTTGCATCATGGCGCATCATCCCTCAAACGTTTCACAGACAAAGATGGTGAAGTCGGCAACCAAGGCTTCCATTATCTGCGTTATCTAAACGATCTTCAGAACTTTGGCTATGCGCTAGAGATAGGTGACGTTTGGCACATCACAGGGTTTGGAGTGGCTAAGTTGGCAGAACAAAAGCCAAGGGTATCCAAGGATAGAGTGGCGGCTGGAACTACCACCGAAACATACGATGGGGCTGACCTGAAAAATGGTGGCAACAGGGTAGGTGCATCAGATTTCCTGAAATACCCATCAAAGTTTGGGGATAATTTGGTTTTCCCCAGAGTTTCTATATAATTGTTTGAAACGAGGCTAGATGTGGATTGATCCCCGCATCGAAAAGGGTTACACCTTCCCCTGCCTATGTTTCTTCTAAAGGTGCGTAAAAAGGGAAAACTCAATGCACTTCTATCAATTCCATATTGGCGATTACAAGTCGCACACAAGCCATTTAACTCCAATGGAAGACTTGGCTTATCGTAGGCTGTTGGACTTTTACTACCTACACGAAAAACCTATAAAACAACGAGACATTGCCAGACAAATAGGTATGAAGGATTATGAACAAGATGTTCTGACTGTCCTTAATGAGTTCTTTTTGTCCACAGATGAAGGCTTTGTTAACCCAAGGGCTGACAAGGAAATTAAGGAATACTTGAAACACAAAGCAACTTCTGCTTATGGTGCGTTTATTAGAGAGAATCCATCACTCAAACAATATGCTAATAAAGAGTTATATATTGAAGCATATCTTAATAATAACCAACTACAATATATCTCTACATTGGCAATACATCATGCCCCCATCATGTATACATCCACGACACATGATGCAACCAATAACCAATACCCAATACCCATTACCCATATAAATACAGATATATGTCCACCTAGCGGTGAACCAGAGGAAAAGACAGGTTTACCAAAATGTAGTCATCAAGAGGTGATTGACCTTTACCACCAAAAACTGCCTACCCTGAGAAAGGTAGAGGTTTGGAATGATGCTAGGAAGGGTTATCTCAGGCAAAGATGGCGAGATGTATCCCAAGAATTAGCCCTTGAAAAACCAATTCAGACAGAAGATGTGCTTTCTTGGTGGTCTGACTTCTTCACCCACATAGGCCAATCCAAATTCCTGACAGGCAGAGTTAATGACAAATCAGGTCGGGCTTTTACGGCTGACCTCGAATGGATACTGAAACCAAGCAATTTTGCAAAGATTATCGAAGGGAAATATCATGGCGTTTAATGGATTTAGAACCAAAAAAGAAGAACCCATTGATGACGACAGAAAGTTGTTATGCACAGAGGCTGGATGTGGTCAAAGATGGACTATTGACCTTGGAAGACCATTATGCTCATACCACCAATGGAAAGACGATAAGCCATTTGTCTATGCCCAATACACAGATTTTGGACAAAAGTATTTTGGCGACCCTAAAGGTTGGGCAAAGCGGATTGTTGATAAACATGAGATGGGATTACCCGTTGCCAAAATAGCATTGGAATTCGCTAGAGAGGCACTAAGATGACCTTACAAGATGCAAGAAAACACCTCGATAGACTCAGAGAAGGCCACCCCATGCCCGTGGCTCTCACAACTGAAGCCTTATACGCAACAGGAGACATTCCTCGAATACCTAACGAATCACTATGCTTTGATGGCAATGAACCCCAAAACCATAGAGCAATCGAGGTGGAGAGCCAAGGAACTGAAAGCAGATTTTCTTACTCTGCCTACCTTGATAGCCAACAGAATTAAGGAGTTAAAGAATGAAATGCCCTAAATGCCAATCAGATAAAAACAGGATTACAGAGACAATCCAACATGAGGAATACACCTATCGCAGAAAAATGTGCAATATGTGCTTCACCCTATTTAGGACAAAGGAGGAGGTTTACAAAGGCGTATTACCTCAAAAGCCCCGTAAATTGGCTACTCCAAAGCAAACAGAATACCAAAGGCACTTTGCGACAGACTTGCTTAAAAGGTTTTGGAAATGACTATTTGGCTGGGCATAGACCCAGGTAGTGTCTCAGGCGCAGTAGGTGCATTAGACCCAAACGGGGATTACCTAGACAGTTTTATGATTGAACACCAAGACAAGCATATTTTGCCAATGGTGTTCAAAAACATGATTCTGCGCTTGGTAGACCCTAAAGAAGGGGCTGAGATATGTTGTGAATTAGTCCATTCAATGCCAAATCAAGGAGTGGCAAGCACTTTCCAATTTGGTAGGGCTGTTGGCGTTATAACAGCCGTATGCGAATTGACTAATTACCCTTTGCATATGGTAAGCCCCCAAAAGTGGAAAAAACACTTTCACCTGAGTAGCGACAAAGGGGAAGCATTGGATTGTGCTCGGATGCTGTGGCCAGAAGCCCCACTAAAACGCAAAAAGGATATAAACCTGGCTGAATCGTTACTCATAGCCGAATACTGGCGGGACATGATCAATGGAAAAACGCGAGACAAAAGCGCTTAACGTTAAATTTACCCCCAATGAGCATAAAATTCTGAAGACAATCGGCGGCGGTAACATGACCGAGGGTTTTAGAATAGCGGTAATGTGGGCGGCTCATTTTCACAATTTAGGGTTAAACCCAGATATGAATTTGGACGTTATAGGACTAGTTGTTGTATCAACTACAGACAATTACCCGAATGAATAGCGATTAAACACGATAAAACCCTCTTTTAAGGCGTTTTTATGGTTTGTCAATGGGTAGGTAGCACAGACAACAAAAAACCCGCCGTAGCGGGTTAGTGGTTTATTTTCTTTTAAGTATTATTTGTAGGATTAGGGCTAATGTTGCGTATATCATGTAAACCCTTACGAAGTACAACAACCACAACACGGCGCATCAATGCATAACCCGCGCTTGTTGCGATAGTATTCTCGGCCGCCGATAGAGTAGACATCCGAGACATAATTTGGATTCGTGCGGGTTTTAATGGCCAAATAGTTAGATTCGTCGTCAACTATTTCACAATCCCCTGGTTCGGTAAACCATGTTTTACGGGTTACTGTATCGAACGTTATTTGGTCACCTGGATTGATTCGAGCGCCTGAAATAGCGCATTTTCCAGGATATTTGGCGGTCATTATTTTTTGCATGATCAACCCTCCCGTTTTTTGTTTAGATGATCAATGGCCGCCTGTTTTGTCTCAAAACGGCCACCGATAGGGGTTTGATGTAACCCGCGCACAATAAACCAGCCATTAAGTAAACGATTAAATATAATTTTTGGCATGCTATCCCCTTATTTAGTTAGAACGTCAAAATAAGACAATAAACAAAATACCCAAAGGCTACAAAAAGCCGCGCCGCATAGCGCGTTATACAAAAATTGTCGCATGTTTACACCTATTAATCCCGTGACGTACGGGTGAACGTATACGCGAGCGCGCATAGCATAACCCGCTGGAAAACGGGTTACACAATGCGAACTATGCGGACATAATCCGAATTACTTTATGCATTTTTACGCCGTGCGCTGGGTAACAAATAAGCGCTATGTTTTTATCCCAGCATGCGCGACAACCCGAGCATTTCCCGCCGTGCTCATAAGCGCGACACAATGACGATCCAGCGCGATCCGCGTACGTGTCCGCGCTCGGCCCGATAACGCTACCATGCAACCCGTCAATATATTCGCCCGTTACGCTATCACTGGAAAACCGAACCATGACGTTGTCAAGCGCTTGCATCGATTCGAGCACATGTCTAAATTTAGGGAATTTATGCATACGTGTAGGTAGCCAATGTTTTACCCAAGGTGTCCGCGTCATTACTTCCAATATTTTCTCCGCGAGCGCGACATGGTAAACGTCGCCCGAATCGAACCACCTAAAATAGCGGTCGTTATTTAGTTCGGCGACCATATCATCAACCCATGACAAGCGCTCCCAGTCAGTTCGATTGTGTAGGCGCGGCGCTTTAACGTTCGGATAGTTATAGTTACCCGTCGTCGCGTAGCAACCCTTACATGCGTCGACTAATTCTCCAGGCGCTTTAATTGATCCTGGGCATGTATCGATAGCCTGTAGCGACCATGAACGTATCCCGTCGAGTTTGGAAGTAACTGATATTTTTAACATGTAACACCTATGAACAAAATACCGCATAACGTGCGGCGCGTATAAATAATATAACGGCGCTTGCATTATTTGGTAACTAGGATAAACCCTAATAAAATAATAATCTTTTCTATCGGTTTACCATTATTAATAGGCAATTACTATTTGTAACTAATAAGTATCATATGCATTATTGTGCATGGATTCTGTAGGGGTTTTCTAGGTGGTGGCATTATGGTGCATCGACCTAATACACTAAGTTAGTGAGTGCTCACTTACCACTAAGTTAGTATCTACTAACCTACTAAGTTAGTGTGTGCTTACTTACTTGCTTAGTTAGTGCCTGCTAACCTGGGCTAGTTAGTGAGTGCTTACTTCGATGTTAGTTAGTGCTTACTTATGTATGGGGGGAGGGGGTAGTCGTGCTGTGTAATATTTGTGGGAGCCTCGTATCCACAAGTTAG
>Ga0208975_1001229_pt1 | contig 11120 bp, 17 predicted proteins | sample GreLakmeER78MSRF_FD_187700 | JGI IMG/M metagenome (GOLD analysis project Ga0208975, IMG submission 187700) | Freshwater lentic microbial communities from great Laurentian Lakes, MI, USA - Great Lakes metaG ER78MSRF (SPAdes) | ecosystem: Environmental > Aquatic > Freshwater > Lake | place: Great... | reverse complement strand
CGCCTTCATCATGTGAACTAACAACTTCTACTTTCACACCGTTAGGGGTGTAAGTAAATTCTTTGATTTCGGCGACAGTCATTATGCAGACAGTATCTATCGATAGTTTACCTAATTTATACTGAAAACAGCAACTAACTAAAAAATGCCTACGATGCCGGGTTTTAGAATCGCAGGTAAATTTCTAAAACACATTCCATTTGCAGGGGATGTAGGTACAGGTGTAGCTGAGCTATATGATCCCGATGAAGCAAGTGCGGCGCAAAGAATTTTAAATGCTTTAATTATTGGAGGCGGGGGAGCTGCAGCTAGTGCGGCTACGGGAGGTTTGGATTTTATTCCTGCACTTGTTGGACATGTGGCTGATACCCCTTTAGAAAACGTTAATCCTGAAACAATTTTGAGGCGGTTAGCTTACAAACTTGGACAAGGTAAAGATCCAGGAACTACAACTGGTCAGCAAATAGAACGTATTCGAGAATGGAGCAAAAATAAAGCTAGAGAGCGTGGACCTGCATACGAAAAAGTACCTCTGATGTTCTAATAAAAAAGCCCCTCCGAAGAGGGGCCTTTATTTTTCCTAAATTTATCAGGAAGGAACGGTCGAGGTGTAGGTGCTCGACTCCACGAGGCCAGCGGGCTGCAGAACCAGATCGTCGCGCTTAGGCGCTTCGTCAGGAACCAACCAGCAAACTTCGCAAATAGCGAGAGCTTTGTTCTTACCAGACAGCTTACCTGCTTGAGCACGGGGGTCATAAACACCCGAAGCCAGAGTTAAGCCAGAGGCAACAACACCGCCAAGGTTGCGGGTGGCAAACAACTGCCAAGTCCTATCTGCAGTCAGAGCAGACAAGTTGTTGGAGTTGAAAATGTTCACCGAGTTGTTGGTGCCGTTAGTGATGCGGCTATTTAAACCGCTCACAGTAACACCAAACTGACCGGACACCACGGTGCCGTCTGCACGGAGACCTTGGTTCATAGCAGGAACCAGCGTCAGGCAAGGCGAAGCCACGCCGCCGCCAACACCGCTGCTGACCACATCGCCGCCGTCAACGCGGAGCGAAGCACGGTAAACATAAGCGCCCGAAGGAACAGTAATACCGTTCGCAATATCAGCCCGAACATCCTTATGGTAATCAGGAGAAGGGATGATGACGTTGGCGCTGCTGAACGAACCGTTAGAACCGTTCAGACCGGAACCGTAAGGTTGAGCGTAATACTCAAGCTGGTTAACGCTACCAAGAGCCTGATAGGACAGGTCAACGTAGCCGATAGCCTGCTGAGCAATCCAGCCGGGCTGGAAGATAACACCAACAGGACCGCCAATAGGCTGGCTGGTCAGAGTTTGCGAAGTACCGTTCTCGTTCAGATAAACAACGGACTTCTCTTCGTGCCAATAACGAAGAACGTTGGTGTAGTTACCAGGATAAATCTTGGCAACCGAGATTTGTGCGGGATTAACAGTCATGATTAATTACCTCCTCAAGCGTTGAATGAGTAGGCAATGGTGGCGAAGTCAGCGTTCAGGAGTTCGAAACCTGCGTACAGGCTCCAAATCATCATGATGAAACGGCTGAAATCGTCATTGTTGTTGAGCAGCACTTGGGCGTTGTTACCGCCGATGCCGACACCAACAGACTGCGGACCGAAGAACATACCGATAGCAGACTCGTACGAAGACGACGTACCGCCGATGGTCGCAGTTTGGCTCTGCGAAGGCATGTTGGTCGATTCGAAGAAGCGAACACCTTCGAACACGAAACCGGTCGGCATGATCGGCTCACCAGCCACGAAGGTGGCTTGGCCGAAGCCCTGACCCATGTAGATGGCAGCGTTGGGCTGCATCGAGGACATCAGGGGGTTGATCTGACCATTGCCGGGATAACGAGCAACTTCACGGAAGTCGCTGTTCTGGCGCAGGTGCATCAGGAAGGTAGGATCGCAAACGCAGCGATAGAAACCATCCTGGTAGGTAGGAGTGTTCCGCTTACGCAGGCTCTTCACCACGCGCAGCAGGTCATCCTTAACGTCGAACTTAGCTTGCTCGGCGTTGGCGTAGGTGAGGCTACCAACGGCGAGATCACCGGGGTAGTAGTAACCACCTTGGCTGTCAGAAGACTGACCCTTGGAAACAGCTTTCAGGAGTTCGTTGATGAACACCCGATCACGCCAACGACGATAGTCGTCGAGCAGAGTCAGGGAGCCGATCGACTGGTGGAAAGCGGTAAGGTTACCGGTATCCAGCAGAAGACGCTGAGCAGTAATAAGGGTTTCGCGAGCAATCTTAAAGGTGCTCGGCTGAGTGGGATCGGAAGGGTCCGCAGGACCGGTGTACTCACGAAGAGTAACCAGCACTTTGTCCTTCACAATGTTCCTGCTGTTGGCAGTACCGATGGTCTGCTCAGCAGTGCGCTCCCGAGACTCCTTAGAGCCAGGATTGCCCCAGAAACGATAACGGTCAAGCTGAACGGTCTGGCCAGGTTGCTTACTGAAGTCATGGACTACAACCGGCTCCGCAGCCATCTCTACAACATACGCGGGATGCGGACGGTAGAGCTCTGCACCGAGCAGCTTCGGAAAATCATTGTCGACGAACAAAGCGTCAACCTCCGAAAAACTACATATTTAATTTAACTAAACAATCACTAAATGAACACTTCCTTGTCGCATTTTTAGCGTTTAACCTTTTTGGTTGCTCGAATTAACAGACGCACTAAATGTCCTGACAAGATTACGTACACCCTCAGAACCTTGGAAGTACACAGAACCCAGGTTCGAAACGTAGCGCGTTGAGCCGCCACGGTAGATCGTGCGGATTACAGCCGACATCAAGCCGGGAACTTGAGCCCTAGTGGCTTCCGTGTATGTACGGCAATAAACCGGAGGGTTGTATATCCAATCAGCTCGTGTAGCAACACCCGAACTAACAGCCGTGGTCAGCAGACCACCTTCGTAGCGACCGTGAGTTACCCCACCTCCTGTAATACCTTCAGCAACCGTATTGGACTCCGGTGTTTTATAAGGAGAGTAATCTTGATTATCCGGCGCAACACCTCCGAAATACGTGTAAGGCAATGTTTGCCGAACACCGAAGTTCGAACTAAAGGAAGTTTGAACTTTGGCGTATGCGATTGTTGAAAAACCTAAAGGTCTATATCCTTCTTCAGCACTAAGAGCCCCGCTTGGTTGATACGCAACACCAGGGGTGTAATCAATCCAGTAACCCGAGACAGCCTGCGGAGCTACACGCCAGTCATCCGTTAAATACCAGGAACCGCTATTAGGAGGTCCCGGTGTAATGCGACCGAGATCAGCTCCGACATCAACGATGCCAGAAGATACAACTAAATAAGATTCATGATTAGGTCCGCTTTGAATCTGATGCAGACCAGAATCATATTTATAGTTCGTCAGCGGAATGTATCCCACGAGGCTATGGCATATAGCCTCATTCTAAGTTTTAACTAAATCAGATTTGACCCGAAGCTGCAACGATATTGTTCAACGTGCTCATGTCGGCACTGATGTTTGCCATGTCGGCATTGTACTGAGCTTTTAACAGATCCAGTTCCTGCTTCAGTTGCTCAACTTCCTGTGTAGAAGAAGTCGAAGACCGACGGCGACCAAGAGGATTCGGCATGAATTTATTTATTCTTAGATTCAGTATACTTCTTCGCTTTTTTCTTCGCCTTTACACGTTCAGGAAGATCGCCTTTAGTTTCCTTTTTCATACTCCTCAACCTTGGCTTTAGAGATTTCTCCCCGCTCAGACATCGCGTAAAATTTGCGTCTTTGGCTATCTGACACAAAGGGCATAAAAACCTCTAACTGGTTTAATTATAAAAAAATCCCCGAGATTTTACCCTCGGGGACTCCCACGTTTCTTCCGAACAGATTCTATCAGGCTTGATCCAGGAAAAGAAGCTTGCTGCGGAAAGCTTCAGGACCCATTTGGCTCAGGTAGCGCCAAGCTTGCTCGGGGCTCTGATTCATGACTTGGCCAAAGCCTTGCCATTGGATTTGGGGATCAGCGCTAGGAGCGCCAGCACCAGCCGAAGCCGGAACAGCAGGCAGCTGGTCGTAGCGGGGCTGGTAATTTTCGGTAGGAGCAGTCTCATCCACGGGGTAAACCTCGGTAAAGAACCGATTGGTGTAATCGGCCAAATGATCCGGGTCAGTGAGGATGGTCTCCATAGCCAGACCGCGAGCTGCAACATTCTCCAGCACCGAGTGCTGCTGAATAAGTGCATCCTCAAGCACCGTGGCATACTGATTCAGAATGCCGGGAGCTTCAATGCCGAAGTGATTAACGACGGCGGTTGTTGCGGGACTTAACTGAGCGCTCTGTTGCGCGTCCGTAGAAGTCGGAGAGGAAGTTTGGGTCGTATACCCGTTGCTGTACGAGGTCGGCTGAGCCGATGGTGCCTGGTAAAGATACGGTTGGGCCAGTGAACTCTGACTGTACAGTTGAGTATCCGGCATTTGTGCCGGGCTCTGCTGATACTGTGCTGTCTGGCTGGGGGACGGGGAGAGGCGTGAGACCACCCGTTCCAAACTGCCCATCGCTGCTTCCCACGGATTGGACGGGGAGTAAGCCGACGGATACTGGCTGGACTGGTTGCTGGTAGAAGGGGCCGTAACCTGTTGTACCGGCGACGGCGCTTGGGGCATAGTTGCCGAAGGCGCCCCCTGGGTAGTTGCCACCCATTGCGGGTAGGCGGTTGAGCCCATATCCGCCGAGGGAGCGGCCTGAGGGGCTGCTACCGCCGGGGAGACCGGGCTCGGGATCGAAGCTGGGATCTGCTGGCTCATAGCTGCCCGAGTAAGTCAGTTCTTGCGCAAGGTGGTCAAACGTCCTATAAAGCAAGGGCGTTAGGTTTAGCCGAGGATCAGCCGCTAAAGGCGTATTCGGCGCGAGTGGATGTGGCGCTTGCAACATCTGATTCAATAATAGTAGAAATTGCTGAAAAGCGCCCTGAGTTTGTTGAATCATTCGGAAGGGAAAACCCTTCAACATTTCTGCACGCTCAGTATCCGTTTTATCCGGGAACAAATACTTCAGAGCTTCGACGCTATCAACACCAAGCTCCTGAAGATTTCGAACAACAATAGACTTTTGGTTTACGTCATAGGCGGTGTCTTCATAAACATCACCTTGGAACCTATAAGTAACTTCCCGATCACCATCAGGTGGTAGACCGAAAACACCACGTGGGACTTTGTTCTCGGTGACAGCAGTCTGAATAGCAACCGTAACTTGATCTTCGTACTTAGCTAATTTCTTCTGATACCTAGCAACCGACTCTTCTGTTTCTTCTTTAGGTGCGTTAGGGGGTAGCATCCCCATAACCTGAATAAAACTCTCGCGGAAAACCTGCTCTTGATGGTAGAGAATCATCTCCAACAATTTGCAGAATCCGTAGGTCAAGAAGCTCTTGTTTTTACGAAGAGCTGTCGCCTGAGCCCGACCCATCAGACCCTTAATCTCCGTGGCAGTGGCACCAGCAGAGATCGAAATCTCATCGACTCCGCCTAAAGCAGTACGAATCTCTTCACGCAGTAATAAAGCGTAACGATTCATGTCCCCGTTTACCGGGTCCGGAGTCATGTAGCCCACGCGGTCGGAGGGCTCGACGTTCGCAATAATCCGAGGAACTCTTAATCCACCAAGAGCGGAATTAGAGCCGAACGGTTCAGATACCCGAGTAGACGGAGAATCGATGCCACCAAAACCACTTTGACTGCTGATTGTGGGCCTGAAAGTCCGATCAGCGTCAGACGCTTCGACAAGATCGCTACGTGGACGCGAACTAATCAGCGTGGGATTACCAAAGAACTCAATATTCTTCGCAATATTCGAAACCATCTGATCATGAAGCACAATCTGCTCCATGAACGGTTCGAATTCTCCCTCGCCGTCTGTTCCGCTTGCGTTCGGCTTGTTTAAAACCTCAACTGCAGGAATAAATCCGAGCGTGTTTGGACGCCTATTTTTTGGCGTTAAAACAGTGCCAGGATCGAGCTCAAAACTTAATTCACTATTGGATTCAAACTCAGAAATTGTATCTGCAGTAATCGATAGCCTTACGTAGCGTTTATTTTGCCCGTAAGTCTCTGAAGGCAACCCGAGAGCCGAATTGCGAACTTTATAGCTGTAAATAATGATGACTTCTTCAATCTCACCATTAATATCGTGATAAACCCTGTACTGATTCTTATTAAAGAAATAAATTTGATACTTAAGTTTTGCATCCGGACGGAAATAGAACAAACCACAGCCGTCAATCAAAAAATTACGAATAACAGCTGGAAAACGAATGTCCAGCTTGTTAAGCGCAATTAAATCCTGTAAAAACTTGTTCCGAGCTTTGTAAGTGTCTTGCTCGCAGTAGAAAAACAGACCCTTCTTCATCATCAGCAGCGTCATTTGCTGCAAATGACTCAGAACAACCATAGTGGCCGCCTGTTTACTGCGATCCTGAGTGCGAGCCGACTCTAGGATCTCATTAAAACGTTGACGGACACTAAGGTTGTCGGCAGGCATTCGAAATTAGGACCTGAAAAAGGTAAATATGTAGCTTTTTAGCCTTTTTTCTCCATTTTGCGCTTCATTTTAGCTTTTTTAGCTTTGTGAAGAGCCTCTTTGTGCTTTTCTTTTTTGTCTTCTGAAGCGTTTTTCTCCTCAAAATGCTTACGGAGACCTTCAGGCATACGATCAGCCATTTGGAAGCAAATACTCTCTTACACGATCTATCTTAAACAATTCTGGAGGCAAAAGATCATGCGAATACGGAACTAAAACGTGATCTTTACGCCCTAACGGGTCAGTCCCACCGGCTTCTGGTTGATATTGCTCGATAAAATCAAGCATTTCCTGGCTATAGGCGGGTGCTACAGCATTAGGGATGTCGTCATAGCAGTGGGAGAACGATGTTACCTTACGTTTTTTACGATTTGCATCCCCCATCCATGAAAAATGCCACCCTGCATCGCAGTCACCAATGATATAGTCGTTTGGATTGCAACGAATTTGTGAAAGAGTCTGCTCCAGATGCTCGTGGAGCACAACTGTTCCGCAAGTCCAATTTGTCGGAGGTTTAGAGGAATCCTGTTCGGGATCAACAACCCTCAAATCCGCACGTCCATAAAACATAGGCATAGACAGTCGGATACAACGCTCGGGATTTGCTGTTGCAAGTTCGACTGCCTCTAACAAAGCTGAAGGTTTTGGAATCTCGTCTACGTCACTAAAGAAGAAAACAGAATCCGGAGGCGTCATCCGCATACCCACAGCGAGTGCATCGCGCTGGGCGTACTCTCGCATCCAAGGATTAAACACTTCTTCGGGAGAAGGTAGTTCCACATGGAGAACCTGAAGTTTATCTTCAGGCAAACCAAGCTCACGAATTGTATCTACGCACGTAAAAGGCTTAGGATCGCCCTTAAATGTTCTGTTTGCATCAGTAATAATAAAACCGTCTACAACGTCTTTGAGAATGTTGTAACGGAGTTCTAATAGCTCTTTTTCGTCAAAATAAAGAAAGCAATCAAAGAGCACGGTGCCGACATTTAACTGTCAACATATTAGCTCATAGATTGGGTAGGAGTTCCGCCTCCAGCTCTGAATTCGATGCCGTTGGAACCATTTTGCTGCGAAAGTGACTTACGAAGCATAAAACGTTTCATATCTTCTACACGACCATCATCTTCTTTATACGCACCGAATGCGCCGAATTTAGGAGGAACGGGACCACCAGTCGGTTGGGACGCAAGATCCGTGGCGTATCCGACATTTTCAACACCGGGCTGCTGCAGAAATTGTTGAGCATCCGCAGCTTGACTTTGAGCGTCAAAAGCCTGAGCGTAAAAATTAGCGGCGCGACGGAACTGATCCATGATTAAGAGTTCTTTCTTTCAATGTACTTGGAAGCTTTACGTCTTGCTTCTTTAGCCTTCTCGGTATTGGAAACTTGAGTATTTACAGGTTTCCCACGGGTTGCGGCTTTCTTTTTTTCATCTGTAGCACGGCGTTCTTCTGCGGATAAAGACGCCCACGCGGATCTAGGTAAATATCGTTCGGTTCTTCCGCCTTCGCGAGCCAAATCAGCCATTACTGTATCGGACCTCCATAAAGCCATGCGTCACAAGTACGTCTGGATGCACACTTAAACTTAAATAGCTGACAATATCCTAAGTCAGCTAGCTCTTGAACATCCATAGGATCAGCGGCATGTTTCTCATTAATACCCTCAATAATGCAGCCGATAACCCGTTCAGATTGGTCGAAAGCTGCGCAATTACCGCACAAAGCACTTTGAACATGCTCTATATCCGTATTCCATAGTTCAGCTTTACGTTCCCAAAAATATTTATCGGGGTAGTCTGGATTTAAAGGACCGTAAGCAAATTTTTCTATAGTCCAATTACGATTTTTTACGTTCTCTTCTACATTTAAAGTTGCCGAGGGACAAGTAGAGGATTTTTGCGTAATTTCCTTCTCTAAAAAAACTTTAGATCTACTGGTGTGTTCCATATCGCTATCCAATTAATTGTCCTTTCATAAGTTGGGAAGCTGCTTTTTTTAACAAATCGTCTTTTACACTAGAAACTAACGTTGCGTAAATATCCTTAAATTCAGGTAAGCCACTTTTTTCTCGGTAGGATTCACCTCCGGAAAGAGCGGTTATAAGAGTCGAAAGATCCATAGTGAGTTTTCTTTAATTTTAAAGTTTATTTTTTAGATGATTCATATTCTTCCCGAGTCTGCCAGTCTTCCTTACCCCACCGAGTAAGTCTGTTGCTTTCAGATTTTTTACCTTCGTAACGTCCTCCCATATCCTTGTAGTATTTTGTGGCGAGCTGCATAGCACGAGCGCTATGACCGCCAAGCTTTTTCCGAGCTTTAGCTTTTGCTTGCGCCCATTTTTCAGGGTCGCGTTTTTTAGCGATTTCAGCCATTAGTAAAGCACGTAAATATTGTCGATTGTAGATGCGCCGCTTATTGCCGTAGCGGAAATAGGAAGCAAAACATCAGTACGAATGTGTTCTAAAGTAATCCAAGTACCCGGAGCATCCGATAAAGAAACTTTTAAAATTTTATCTGCATTTTTATTGCTATTTTCAACATAAATAGCCCTACAAGATGGAAATGTTTTATCAACACCATCATTGATCATAAAACCGCTAGCGTATGGCAACGCAGCCGTTTGCCCATAAACGCTTCCAAAAGCTCTTACGTCCATATCAATCGAGTGTTTCTAACAGTTTAACAAGATATTCGACAGCTTTTTCTAAATCCTGTTTTCCGTTTTTTTGTTCCCACCGCCATAGATATTTTTGTGCGCAACCTTCAAGATAACCCTGATATTTTACAAGCCCCATAGAAGCTCGTTGCACGTCATAACACTCTAAACCCTCACGAACGTAGTAATTAGGTCGGACAGGATCTTCAACTGGGGTTGAACCAATAGACGACTCCTCCGTTGTCTTCGACATATTTTCGTAACCGGTACGCATCTTCACGACTAATAGTCTCGCACTTACGGAAGTTTTTTAGCACATAACAGACAGAAACAAAAGCCGCCCCACGGGAGACCACGACTAAAGCTCGAACATCTCCTTACAGTCTAAAACTCCACCAAGCTTTGTGTATAACTCTGGCGCGTATTTTGTGTCATCATGTTGTAACAAACACCAAGGATGCGGTTGATACACACCCTTCACCTTTTTAATTGGAACACACCGTCTGTGTTCGTGCCCTGCAGGCAGATCTTCAAAAGCTAATCCCATTGAACTCCGATCCGCTATCGGCCAATTACGCACACCAACAAGTTCATAACTCTTGTGGGGGTCGAAGCTCTGAGATCGGATGTATTTATCTGCGTCCGTTTGATCCAGAATCATCGCTCCGTAATACGGATTAGCGACTTGGACAAACAAATCGAAATCGTGGCTGATAACCAAAATCTTCGGGACTTTAAATCCGATGTCGTGCCAGACGTTTTTAGTTTCTTTAGTTAATGAATACTTCTGGTAGTTATCAAATGGAACTTTTTTACCTTTAAAGTTTTCATATCGAATAAAACCGGGTTCTAAGTTGTAACGGACTAGCGGTTGCTTCCACCGGAGCCAATAGTGAAAACTTTCGACCGGAATGATCATGTCATTTTCTTGGTAAATATAAAAATTTGCTTTTTTACGTAAAACAGCCGTAGCTAAATCGTTTTTATGCGCCCAGGTTAAGTACCAGCCCTCGTACCTTGGCGACGCCACGATCACTTCGGTTTTAAGCGAGCTAAAAGCTTCCAGAACAGTTTCTAACTGCTCCTGATCATTTTGAGAATCATAATCAATATAGATTTTTACAGTGATGTCGTACGGGTATTTACTGTAAGTATTTAAGACGTTTACAAGAGTATTAATGCGCTCTAAAGGCTTGTGGGCAGTTATGGCCAACCAAATTTTCTTCATACGCTCAGCCTAGAGTGACAGCACTTTAAAAGCAAAATCGAGACCCATCAGTATTCGATAGAAAAATTTCCCCTCCGCTGTAAGAACGTAATTAACCACGTGTAGCTGTCCAGCAGATCGTCGTGTGCGGTCGAACCGACGTTAATCAACTGATCAAACAAGGCGTCGAACTTGCGGTATTTATTGAAGATAACTTTCTTGTTTTCGAGCAATCCCAGTGTGCCGCGAAAACGTGCAATCTTATCTCCACGGAAGCCTTTGACCTCGTGAATATGGAGGTTGGTTAGCTCTCGTTCGTTCAATAAAACACGCCTTAAATCCGCCGCAAGCGAAGCCTGATACGCAACGGATTCGACCACAAGGGTCACCGTGGAATACGTAGGGAAATAAATATCGCCTTGTTTATTTAAGATCCCCCACTCCAACAACATGTCGCAAAGCAAATCAATTTTTTCTAGGTTTCCGATGCTTCTACATTGGTGCGAATCGATAATGTAATATTTATCTTTTAGTCTTCCACCAAGCACAAACGCGGTGTAGTCGCTGGTTTCGTTTTTACTCGCCGAGAGGTCGATACCGACGGCTAAGGTGTCAAATTCTGTTACAACCTCACCTTTAACAAGGAGATCTGGTGACACGACCAGATCCGA
>Ga0208975_1001228_pt1 | contig 11121 bp, 32 predicted proteins | sample GreLakmeER78MSRF_FD_187700 | JGI IMG/M metagenome (GOLD analysis project Ga0208975, IMG submission 187700) | Freshwater lentic microbial communities from great Laurentian Lakes, MI, USA - Great Lakes metaG ER78MSRF (SPAdes) | ecosystem: Environmental > Aquatic > Freshwater > Lake | place: Great... | reverse complement strand
AAGCAATTGGTTCTACCTTGCCATCATATCCTACATATATATCTAGTTTTACCACTTTACTTTGTTTGCCCAAAAAGCGGCACTCATTTTTCCTTTAGCTATGTTTTTAGCGTGTCTTGCTTTAAATGACTTTGCTCTATCTGTATTTGTTTTATCACCACTTACACCTTTTTGACCAAAGCGTATAAGTTTTTCTTGGTCACCATCTTTAGCCAATACTGCATGTGACTTAGTAGGATGATTAGGTGTTCTCTTAGGTTTATTATAACCTGAGAATGTTTCCTTACCCTTCTTAATCATTTCTTTTTCTTAACTGTCTTTGCAGCTTGTTTAAATTGCATAGCTGTAGGTGCGCCTTTACTCCCTACCTTACGCATCTTTTCACCAGAGCCAGCTTTAATTCTAGCTCTTTTGGCTGCAATGTTAGCGTATAGGCCTGGCTTATTTGCCACGTTTAGCTGCCTTTTTCATAGGCTTAGCTGCCATCTTCTTACCTGTTTTCTTTGCGTATTCTTTAGCTTCTTTCTTACCTTTTGCTGTGTAAGCAAACATTTTCATTCCAACGCTTGGCATAATTATTTACCTTTCTTTTTAGCCATGCCAGCTTCTGATAAAGCAATAGCAATAGCTTGTTTAGGAGATTTTACTACTTTACCACCCTTACCTGAATGTAATGAGCCTGTTTTAAATTCCTTCATCACTTTGCCCACTTTTTTCATCTTCCCTGCTTTTGTTTTTGGTGTTGATTTCATTATCGCCTCTTAATTTAATAAATCTATGGTCATACCTACAATCATTACATAATGAATATTCTGTAAAATCAAAAGGCTCACCGCATTGCTCACAAATGGATAGCTTCATATAAAAGAAAAAGCCCAACCACGGAGAGAGTGCAGTCAGGCTTTTTTTATAATTACGTTATTAACGGACAGCAGTTGTCCAAGAAACGATATTATATCATATCTAATATATAAATTCAACAACTTTATGCGTTTATTCTTCTACTTGCAATAGTAAGCAAGTTATCGTATGCCATATCTAATTGCCAGTAAAAAGCTAATGGTGGTTTGGCACCTAAGTATTTAGCATAGATAGCGTCTTGTTGTCCTTGTTCTAAGCTATGCACAATAGCGTGTATGGTCCTAATATTACTCATATCTTGGGCAGAACACATTTCTTCAAATGCCTCGCTAGTTGACTCTCCACCTGATGACATGCCTATGCTTTTAGATGGATAACCTAAACGGTGATTATCCGACTTCATCCATAAAGCCCAATCCTCTAGGATAGACAATAAGCGTTCCATACTAATCATATCTACCTAACGTATAAGTTATGCTTTCTCCATAAGTTTCTTGTGTAGTTTTATGCTGTAAATTATGTTTAGCTGTATCAGCGTTATGACTTGTAATACCTTTTATCTGTGCTTCTGTAAAGTTTGCTGTGTGTCCAAATATACCTTGTAATGGATGTGGCTGTGGAATGTAATAGTGCATAAGTCTATTATCGTTATCTTTAAATGCGTGTATATGACCTTCCATCTTCATGGTAACAAGCAAATTTTTAATGGTATTATAATTGCCATTTACATGTGCTGCTATATCTTTTATAGTTTTTGGCTCTGTAAGGTAAGCTAATATTTTATCTTTAATACTCAAGATACATCCTTAACCTTACAATGCCACTTTCGTTTATCATCCTGGTGCCACCCATGAATATGAATAGTCCAGCCTGCTTTACGAACTGCTCCTACATTTTCATGTTCACCTATTTTTTTTGCTCTAGCGGACATATTACTTGCAGAGGTTGTTTGAACTGCCAATACTTCTTTATCTTTTAAAGCTAATAGGTCTATAAAGCCAAATAAATCTTGCCTTATTCTAGCAAATGCGTTCCAATGTTCTACTATTGCTACTGTATATCCTTCTTGTCGTAATTTTTTAAGGCTTAACTGCGTTGGACTATTTGCCATCAAATTGACTTTCGTTAGGTTTAGATATTCCGTTTATAAATCTTTTTTCTACGTCACCAGTAGCCTTATTAAGTTCATATTCATAAGCGTGTGGTGAAACGTCAGGACTGTTATTTTTCTTTTTAAAAATCTTGTCCCAGTTATCTTGTGCTTCTTTTTCAGAAACTAACAACGGTCTTCTGCCAGAACCTTTACCCATTATTTAACTCCTATAATTTCATTTTCAAAAAGATATTGCATAGTTTTTATATATGCTCTATTCCACATATCTCTACGTTCTTCTTTTGTTAATTCTTTTCCATTATCAAGTTTAACATGGCACTCTATACATAATGCTGCAACTAAAGCGTCTGACACTTTGATGCCCATGCCTTTGCCTTCGTTTCTATGTGCTGCACAAACTGTTTCGGACATTATACCACAATGTTGACAAGGTAACTCTCTTAACAGTTTAATTAATTTTTGATTGCGATATATCATATTTTTTAAATTTTTCAGAAATAATTTTAGGAACAGTTGCATCCCAATTAATACTATGATGCAATCTTTTTTTGTTTTGACCCATTTGCCTTACTTTTACACTAGAAGGATTATACAAAACAGAATAAAAACTTTTAACATAAGTGCCTGAGCTTAAATAAATATCAGTTAAACCACCAGCATTACTTTGAGTTTGCTTTTGCTCAAGTCGTAGCTGTGCAATTGTCATAAACAAATAACCTTTATAACCAAAATAACAATAAGCATTTACATCTTCATTTATTCTACCAACAAATTGAAATGGTCTATCAACTGAACATAAAAAACTGTTCATAATTTTTCTTGATATTTGACCGTCTAAATATGTTTTACTTAAACCACTATTTTCACCACCTATAAAATCACCACCTTGAGCCATACAAATAGATGTAAAAGATGTTTTTTTATAAAAATCTAACATGATTTCAAATATTTTATCCAAGTTTTTAATGTATTTATTAGTTACATATTTTTTATCATTGTCAAAAGACCATCTAAAGTCTGTATAGTCATCATCAAGTTGCATAAAATATGTATAACCTAATTTTTTTGCTATGTCAAAGCAGGCATTTCTTGCAAACACAACTGCTCTTTTATCATCAAAACTATCGCCTATGTCAAATGTCTTTGCAACTTCATCTTTAGAAAAAGTTATTACTTGACTACCATATGTTTCAATATATTTATTATGAGATTTATCTTCATCATCAATAATAATAAAAATTTTACCAGTATAGTTTTTTTCTCTTAACGTATTGTAAGTATAAACTCTGTCATGTCTATTATGGCTTAATATAAAAACGCAAAAATTATCTATCACTTTGTTCTTCCAGATATTGATTTGATAATTGATTGTTTAATGCAACATAACCATACTCAATAGCTTTGTCAAAATCAACAATTACTAAAGCTGATTGTTCCATTAACTCTTGCATTTCAGAACTTGAGTGAGCATAGTAATCTGCAATTTTTGAAAAATTAAATACAATATGCCTATAAGCTGCAAAAGTTAAAAACTTTTTTTCATCATCAGAAACATTAGAATTATTAATTTTTTGTATTAATTTAATTGACTTTAAACTATCATAAAGCTCATAGATATTAGGCTTTTCATATTTTGGAACATATAACGGCACGTCAACTTTTTTTGTATATGTTGTATCAATTAAATGTTGCTCATCATTGTCAAACATTTCTAATTTTTGTTGTATCGTCATAATTAATAATCCCAACCCCAGCCAACAGTTTGACCCCATACCTCTATCTGTTGTTGGTATTCAGTCATTTCTGAGGTTGTAAGTTTTGTGGTTGATTTTATAAGTTCTACAGGAAATCCAGCTATGACTGTTTGATAACGCAACAGACGGTATGACATAAGCTCATGGACTTGTTGTTTATCTAATCCCAAATGATTTCCTAAACTTGTATACAATTGCCATAGTCTTTCGTTTTGCTCTAGACTGCGGTTAAGTTTAGCGTCTGTTACTGTTACACGCCAGCGTTTAGTAAAATCAAGAAGTTTTAGTTTCTCTATAAGTTGCGGTAGGTTTTGTTGCGTTAATGCCCACTTTATCATCTCTCCATCCCTTCGTTTTAAAAGTTTGACCGTCTTTTGATACAGCTTTATATTCTATATCATCACCAAATAATTTTTTACAGGCTTTAATAAAATCATTAATTGTCATGGACTCTCTCTGTAACATAAAGTTTTTTGACTAAACCAAAAATTAAATGAGCCTTCCCATTGACCGTTTCTTTGTTTTTGAATAAAAACTTTAGCATCAGGAATAATTTTTAATTCATCATCAGAAGTTTTTCCTTCTTCAATTAGCTTTTCCTTATAACGGTTGCGCCATACGCAGATAATATTGTCACAAAGGTTTCTTATGTGTGAACTACCCATAATATTTGTAGCGTCAGGTATTTCATTTTCATCTTTAAGTTTTCTTGTGTGTGCTACCAAAAAAATAGAAATATTTAAATCACGTGCCGTAACAGCCAATCTATCAGTAAACAATTTTTGTGCCTCTAATGATTCTTCACTAATATTACTTATTTTCATTAAACTGTCAATAATAAATATATCAACACCAAGGATATGCTTGGCATAATATAATGTGGCTATCATATCGTCAGAAGTTGTAGTTCCTAACTGGTCGTAAATATATAACCTATCTTTTGCCCTATCACAAAATTTTCTAATATAATCTTCTGTTGGCTCTGGTGAACCTAATGCTTGTGTAATCATTCTAGCTAATGTTAATACAGGGCGCATTTCCAAAGAAGCTATTAAACATTTTGTATTTTGCTTCATCATGCCTAGTACAACTTGTGATAGCCACATAGATTTCCCATGCCCTGATACCCCTGTTAAAATTGTTAATTCCGCAGTCCTAACCCTGAACTTATCTTCCGTTTTAAGCCAACCAAGCGATTTACCACTATGAACTTCCTCACTAAAATACTGTACCACGTGGTCAGTAAAAATATCCGCAGCTTTAATTTTAAACTCAGCATGAGCATACTCCTTATTATAATATTCAGTAATAACTGATTGATTGACAGTTAATTTATCTAATGCTTCACCTATATTCATTAAATGCCACCTTCCCATGCTTTACGTTCTACAGTTGCTTCACCATCATTCCATCTTTCCTGATTGAGCAAAGTTAAAGGAGCTGGTGAAAAACCATCTTTCCATGATTGAGTATCTTTCATACGTTTTACATACCCTATCACTTCATCTGCTATAGCGTCAATGTTTTTATTAGCCCATCTTTCCATACATGTTTTCTTGTTGACTTTACGAACACTAGGATAACTTTCCCAAAATTCATCAAACCTATTGGTCGTTTTAACGACATATATCTTCTCTTTATCTTCTCTTCCTCTTATCTTCTCTATACTAACAGGCTCATAGTCTTTCTCTAGCCAACCTCTAGTAAATAGTTCTTTTACTATTTTATCAACAAAATCAATAGGATAGTGAAGTCTAAAAGCTATTTCAAACACTTCTGGTAATACACCATCACTTTCAGAACCAAGACACCATAACTCTACTAAAACAGCTTTTTGTTCAAAAGATAGCTTATGAATATCTATGTTATTTATGTAATCCGTACCATAAAACTTAAACCATGTCATCTTTTTTTGGTATCTTGGATTCTTTGGGTTATAGAGATTGAACTTCTCCCAGTTTTTAATTTTGTACATACACTCTCCAGTTGGTTAATATTGCCGAAAAAGATTAACATACATAATTCTAGTTGTAAACTAATTATTTTCTAGAAAATACTTGACATGACATTTTTTATCATTAAGATAGGCATTGTAGTATTTATTTTAGGAGAGAGAAATGAGAATTACAGGTGCTTATTCAGTAGTTGAAACGCTTGCACAACATAAAAACTTGACATTTCAGCAAGCATTTATGTATATACATAATAATCTTAAATCATGTGACAAATATCAAAAAATTGCATATCAAGTCATTCGTGATGATTCTGGTCTTTTTGAACAACTTTGCAAGGAACAATCAATATGAAAAAAGATTTAATTCAAGGTAGTATATTTGCAATAGCCTTTTGGTGTTATGTAGCATTGTGTTTATGGATTATGGGTAAGTTAGCAGGTGCAATATGATTAAAGATAATAAAGAAGCATTGACATTAGCTTTAGCATTAGCTATTACTGCACCAAACGACAAAAAAGCAGAAAAATGCGTTAAAATAGCTGACTCACTTGCAAAGAATATGAAAAGAAAAGATGTAGAGTTAGCAATGAAAGATGTTTTAGATAAAATGATTGATTCTTTGAAAGAAAAAAAAGATGAATAAATGGTTATGGTTGTTTCTTTTTTTATTTTGGGGGTATATAATATGGCGAATGGTTTAGAACATATAGCAAATATTCTTAAACGATTGAATGAAGAATTTAAATTAGATAATGACAAATTTGAGGAGAGAACTAATGTCACAACAACAATTTTACGACCAAGTAATGATGCAACACCATCAACAAGAATTACAACAAACGGAGAGCAAGATGAACTATAACGAACTACGTAAGATTAACGTATCAGACCATATTGAGAAAAAAAATGGTCTATCGTACTTATCATGGGCTTGGGCTGTAGACACGCTTCTACAGCAAGACCCAACAGCAACATGGACTTATGGCGAGCCAAAACAATTTGGTGAAACACTTATGGTATTCTGTACAGTTCATGCTTTTAATAAGTCTATGACTTCACAATTACCTGTACTTAACTTTAGAAATCAAGCAATACCTAACCCTGATGCAATGGCAGTTAATACAGCTATGCAGCGTTGTTTAGCTAAAGCTATTGCATTACATGGTATTGGTTTATATATCTATAGTGGTGAGGATATTCCAGAGTCAGAACAACCAACTTTAAAAGCTGTATCTAATAAGGACTTTCTATGATAAACCAAGGCACGGAAGAGTGGTTTCAGCAAAGGCTAGGTAAGGTTACCGCTAGTCGTATTAGTGACGTTATCGCCAAGACTAAAACAGGTATATCTACATCTCGTCAAAATTACCTTATTCAACTTGTATCAGAACGTCTTACAGGTAAAAAAACAGATTCATTTACAAATAAAGCTATGGAAGATGGTGTTGAACGTGAGCCTATAGCAAGAAAGCTATATGAAAGCAAAACTAATTCTATAGTAACTGAAGTAGGTTTTTTTGACCACCCTGTTATTAAAAGTAGTGGTGCTAGTCCAGATGGTGCTGTTAATTCAGAAGAAGAAGGTAAGTATGCTGGCCTTATAGAGATTAAATGCCCTATAGAAACAACTCATACTAATACCCTAATGAGCAAGTCTGTACCTAGTAAATATATCCCACAAATGCAATGGCAAATGGCTTGCACAAATGCTAGGTGGGTAGATTTTATAAGTTTCAACCCGAATTTCCCTGAGGAACTGCAAGTTTTTGTAAAGCGTCTTGATAGAGATGATGCTTACATTGCAGAGTTAGAAGCAGAAGTTATTAAGTTTCTAGAAGAAATAGAACAAACAATTATTAAACTTAAGGAGTAAAGCATGGCGCAATATGACAATACAAATACATTTGCATTATTTAAGAACGACCAGGGAGATAATCCTAAAAGGCCAAACTATACAGGAAATTTAAACGTGGATGGTATTGAGTTTAGAATTAGTGGTTGGATTAGAGAAGGTGCTAATGGGAAGTTTATTTCAGGTTCAGTTCAGATAAAAGAGCCTAAGGGGGAAGTAAGAAGTAAGCCTGCTGTTGAAGGTGCCGATGAGGATGTTCCTTTTTAGGAGCATCCCCATAAGCATAATAACTATTTGTTCATTACGTACATAGTTACTTCAAAGCCAAAACGCATTTCTGTAGCTGCTGGAGTTGTCCACATAATATTTTCCTTAATAAATATATTATGCTTAATTGCACAATATAATAGAATTATACGCTTGTGTGGATTTTTTAGACACAAGAAAAGCATGAAAGGTCCATAATGGATATACATAACTTAGAATTAGATATTGCTTGTTATGCCACTGCTGTGTACCATGAAGTTAATACAAGAACAACCGAAGAAAAGGTAGGGGTAATTAATGTCATACGTAATAGGGTTCATAGTGGTCTTTGGGGTCGGGATGTATGCTCTGTTGTTTATGCTTCTGGTCAGTTTATTGGGGTTACGGATGAACGTCATCCTACCGTTAATGAAAGGACGTATCTGGAGACTAAACTTCTTGTTATTGATACGATTGTTCATAATAAATATGCTAATCCAGTGGCAAATGCTTTATATTTCCATGATGATTCAATACCGCCAAAAAAAACATGGTTTGGTAAAAGGAAAGTAATTCACATAAAAAGGATGGTATTTTACTAATGAAAAAAGAACCTGTAGCATGGCTTTATGAAGAGTTTGATGTTAGGTCTGGTGATTTAAAGAAGTCTTATTTATGGTCATTTCACCCTAATCAATTGTCGTATATGAACGACCTTAAAAATACAACCCATCACATTAAGATAACACCATTAGTTCCTGGTGAACCTGTAGAAGAATATAAAGGATTATCTAAGTACGATAGTAAGAAACTAACGGAGGCACATGGTGGACTCTAAACCACTTACTCAAGAAGAAATTATAAAGATATACAAAGCAGCATTTGGATATGGAAGTCAAGTAATAACATTAGATAAAATATTTAAGTTTGCTAGACTATTAGAGCAAGCTCATGGAGTTAAAGATGCGGTTTAAAGTAACTGATGAACAATTAATAGAAATAGTAAATAAATATATGGAAGAACATCCTACAGTAGGAAGAAACCATGTTATATTACACGCATTTGGCAATCCTGCTAGAATTAGAAATTTAGACAAGCAAGGATTAATTACATTACCAAAACCAATGCCAACAGGAAGTAATAGCAATTGGACTAGATATTTTAATATTAATAGAGCTGAAGTAAATGCTTCTAAAACAGGAATGAAATATAATGTACACAAAACTAGATGAGCAAAGACAAGCTAATTTTATTAAGTCATATATGAGTACTCATCCTAATTGCACATTAAAAGATATTATTCAGAACTGTGTAACGAATAGACATAGATTAATTAACCTTGAAAGACAAGGATATTTTACTTTACCCAAACCAACTCCATACGGAGAACGTAATGGATTATTTAAGAAGAATGAGACATGGCAATTTTGGAAAAAATAATTGATTGGATAGTGTGGATTTTAATAATTGGTGGTATAAGTTGGTTTTTTTATGGTTGTTATCAATTAATTGATTTATTTTATTTAAGGGGATAGATATGGTAGATATGGTGAATAGACCTCCACATTACTTGGTAGGTGGTATAGAAGCAATAGATGTGATTAAAAGTCGCTTAACTAAAGAAGAATACATTGGGTATCTTAAAGGCTGTAAGTTAAAGTATGACTTACGTTATCCGTTTAAAGATAATCCACAACAAGATTTAGAAAAGTCTGATTGGTATAAAAATAAACTATTACAAGCTACTAAAGACGAAGATGCTGTAAATCCACCTGAAGTAGAAGCTATTTTAGAAAGATTTGATGATGAGTAAAATATATTGGATATTTGTTGTTGTAATGGCAGCATTGGCTATCTTTTATACAGAGCAATCATTTGGTCAGACTACAACCATATTGGCACCAGACGGTTCTGTAACTATTTGTCAAGTAGGTAGCAATGGTATAGTTATCTGTGTCTAATGCTATGCGTAATGCGTATGCTAGTCATACAGACTTTGGCTTTTTAAGAGGTGTAATACTAGAAAATCCAAAAGCTATGCCATCTAACATTGACATGGTTTTTGAAAGACATGGAAACTTTCTTATTGGAGAGTGGAAACGTGAAGATGAAAATATATCTCTAGGTCAAAAGATACTGTTAAAAGCATTAGCAGAGCAAAATAAGTTTACTGTGTTAGTTATAAATGGATATAGTGATAATACAGGAACTGAAGTAAATAACTTTTATAAAGTTACTGAAGATAAACTTGTTATTCTTGGTAATGGTGTAGAAGGATTAAAAGACTATATAGACGCTTGGTATCAGTCATCTAACGGTGTTAGTTCCCCATAAATGGATAGTTCCTCACCACTTATTTCTATATAAGAATCATCATCTAATTGTATGATGATTGTGCTATCGCCATGTTCAGCTTCACAAGATATGATAGTTTTACCTAGCATGTGATTACAGATAATCTCTACTTCTGAACGCTGCATAATAAATCCTATATTTTGACGAATTTTTCTGATTTGTCTGATGTTAATTTTTTGTTACCTCTAAACCAAGAACCACAATTTTGACATTGAAATCTTGGATACTTTCCAGCAGTTAATACTGAATAACCACGTTGCTGAACCTTATTACTTGCACAACTAGGACATACTCTTTCTTCTGAGAAATGATTATGATTAGGATGATTACTTATCCAACCTTTAAACTTATCATACAATTTTTCTAGTAATACAACATCATTGCGATTGTATTCTTCCATTCGTTTCCATGCTGACTTATCGTTATTCATAACTTTAAGCCATAGTTCGTGACCTTCATGTGCTGTCTTTTTACCTAAACCTAAACGCTGTGCAATGTAATCTAGTTTATTAGATACAAACCTAAATTTACTGCGAGATGTTTGTAGTAAGTCTATATGTTTAGCAGGGCTAGGTGGTGGCATACCAGCTTCTAGGAACTCTTTATTAAGTATGGGTATATCAAACCTATTGCCATTATAATGAACTATTGCGTCAGCTTCATCCATAAGTGTATGAATAGACTTTAACATTGTTTTACGGTCTGATTTATATACAGAGTTAAACATTACTTTTTTATCACCATACCATTTTGCTGCATAGCATAGCGTGTAAGATGACTCTAGGAGTTGGTTAAGAGCAATGTTTTGTTGCCATATTCCCCATACTGTTGCAAGGTTTGGGGCGCACTCTATATCTAATAATAGTATTTTCAAGTAACTCTCCTAGCGTTGAGATACTTTATTATATACTAGATAAATAATTAACATGAGTAATACATATTTAAAGTGGTCTATAGCACAAAGGATATCGCAGATTAAATAA
>Ga0208975_1001225_pt1 | contig 11134 bp, 20 predicted proteins | sample GreLakmeER78MSRF_FD_187700 | JGI IMG/M metagenome (GOLD analysis project Ga0208975, IMG submission 187700) | Freshwater lentic microbial communities from great Laurentian Lakes, MI, USA - Great Lakes metaG ER78MSRF (SPAdes) | ecosystem: Environmental > Aquatic > Freshwater > Lake | place: Great... | reverse complement strand
TTGTTTACTATATGTTCCAAAAGTTCCATTATCACCACCATTGTGAGTATTAGATTCGCTGTAGATGATAGCATTATTACTATCTGTGATAACAGTAGCAACCCCAGCATCTGAATAATTATAACCTGTCAAACAAAAACCAAATATATCCCATATAACACATTGTCTTCCAGCTACACTATAATTATATCCATAATTAAAACCATGTATCATTGCACCAGCACCAGCATTGGATAATGCTTGATTAATAGCATACGCTTGTGTTCCAGTCATTCCAGTTAATAAATTTGGACTGGTTACTACTGTATTATATCCCGAACAAGATGGGGAATATGCTGGATTACCTGCACATGGATCAGTTGTGTAGTTTAAAGTAAGTGATGGTTCTCTAACTTGTGGTCCGTAATACCCTGCCCAAAATCGAGCATCTTTACCCGTGAATGATAATGCAATTTGGTCTGCGGCCAGTAAACTCTGTTCAGTAGCGAATGTTTGAGTGCCTGTCTTTAATTCAAACCCTTGTGTTGGTGTACTGTAATTATAAGTGTAAGATTGAAGAGCAGTACCACCTCTTAACATCTCAACTTTACCAGTCAATGTTCCAACATTGTCTCCAGAGTTATTAATTTGCCATGAATAGTTATATCCATTAATTTTAATACCGGAGTTTGACAAGTCTAATGCGTGTTGAATAGCAAACGCTTCAGCATTAATTCTTTGTGTCGCTGTTGCAGTTGTGTATCCAAAGATTAGTGTATTAGTTGCTGCATTATATGCTGGTCCACTACCGCCACCAGAAAATCCACCTGCTTGTCCAGTAACAGAACCAGACCAAGCACCAACTGATGGTGTCAAGATGTTCTGAGATGTTATTGGAGTTTGCGATTTAGCATTTGATGCGAGTAGCACCAAGACAACCGCTAATGACCAAAATTTCATTAGTCTTTACTCTTAATTTTTTGTGGTTGACGATTTGGATCTGCTGCCCAAATTTCTTTAGCAGGTTCACCAATTTTACCATCAACAGGACATGGAGTGCCTGCGTTCATCATGGCAGAGAATACTCTTTCATCCTGACACATAATTGAAACAGCGGCAACTTTCATACCCATGTCATAAATGCCACGAGCGAGTTTAAGTCTTTCGCAGTTTTTATCAATCATGGTAGAACCAAAACTGATACCTAAAATTTGAGTTTGAGCTGCGCCAGATACACCAACGGCACAAACATCCGAATTGATAACTGTAATTGCAGGTGCAACGGCAGTTGGGGGTGGAGATTTTACTGTTGTTGTACTATTTGAAGTTGAATCAGTTGTACTTCTTGAAGTCGAATCAGTAACGATTGGATCAGCTGCTTGAACCAATGTTGATGCACATAACGAAATCATAGCGATAAATGCTAAGATTTTTTGCATGGTTGTTTTTTCCTTGATTATTTGTAGGCATGTTTCGTATTACAAACATCAATCAGTCAACCATTAAGTATTTCAATATCTCTTTATTTAGTTAGCTCCGCTGTCGGAGAATCGTCAATTTTTTGTCATTTTTTTGACATATGGTCCGGCGTACAGGAATCGAACCTGTATCTATAGCTTAGAAGGCTACTGCACTATCCATTGTGCTAACGCCAGAATTGGTGTGAGAGAAGGGACTTGAACCCTTAAGCCGAAGCGAGAGATTTTAAGTCTCTTGTGTATACCAATTCCACCACACTCACATTGTAGGTCCGTTACCGTTTTTAAATCCTATTTCACCACCTTCTTCTTTGATTCGTTTAATAACATCTTCAAAAAGAATTGGTCTGTAGTCTGTTTGTTCAACGCAAACACAATGATATCTAGGATCAATCTTAGAATTTTTAATACCAGTCATCACACGATTTGCATGTAAATGACCATGAATGTTTGTACCAAATCTACCAAGACTTTCTGTGTGAATTGGTATATGCGATAGAATCATTCCGTTCATCACATGATAAGCACGAAGCTCACGAAAGTATTGTCTATATTCATCATCACGAAAAATATCATGGTTACCACGAATCAATACTTTATCGCCATTCAAACGATATAAGGTCTTCAATGCTTTGCGATTAATCACCACATCACCAAGATGATAGACTTTATCAGTAGGTCGAACTGTTTCGTTCCACCTCTTAATCATCTCTTCATCCATCTCATCGGCATTATCCCACGGACGGAGTTTTGTCACTCCATCATTTCGCATAAAACGGCACACACCAGTATGACCGAAATGCGTATCACTAACTAGAAATACAGCTGGCATATTATTCTCGATTATTTTTTATCTTCAAACGCTGACAAAACACAATCTTCTGTTGAAAGATAATCTTGATAATCTTCAGGTCCACTTCCTTGCATTGTTGCAAGTCTCTTCGCTTCTGATTTACTTTTACCAAAAACTCTTTCAAAGTTTTCTTCGTATTGTGTTCTATCTACTATAGGTCTTGGCTTATCGCCTTTACCACCATCACTCATATTGCCTCCTAAAGCAAAACTTCTTTGTATTCATAATTAACTGTTTCCGGATTATCTCTGAAAACAATTGCACCATTCTTAGTGTGAAATCTTTTTGCCATATCAGTCTTTGGTGATAGAGTTACAAACCTGTCAATGTTTTTATTTGACTGTTTGATATACTCTACTGCATCAAATATCAATTGTCTTCCTGCACCTGGAGCATAACTCCAAATTGTATAGAAGACTGCGACATTTGGATTACTACACTTCTCAAACAACTCTGATTCTTTAGTCGGAATTGTTTTCTGATAACTAACGCAAGTTATCGCTTTAATTTCATTATTACTATCTCGCAAAACAAAAATATCTTTATTCTCACCAACTCTATCTAAATGCGGTATTGTTGGTCGAACTGGATCATCTGTTAAGAGAGTATACAGTTGGTCTGTTATTGTTTTTATTGTATCAATCATGTTATACTTTCAATTGTTGTTTATATTATTACAATCAGCTAAAATATATAGTAAAAATTGGTCGGAGATGAAGGATTCGAACCTTCGATTTCTCGGTCCCAAACCGAGCGGATTAACCAGACTCTCCTAATCTCCGTGGTGCCCCCACCATGATTCGAACACGGCACCTACTGATTACAAATCAGTTGCTCTACCAAATGAGCTATAGGGGCAAAAAATGGTTGCGGGTGATGGAATCGAACCACCATCTGAAGCTTATGAGACTTCTGAATTACCGTTACTCTAACCCGCTATAAATTGGCGGTCCCAAGGAGAATCGAACTCCTATTAGTGGCGTGACAAGCCACCGTACTAACCGTTATACTATGAGACCAATTTGGTGGAAACTCTTGGAGTCGAACCAAGTATGCCAGAGGCGACAGATTTACAGTCTGCTGAAGTCACCGATGCTTCTCAGTTTCCATTTGTTTAGTGTTATCGTGCCTATTTGTCAACAAAGGTGCGTCCTCTGACAAGCGAATAGCAGTTATATTAGGATCCGTTCCTCGCACAGTTGGACCCGCATAGTTACAGCGTCCTGTAACGATACCTTGATAACACTAAACAAATGGTACTCGGTACCAGAATCGAACTGGTCTTACTGCCGTGAAAGGGCGGTGTCCTAACCGATAGACGAACCGAGCATTTGTTTGTCACAAAATTTTTAAAGAACAATCGATTGATTTCTCAATCTATGGGATAGATTATATCACACCCACAAAAATCTGCAAGCACTAATTTCGGTAAGTGTTGCACACTAACAACAATGGAATGGGTGACAGGAATCGAACCTGCATAAAACGGATTTGCAATCCGCCACCTAACCGTTCAGTAGCACACCCATATAACTCTGGTAGGCCGAGTAAGGATTGAACTTACACTCAAAGGATTATGAGTCCTCCGCTTTACCATTAAGCTATCGGCCTAAAACTTGGCGGAAGCGGTGAGATTCGAACTCACGGTACCTTTCGATACGCTGGTTTTCAAGACCAGAGCCATAGACCACTCGACCACACTTCCTATATTAAAACTCTCTGACGGAATCGAACCGTATTGTGACCCGTCTTCATGGCAGGTTCTTGCATTGGTCGACTTTTGCAAGTTTACTGTTATCCATTGAAGTCACACAGAGAGTTTTAATATAAAAAAACCCCTAGATTTTTTAGGTCTAGGGGTTTTGTCGAATTAGTAGATTTCTAAATTCTATTTAAACAATACCCCTATATCAGTTTCCAATGAGCGATAGTCGGTCGGCCATCTTGTTGATGGCTCTGTACAAGTTAATATGTTAATAGAAATATTTTTCATGTTACTATTATATATGTTTTTTTGTTGACTGTCAAGCACTTTTTTGGTAAATATTAAAAGATTTTGGTAGTCGGCATGTTGCCGTTTACAGTACCATCTTCTTTCATATAGTATAAGTTTCCATCATTATCAACTGTCGCTGAACCTGCAAAGAAATAGTCATCTAATTCTTTGAAACGAACTAAATCAGCATCATCACACACTCGCACATTGGAAATTTGTTGTCCCAACCACTTCGATGCGTTATAATCTGCTTGTGAAGCGATTATTTTCGCCTGTTCTTCGTTTTCTGCATGAACAATATGCACTTCATAGAAGGTGCTTACTGATTCCACAGAAAAGCGCTTCAATTTTGACTTTTTTTCTGCTTTCATTGCGGTAGCCTTTGTTTTTTTCACTTTGTCTTTACTCACTTTTTTCTCCAACTAACGAAAATTCAATTTTTTTGATGGAATCCCAACGGAAACTTCTCCATCCGTCATTTTCAACATCAAAAACCGGCAAAACTTCATCGGATTTTGCTTTTTCCGATCCCTTCGGTGCAAATTCACTTGGAATTTTTGATTCCGCTAGTGTACATTGCATCAATCGTTCACTTCCATCTTTTTTGATGAAGGTAATTCCAACAACACCCTCATGCAAGAGAGTCCGCAGCCAATCTTTTTCTTTTTTTGTCGTAAAATTCAATTTTTTATCACTCATTTTCATTTCCCATTATTAAATCTAACACCATCACCTTTTAAAAACATACCCAAAATGATTACTGCCGACCAAGTCTCTAATGTAAAAGGAATTGCAAACGCAAAAAGCGTATTCAACGACCAAATTACAAGTAAAGGTCCGAGAGCTGCAACAGCAATCAGTATAACTAACCATAAAAATAATTTATTCATCTTCATTTTCCCACTCTTGTTGTTCTTCCAATCTTTCTCTCAAATCCCATTGTTCTAAAAGTTCTTCTGGAATGGCATCTAACGATTCCAAATCGGTGTATTCGTAAGAGTCATCATAACCTTCACAGAATCTACCAATGAAACCCATACCTTCTTCAAGATAATGAGCATCAACATCATAACTTTCACTAATTGTTTCATATAGAACAATTGGTGGAGACCATGGTGAATCAAACCAGAATGATATGGAAGTACCATCTTCATTTAGTTTCCAATCTTGTGCATCACAATTCCATTTGCAACCCCAATTGTTTACATTCCACATGTACCAACCATCATCTTTCAATTCAGTTGGTGTCGGCAGGAAAAAATTAAACCAATCTTTACCATTACCTTCATCAAGGAACTTTTTGAATTCATCAATAGATTCCTTGTCACCTTTAATTTCAATTGTATTACTACACCAATTTGGCATCTTTCTTCCTTTACTTCAGATTAGTAATCGATTTCACATTGTCTACTATAACAGAACCAACGACTGATTTGAGGTAATCATCAAACCATTTGCCAGTTTTTGTTGTTTTTCGTACAACACAACCATAGAGTCCTGCACCAACTAAATTTTTAATATAACTTTCTGGATCACCAAGAATCGCTTCAAAGGCATCATCGAATTCTGGCAAGCCTTCTTCATTCTCTTTAAAAAAGGCTAAATGGTAATTATCACCCATTTGATTTCCACCAATTGGAGTACCGCCACCATATTCGTCTTTAAAGGTAAAGAATGAAAGATTTAAGCCTTCTTCTTCACATGGCAGAAACCAAAAGCCATCGAATGTTTCTTCATTAGACATACTCTCCCTTTTTAAATACCTTACGATTGTAAACCTTCTTTGAGGTAGCTACTCTCATACGATACTTGGGTGTTCGCAAATCTTTGGCTACAAGGTTTCTAGGCTTAGCTATATCACACAGCCCGGACACCCGCCATTGTATAGATTTCTGCTTCACTTGTCAAGCCTTTATTGCATCACTTCAAAGGTACTAAACGGTGTTTGCCGTTCACAGATTAATTCAAATAACACTTCTCGGACTTCATCTAATTCATCCATCGTAACAGAATCAGGTGGCAATTTACCTTCTAATACTGCTTGCATAATCATTTGCCTATCTTCGGTCATTGCTTCATCTCCGTATCCATGGTTTTAATCATATTGGTCATTAAACGCATCATTGCAGCCACTTCTTTTTCCACATTAACTGGTTTCTTTTCAACACAATAAGAATCAGCTTTAATTTTAGCAGAAGCGGATTGGCATGCTTGCATAGTGGTAAAATTATTTGGTGCTTCTATAACACCAGTTGCTGTAATAATCATTAAAGCGAAAACTGTATTCATATCACATCCTAAAGAAAATACCAAAAACATAAATTGCAAGAAGACCGAAATTTACGGTCATCATTGCTTTATCTTTAATCATATAAGCCCATATCAAAAACAATAGGGCGCCAAGATTCAACAACCAGATATTCAACGGATCCAGCGCTAGTGTGGTTGCAATAGCACCACCGAGGGTGATGCCTGTTGCGACCCATTTAATCTTATTGACTAATAACATATGGTTTATTCCACTTTCCAACATTGATATGGTAATAATATGCCGTGTGGAAATAATCAGTCTGAGCATCCGACTCATCAAAGTAATCCGCAACAAGCAATGCTTCTTTAATTTCTTTCAAAGCGGCAAGTGCTTTTGGTTTATCTTTATAATGGTCATCCAACCAATAATGATTCACTTGAATATGGTCACCACCAAAGTCAATCGGTCCAGATTTGATATTCACGGAAATACTGGAATGATTATGCACACTCAAAGTTGCCTTCAAACCATATTTTTTCAAAACTGGTTTCATTGCAGTAGCGATTTTCGCTTTCTTTTCCTGATTCATATAAGCCATGATATAATTTCCTTTTCAATTAACGATACAAATAACCACCCGCCCACATAGCGCCTTGTGATTTTCCCATTTCACGCAATTTTTCAATATCGGTGAAAAGATTAAAACGGACGCCCTTGGCAGGTGATTTCCAAGATTTTGCCTTATACAGGTCACCAGTAACTTTATCAACAAACGCATGGACGGATTTTTGATTGTTAACCATAACAATTTTCAAATACTTATTTCCAGGTTCAATCACAAAATCATAATCTAATTGAGAACCGTTTTTGTAATAATTCCCTTTAAGAATTGCACATAATTCGGTTGTAAGATTCATAACACCAGATTGTTGAAATGTCGTTTTCATAACTAGTTCCTTTATCAATTTCTATGGTACCATTGTATCACAGGTAGGCAATAATGTCAAGCACTAATTGGAGACTGTTGTTTTTTAGCAACAGAATTTAGATTGCGAATTAACTCTTCGGTGGACTCTTTTTTGTCAGCTGCAAGCATTAGCAATTGTGACATGTAAAATCCAGCCAGATAAGAATAATTATATTGACCGTTTTCCGTTTTTGTGGATTGTTCGAATTCTTTCATAGCATCATGCAACAACTCAAATCGAGCATGACGGTCGCCCAAACTTTTTGCAAATTTATTCATTGTTTTTTCCTAAGTAACCAAAATGTTTTCCAGAATTTTTGTGGTTTGCCCACCTTTGGCGCATCATCTCGCCTTGCACACTATCCGATGGATAGATTTTTTTGCCAGCATAAGTCTTGAGGACTTTAATCATTGATTCAAATACAGGGTTATTATTCATATTAAAAAGTATTAAGGGTTGGTTCAAATTCGGCGATTAGTTCCCGTTCCCTTTGATGGGCGGGTTTTCTGCCACGGACAATCTCGAGCACTTCGTAACGAAAATCTGCATCCGTATTAGAACGGAGAAATTCACAAAATGCCCAATTCTTGTTTTCACACTTTGCACGGCTAACATGCTTCTGCCACCGCACTTTGACGGAACGGAGGAATGCTTGACCTTGTGCAACTGTCACACCAATATAGGAATCACCTGTATCGGTACATTCGACACGGTACAGCACATGGTTTCTGTCGGAACGCTTTTTTCTATTCATCATGTAGCCATCATAACACAAAGTGGCAACTATGTCAAGCCCCTCTGTTGTTTTTAGGCAACAATGTCGCTTTTACGCAACAACTAGGGGTTAGTAGTCACTAACTTACCGCACCCTGTGGAAATTGAGATTTTTTGGAGTTTTTTGATGCCCACAGGCGCCACAGATATCGTCTTCTTTTTATGAAAGCCGTACCAATCGACACCAAACACACCATTTGGTTGCTCAAAGTATTCGCAGGTATTCAACTCATTGATTCTCACCGATATTGGTGCATTAAGATATCGTAACATCATCTTGCGGTAAGATTCATCATAGGTATTAATACGGACTCGGTTCTCAAAGAATCCAGTTGGTGCCCATTGAATGTATACCTGTTGATTGTTTTGTTTTTCACCTGCGGTATCTTTTTCCAACTTCTCAAGGAAACGAATCATACTCGCCTTGAATTCTGGATTCCAATATACCTGATAGTCAATTTCTATGGTAGCATTTTCACTCATAGAAGGAACAATGTTGACGGATTTGATTTTAACATCGAATCCAGATTGCTGTATTTGTGAAAGATAATACTCGGTTAACTTGTATCTTTGAATGAGAGTATGCCTTGCAGTTAAATGCTGTGCCTGCAAATCATTACCATTGACTACAATTGATTTAGAATCACCAAGTAGTTTTCTCTGAAATGTCCATGGCGCCACCGTTGCGGTGACTGAGCAGACAATTGTGCTAGTTCCTTCGCATTGTTTCACTTCGTATTTGTTGACAACACCAGAGGAGTATTGTGCAATCATATCTCGCACAATTTTGTTATTCTCCGCAGTCTGGTCAGAAACAATTAAAACACCAATTGCTTCTTGCACACTCGACACCAGAGCATTGTTAATTGCTTCTTCTCTGGTCTTGCCAGTACCCGTGGTAGTGACAATCATTTCCTTGGGAACGGATTCAGAGAAAAATATACGGATGCCAGAAAAGACTATTGAGATATAGTCAAATCCGGAAAACTGTTGTGCCGAGACTGTGGTTGAAAACACTAGAAATGAAACAGCAATAAGCCGTCTCATTTTAGTTTCCCATTAGTTTGCGAAGCGCCTTTGCTGTATCGACTGACTTTGTGCTAGTCTTCACAACCACGGTGATTGTGTTAGTTTTCGCATCATAAGACTTTTCATCTACAAATACACCTTGTAGAATTGCCGATGACTTTTGTTTGATACTGGACTGTAATTCGCCAATAATTTCTGACTTGACTGTTTTACTAGTCTCTTTACCATCTTCTGCTTCTGCATCTTGTAAAGACTTGAAGATGGTGTTTGCAAACTTTTCAGTTTCCAACTCTTCTCGCATAAACTGAACAATCTGCTTCTTTGCACGGAGAGTTGCCAGAGTATAGGCCTCATCTTGTGCATATGGCAAGGTACTAGTCAATTTTACCGAATTACTGGATACAATTGAATCTAGTTCACCAGACATAGTATAGTTCACTTTTAGATTACCACCAACAAACTCTGCGACCACAGGTTTTTGTTCGGCAACAGTTTTTTTACTAAAGGTAGAACATCCGCCTAGTGCAATAGTTACCGCTAATACAATAGCTAACTTCTTCATTTAAATCTCCATAATATAAAATACTGTAAACAGTATAACACAAACTAACTCAATTGTCAATACCTTTTGGCATCATTGCCTGGCACTCTTCACCTTTCAACAGGCTGGGGTTCCAGGGTTTCCAGACTTTTATCGGTAAATACTTAATTCCGCATCAGGGTTATCCCAACAAGCATTACGATAATTATAAACGAATTTTTCTAATCCCTCATAAGAACCCCAACCATTATCTGGTTCGAATTTCTTAAACTTCTCAGGATCCGAGAGCAGAATGTTCCAACCCTCATCTAGCAATTCAGAGATATCTTTAGCACACTTCAAGCCTTTCTGCTCGTCTGGTCGCCACAGAATATCGTATAAAGTCATACCATTGGACAACTTCACTTCACTCGCCATTTTACCAAGATTGTGTGTAATGTTCGCACTATACACGGAAGTGGGCTGCACCATCATCAAATCAACATCTAAACTCATTTATACTCCAACTCCATAGGGTTTACATCTTCACCCAAGGCCGCAATGAGCAGACCAGTCTCTACACCCTTTGTAATGAGGCCATTAAGAATACCACTACCATAACCACTGGCGCCATAAGAACCCTTACGACACATGTACACAGAACCACTAGTGCCTTCAAAGAAATAATAGTCTGTATTCTCAGTTACCTTCGTGATTCCACTATTCATTTGCCACGAATCAGAACCAAGATAACCACCGTACCAAGATGCGAATACTCTATAGTGAGATTCATTCTTATTGGTGTCGGTGAGTTTCACAATCAACCACTTATCTGGTGTGTAATCAGTCATAATCAACCTTTAAGCAAAGATAGGTAATATCTTTGTCCTTCTTTAACAACTTTAACCTATCTTTATTACAGGTACTCATGGAAGTATAACGATTCACAGATTGGTACTGTAGTTCTACTTCGCCAGTGAAATTGTTCTTACCAATCATTATGGCGACTAACACGATTTCTAAGGGGCTAATCATTCTTTAACTCCGAAATGTTCTTTAATCTTCTCTTTCAATCTACCATTTGCATACTTTTCCAATGTCAATGGAATCATTTGTATGTGTGCCAACTTCATATCCTGCTCTACAATGTCAATACATTCCCGCACAACCAATTGAGCGAATAACTCAGGGTCAAGGTCATCACTATAAGTCCAGAGATTACCATTCTCTTCCTCTATACTACCACCTGCCTGAATAAACAGGTTTTTAATGATTTCATTCATATA
>Ga0208975_1001221_pt1 | contig 11167 bp, 14 predicted proteins | sample GreLakmeER78MSRF_FD_187700 | JGI IMG/M metagenome (GOLD analysis project Ga0208975, IMG submission 187700) | Freshwater lentic microbial communities from great Laurentian Lakes, MI, USA - Great Lakes metaG ER78MSRF (SPAdes) | ecosystem: Environmental > Aquatic > Freshwater > Lake | place: Great... | reverse complement strand
GAGACCGCGCCGAATCGCGCTGTTGATGGTCCTCCTGTCATTTGTATTCCTCGGCATGGCATTCCTGACCTCCTGCGTCAACGTGCCGATCCCGCCATTTGGAGACCGCATCGGCGAGCTCGGAAAACTCCAGCTCGCCCTCTCCGCAAAATACATTCCAAACACGCCACCAGAATCCCCAGGCGAAAACGGCATCGCCTTCGCCTGGTCAAAATACGGCGAAGCCAAATTACTAAAAGACAAATGAACCTCGACGAACGCAGCGAGCGCAACCTCTCGACCCTCCACCCCGATCTCTACGCCCGCGCCGCCTCATTTATCCTCGCCGCCAAAAAGCTCGCCGCCCCGCTCAACCTCGACGTCAAGTGCATCTGTGGCCTCCGCACATGGGCCGAGCAGGATGCACTCTACGCCAAAGGCCGCACCGCCAGTGGCCCTAAAATCACAAATTCCGCCGGTGGCGCCTCGATGCACAACTACTCACTGGCTCTCGATGTCGCCGTATTTTCCAAAGACGGCAAGACCTACCACGGCGACCACGCACTCTATCGCGAGCTCGGACCCCTCGGCGAATCGCTCGGCTTCGAGTGGGGAGGACGTTGGAAATTCAACGACGAGCCCCACTACCAACTCCGACCGAAGTGGGCGACCGGCATGACCGAGCGCGACATGCTCGCCACCCTCCGCAACCGAGTATCCAAAAAAATCGACGTTCTGGCTTAAGTTGAGCCGTAATAAGCGTCAATTTTCCAATTTTTCGATAACAATTGACATTTTACCTAGGTAGAAAGGTGGGTTCGAATCCCACCCCCTCCGCCATTTTGAAGGGTTTAGAAAAGATTTGGAAAAGACCCGCAGAGGTAGAGCAGGAGCGGGTTGGATTGGGTTTTATCAATCTGGAAAAATTTGGTTGAATTTACAAAAGTGTCAATGCATGTCAATGTGTTGACATGGCAAATCTACAGGCACTGATTCCTAGTTTTGATCGCAAGCTGGCTCGCTGGGTTATCGACATTCCAAAGGCGATGAATGAGGGGAAGCGTCGAAGGATGTTTTTCAAAGATGCGGCGGATGCAAACATGGCGCATGCGGAGCTTGTTTTTTCGTTGGCGCACACCGGGGCGATTCCGTCGAAGGCTGAGGCCGGTGATACCTCCGCCCATTTTGTTGCTCAGTTCCTCGCTAAAAAATCGGTGGAAGTTGAGCCGGTCACGCTTCGACAGCTAAAGTGGGGCCTACTCAAATTCTCGGAGGCACACGGGACAAAGCGCCCGCAGGATTTGGAAGCAGTGGCGATGCGCCGATGGGTGGACAGGCTACCGCTGACGACTCGCGGACGATTCAACGTCTTCGCTGTTTGCCGGGATTTTTTTGGATCTCCTGCGATGCGTGCGCTTGTCAGGGATAACCCATTTTCTGACGCGCCGCCAAAGAAGGACAAGGGGGCAAGGTTGCGAATCCTGACCGTGCCAGAAATGCGGGCGCTACTTGATCACAAGTGGCCGGATTGGTTCCGTGCTTGGCTCGTTGCGGGTGCGTTTGCGGGGATGCGGACTCGGGAGATTTTTGCAGTGTTTAACTCGGCGATTGATTGGGAATACGACGAGATCGTAATTCGCCGCGAGGATGCCAAGCAGGGCGAGGCTGCAAGGCCCCGCTCGGTGACGATCTACGAGCCGCTGAAACGCCACATGCCGCGAGGTGACGCTGACAAGGCTCTGGTCCATGGGTATAGTAAGAAGAAGTGGACGCCAGTAATTCGCGAAGCCTGCCGAATGATCGGCGTTGAGCCAAGCCCGACGCCTTCCGGCATCATGTCGCTGAAATGGCCTGACAACTCTTTAAGACATTCGTTCGCGTCCTACCACCTCGCGCATTTTAAGGATGCGGTGCAGACGGCATTTCTTATGGGCACATCGCCGCGCCTACTTTACGAGACCTATGCCAATCAAGTTTCACGCCGCGATGCACAGAAATGGTGGGAGCTTTAGGGTAGGTGCAAAGAAGTATATGCAAAGCAATTGAAGGGAGCGACTTACCCCCCCTCCCCCATCAGCCCCGTCTTTGCATGGGTAAGTTTTTGGGTGTAAAGGGTCTTCGATGGTAGTTAGGTCGATTACTTTGCCTATCCAGCCTTGCGCGAAGTCTTCTTGGTCCGAGTTGATGACCCAGAAGCGGAATTCTCGGAGGTTGGCCGGATCACTACACCAACAACCGTTTGGGCTTTTCCCTGCATCGCTTTCACTGCACGGGCTACAAGGCGAGATACACTGACATCCTCGCCAGTTTCTTGCGTTTCTAGATCAGCTGCGCTCTTCAACCATTCCAGCATCTCTGGAGACAGAGACACCGAAACTTTCTGCTTATTTGCACTCATATTTTAAAAGGTACTACCGGAGACTACTTCGTGCAACTATTTATTTTTGCCCGCAGACGTAGTGTTCATGCGGATGTCAATAAAAAATTCCAAGGCAGGGAAACACCCCATTGATTTTTTCTAAAAAAAGTATTGCCACGCATTGCTACCAATTGCTACCGATTGAGCAGTGCAAGCGTCATACCAGAAAACCAGCATCAGTCTTCCGTCAGACCTCTTGGTCTATCTGAAGAAAGAATCCAAAAAAGAAGACAACATCCCCGTTTCACGACTCATCGCTAGAGCCGTCCGGCAGATGATTAACAACAGCAAGGGAGCCTCCAAATGAAGCCCGGCTATCTTAAACCAAAAGAAGCCGCTGAATACCTCAGTGTCTCGGTATCAACTCTCTACTCGCTGAAAGGCGAGGGGGTCGTGAAGTTTTACAAGTTGCGCGGGTCAATATTGCTCAAGGTATCGGAACTCGACGAGGCCGTCGAAAAGGGGGCACAGAAATGATCGACCTCCACGACCCTTCCGCCGTCTGCCGCTCGCTCGGCTATTTTCTGGATTTTCTCGTTATCTTTGTGCCGCCGGTGGCGCTCGCATTTACAGCCTGGAGGATCGCACGATGAGCGTCACGATTACTTGGAATCCGGCAGCGACTCCACCGGACGCAGATCAGACCGTTCTCATGCACCACGGAGACGGCCAAGTCGAAACCGGATTCATTGACGAGAGCGGATGGCGATTCTGCTGCGGAGCATCGGTCAATGTTCCCGTCATGCACTGGGCCGAGTTTCCACTCCCGCCGGAGGACGGACTATGAGCACGCCGAACTGGAGCGAGATCGAGGCCAACCGCGACCGCGCCGAAGCCCTCCCTGAGTGCGATTGGACCACGGAGACACCCGAGACCGAGGCTGCCGTGAAAGCCAGCGGCTCAACATTTGGCATTCCGCTCCGTGAGACCAGCCGGCGCCTTGAGCGTCAGCGCAACGGACTCTACCAACTCCTCAACCGGAGGGCCGGACAATGAGCGACACCACCGCCCTTATCTCAGCCGCTCTCATCATGGCGAGCCTCTACATCACCTTCCACCTCGGGATCGAGTGCGAACGCGAGCGCATCCGCCGCGAACGCCGCCGCCGATTTGAAGAGGACAACCACGACTCCGCCAACCACGACGATTTTGACTGAGGTCCTCGTCAGCTACATTTTCGCGGCCTTGTTGTTCGGAGCCTACATCGTGTGGCTCATGTCCGACGAGCACCAAGAATAAATTTCCTCGCTGAATAAGCAGGGGATCAAGGGGGGCCGCGCATCCCAAAAAACGCGGATCAAAACAACTAAAACATAATAAATATGAAACTGACAAAGAAAGGTGCTGGGTCCTTTAACCCACATGACGAGGGGACATTTCGCGCCGTATGCGTCGATGTAACTCCACTTGTAAAACAGACTAGCAAATTCGGAGAGAGCGAGGTTTTCCGCCTTGTTTTCGAGACGGATGCACCAGAGCGTGACGGCGGGCGTCAATGCGTATGGAGTCGCGGATTTACGCCTTCGCTCAACGAGAAGGCGAACTTCCGTAAGTTTTTGCGCCAGTGGTTCGGGCGTGATCTGACAGCCGCAGAGGAAGCTGAGTTTGATACGGAGGCGCTGCTTCTTGGCAAGACGGCACAGGTGGTGGTTACGCATGATCATTCAGACAATGGGAATACCTATGCAAATATCATTGCCTGCACCCCATACAAGGGAACGGAGCCGCTGAAGCCCTCGGGCAAATTTACCCGGAAGAAAGACAAGGAAGCCAAGGGCGAAGAGGCCAGCTATCGCGGCGCTGCTACTCCTACGGACTCTATGCGAGATGCGGAGCCGGTTGACGCAACCCAAGCCGGCGATGATTGGGCCACGGTAAAGGTCCATGTCGGGAAACATTCAGGAATTGAGGTGCGCGACCTCGATGCAGATGCCATCGAGAAGCTAAATAAAAATTGGGTTCCGAATGCCGGAATGACTGCCGCAGACCAGCGTCTTGCAAAAGCCCTTAAGCGTGCTCAAGAGGAACTCGTTGCCGCTGGGGCTGGAGATGAGCCATTTTAATATGAGTGACACGCTTGAAATCATTGTTTCTGGGAGTCTTCCTAGTCCACATATCGAGCTGTCACCTGCAGCTTTTAACGCCAGAACATTGGCGTTGGAGGCAAGCGGGAGAATTAAGGCGATTGCCTCGGTGGCTGATCTTGACGCAGCGGCATCCGCACTCACGAAACTCAAGGCGCTTACCAGATCGGTGGAGGATAGCCGCAAAGAAGTCAAGGCGCCGGTGCTTGAGGTTGGCCGGCGAATCGATGCGGTGGCGAAGGATTACCTAACATCGCTGGAGTCGGAGGCCACGCGCCTGTCGGTGATTGTTGGATCCTATCAAGAGGCCCAACGCCGAAAGGCTGAGAAGGAACGCCAAGCGGCGGCCAATGCACAGGCAGAGGCCATTGCGGAAATGAACACGAAGCAGGCTGAAGCCATTGCGAATGGAGATGAGGAGGCAGCAGACGCAGCACGTGCCGAGGCAGCGGATAAGATTGCCGCAAGCCAACTTGCCGCAATCAATTCTGAAGGACCAAGAGCAGAGGGGATTACCACTCGGACAAGCTGGAAATTTGAGGTGGTGGACATTGCCGCATTTTATTCAGCACTGCCAGAACTCTGTATTATTACGCCAAACAACGCTGCGATCCGTGCACTGATTAAGGTTGGGGTGGGGGCAAACATTCCCGGTCTTCGCGTCTGGCAGGAGGCAGCGGCCATCGTGCGGGTATCCGCTCCGGTGAAAGTGGAGGAATACGACTACTAATATGACCCTCGCTGAAATCCTTGCCAAGAAAGCGGCCAAAACCGGTGAGTCTCAACCAGCAGTCAGCGGCCTCAAGATTACGCCAGACAGCGAAAAGGTTGCCCTTGCTGCGAGCATCAAAGAAAGCCTTGATGCCTGCGCCCCAAAAGTCAAACCCCCGGCTCCTCGCGAGCTGGGGGCAATGACCCCAGGGGAGCGCATCCCAATGGATCATCCAAAAGAGGGGGCGCCACGGTCGGAGTGGGAGTGGTTCGACTCGATGCACTCCTTCAAAAGCGAAATGGGGATAGTGATCGAACCCGAGGGGCATCATGCGTGGGTAGCAGTGCAAGCATTCCAAAACAAACCTCCGATCCTTCTTTACCGCCTGCCAGTCCTAAACCGCAAACGGAGCGAAGCGGATCCATTTTAAGCGATGATGACCATGAACCTTACCGCATCGCGGGCGAACTCTGCGCAGCCGTCCGCATGGGATACCTCGAAGGGCCAGACGACCCCGAGGCGCGTTTCTTCGCCAAGGCCATCCAGCTCTTTCGGGGGCGAGTTGCCGAATACTGAGCCGCCGATAAAGCTTGCGCCAGGACAAGCGGCGGCGGTCGATCTTATCCAGTCGGGGGCGAATGTGTTTCTTTCCGGTATGGCAGGGACGGGGAAATCCACCGCTCTCCTGCAATACATTGGTCAGTCATTCTGTCGGGTGGATGTCTGTGCGACTACGGGGATCGCTGCGCTTAACCTCCAAGACCAATTTCGCAAGAATGCCGGCGTGGGGATCGCAGCGCATACGATCTATCGCTGGGCAGGCATGGCGCTGGGACCTGCGCCGGGTCAAAGGTTCGAGGATTACTTGGCATTCCTTCAAAAGAAGCCAATGCCGTTCTCGCGTCATTCGGCATTTGCTCGGGTGAAAGCGGCGGAATGCCTTGTCATCGATGAGATTTCCATGTTGCCGGGGCGGATTATTGACTATCTCGATTTCCATTGCCGCGCAATCCGCAAGACCGACCGACCATTCGGCGGCATCCAACTCGTGGCCGTGGGGGACTTCCTCCAACTCCCACCGGTGGCCAAGGATGGGAAATACGATTGGGCCTTTGCCTCCGAGGCATGGCGCGGGGCGGGATTCCGAAATGCCTACCTCACGCAGATTCACCGCCAAAAGGAACCGCTCTTTACCGAGGCGCTGAACAACTTCCGCGAGGGACGCATTTCCAAGGCGGTGGCGGATACGCTCTCAAGCCGGGTGAAGATGTTTGTCGACCGGCGCGTGGTGCGCCTGATGACTCACAACGCACAGGTGGACAAGTGGAATGCCTACCAGATCGGGGAGATCGAATCGCCCGAGGTGAGCTATGAAGCCGACTTCACCGGAGTCGAGCACGAGGCGGACTTTCTTGCCAAGAACTCGATCACCCCGACACACCTCACGATCAAGCGCGGGGCGCGCGTCATGGCGACATGCAACATGGAAGTGCCAGACGAGGAGGACAAAAGCCAGAAGCACACGGTGGTCAATGGCCTCTGCGGGACCGTGAAGGACATGGAGCCGGAGTCGGTGTGGGTGGCCTTTGACAATGGCGAGACGGTGAACATCCCCAAGCGGTCATCCCAATTCGACCCGCAGCGCGAGGATTCGGCGACCATGACACAAATCCCTCTTCGCCCTGCCTATGCGCTGACCATCCACAAGTCACAGGGCCTCACTCTCAACAGCGCCCATATTGACATCCGGGCCGCTCGTGAGCCTGGTCAAGCGTATGTGGCGCTTTCCCGCCTGCGGTCGATCGGTGGCCTTTACCTCAAGGACTGGATCAAGGGCGTCCATGTATCTGAAGCGGCAATCAACTTTTATAAAAACCTTAAATGAATACACTCAAGACAAATATCTCCCTTTTTTCCAACGCCTTTGCCGACGAACCGGACGAGGCGATTACGCTTGAGGCATTCTTTCAAGGCGTGAAGGCCGGCCGCTGGGGGCGCCAAGTGGACATCCTGCGCGAACACCTCAAGCGGGGGGACGAGCCACGCTACACGGCCAAGAAGCGCGACCTGCCAGCGGTCACGATTTCCTGCCATTGCCTTTCCCGCGAGCGCGACCTGTCTCCCGAGGCGAAGGCGATCACGCACAGCGGCTGGCTTCAGGCGGACTTTGACCTGAAGGACAACCCGCTACTTGCCGATGACTCCGTGGTGCAAGCCAAGCGGGCTGAACTTCTCGCTGATCCGTATGTGGGTGCTGTCTTTGTTGGACCATCCGGCCAAGGACTCAAGGCCGTGGTATCAATTGATACCGAAAAGCACAAGGATTCATGGTTTGCCGCTGAACTACATTTCCGTGAGAAGCACAGGCTGACTCTAGACAAGGCAACGAAAGACCCGATGCGCCTTTGCTTTGTTTCCTACGACCCCGACATGGAGACCTCGGATATTTACCAGACAATCCCCGTGCCGGACAAAATGCCTGAGCCTGAGGTGTGGCGGCCACCTGTCGAAACAACATCGGCAGATATTGCCGAGATGCTGCGCTACATCCCACCGCGCCCGGACTACGACACATGGCTGAAGATTGCTTCAGCAGTGTGGAGCGTATTGCCGATGCTTGACGGTGCTCGAATCCTCCACCAATGGTCTCCAGAAGAGAAAGATGGCGAATACGCATCAAAGCACAAGGCCCGGCTTAAGCAAGTAGGCGTCGGCACACTGGCACATATTGCCAGTGAACATGGATTTGATGCTCGGGCTGCATGGAAACGCAAGCGCTGGGCAGGCCAGATCCGTTTTGCGGACTCTACATCTGGACCAGGACAAGGGGAAGATCCCCTGGCTAACGGGGAGGTCTCAGCTATTCCGACAGAAATCTCTCGTGAGAGAATCATGGTGGCTTTTGCCCAAGCTCACAAAGGAGACGCCCGGCTATGGGCTGAACTACGAAAGGGCCTGCGTGTGTGGAATATCCACGCCAAAACTTGGATGGTCTACGAAGATGGCCTATGGCGCCGTGACACAGGGAACTCAACGATCCTCGATATTTCCGACACTCTCACAGATGTCTACCAACGCCTGTCTGACTCCGTCCGTGCCGAAATGAAAGCGCACCCTTGCGACGATGAGAAGAAAGACCCGCGCATCAAGGAAATCAGGGGCCTCGAGGACCGATGTCACAAACTCTGCCATTCCGAATACCTTGGATCCGTGGAGCGCATTGCCAAGTCGGAAATGAACCTTCCCGCTACGGCCTTTGATGCAAACCCAGAAATCCTTGTTGTTCTGAACGGCACATTAGATTTCAGCGAGGGCATTTTCCGTGGTCATCGAGCCTCGGATTACACCACGACCCGCTCGCCGATCAACTTTGACATCTCTGAGCAGTGCCCAAAGTGGGATGCCTTCCTCAAGCGGTTCATCCCGGATGTCGAGACGCGGGTCTACCTAGCGCGAGCCTTTGGCTATTCGCTGACCGGCCGCGTCCATCACGACGCCCTCTTTTTTGCCTACGGCAAGGGCGCTAATGGCAAATCCACACTTTTTGGCGTGCTCAAAATCCTCCTCGGCGATCTCATGACCACGGTCCCGATAGCCGCTCTCCTCGCTGCCAAGTCGGATAACAACTTCGATTATTACAAGGCGTCTATGGAGGGAAAGCGGGTGGTCCTCACCGACGAAATCCCCGAGGGGCGGAAATTAGCCGACAGCCAGGTTAAAGCGATTACCGGCGGCGATGCCATCAATGCCCGCCGGCCATTCGAGCAGCCCTACGCCTTTTTCCCGACTCATAAGCTCTGGCTCATGGGCAACCACAAGCCCGACATCCAAGGCACAGACGAGGGAATATGGAGACGCGTCCACATTTTACCCTTTACCCACACGATCCCTGAGAGTGAACGGCGCGAGCGCCACGAAATCCTTGCTGAGTTTGAGGCAGAGGCTGCTGGCATCCTTAACTGGGCAATCCGTGGTCTACTTGAAAGCCGAGACATTGGTCTGAAGCCGCCGCCTCAAGTGGTAGAAGCGACAAGAAACTATCGGGAAGAAAACGATCAATTCGGCGCATTCCTGCTGGAATGCACGGAAAAGGACATCACCGGGCGCTGCGGTATCGGTTCGTTGGCGAAAACCTACGCGATCTGGTGCGACCAAAACGGAGAGCCTCCACGCTACCGAGGGACCCGCCAACTCCGAAAAGTGATGTCCGAACGGGGCTACCACATCGAGCCGGATAGGAACGACCACCCGACGATTCACGGAATCAAACTCAAGCTGGAGGAGAAGAAAGATGTCTTTGGATTATCCGCTTGAATCAGAAGGAATCTTCCAACTCCCCGCAAATCCCGCGCGGGGAATGCGGGGTTTTATTACAATCTTTTTTCTTGAAGTGCCCAAAAAGTCACTTTTGAGGGCTAAAACTGCGGGAAATGCGGGATTGGAGGGATGGTTCATATTAAATGTTAGGAAAGGTATTTCCATTATCTCTTATTCCCAGCAGTTGGTTTGCACCCCCCCTCATTTCCCGCAAATCCCGCAGTCCCGTTTTTTTTAACCTCCACCTGCAAATACAAACCCTATGAAACTCTACATCGGCATAGACCCCGGACAAAACGGCGGCATCGCCTTCATCCCAACCACCGGACCCGCATGGGCGCACAAAATGCCAGAGACGGACCGCGACATCCTCGACCTCCTGCGAGACAGCGTTTGCATGGCCGAACCCATCGCCGCCCTCGAGCTCGTCCACTCAAGCCCACAAATGGGCGTGAAGTCGGCCTTTACCTTTGGCCACGGATACGGAGGCCTCGAAATGGCCCTTGTAGCCCTTGCGATCCCTTTTCGCCACATCCGCCCTCAAGCGTGGCAAAAAGCCTTAGGCTGCCTCACCAAGGGCGACAAGAACGTATCCAAGCGCCGAGCCCAAGAGTTATTCCCAAAGATCAAGGTGACGCACGCCATAGCCGACGCCCTCCTCATTGCCGAGTTCAACCGCCTCACCCACCAATGAGGACGAAACGCTACAAGCCCGGCAAGTGGGAAGAAATCGCCCAACCCCAAGACCTCGCCGCTGAACCGGTAGAGCAGACACCGGAGGAAAATGAGCGCCTGCTATTGCATTACTACCGCAAACTTCTCAACGCCATGATTTGGCAGGCCGTGGACGATGTCAGCAATGAGAGCGTTTATGCCCAATACAGCAACGCCAGAGACGCAGACATGAACATCACCACCGCCGCGCACTTCCTTCGCTCCACATTCTTTCCGAAACTATGCGAGGCCATGCCGATCAAACTGCCAGCGCAAGCCATCATCGCAGAAGCATTTAAACCACGAAAAAACAATTTGACCGACAGGAAAAAGCCCGCAACCTCAAAGCCAGTAACCTCAACGCCATGAACAACCCACCACCCGGATCTTATTGCACGGACATGGCCGCCGAAATCGATACGCCGCAAGAAACCCTGGCCGATGAGCTGGGGATTTCACTCAAGGCCGCCGGCATGGTTATGGCTTACGTCGATGCAGAGGTCCGCAAGAGCCAAGCCCTCATCCTCGGCAGCAGCATTGCCCTAATCCTTAAAGCATCGAACCTCCGGGCCATGGCTCACGCTATCGCATTTGCATACGGTCTCGACCAACTCAACGGTGCAAAATCCCAAGCCGAGGTGGCCCGCGAAATAGGCGTCAGCCGTGCTCTACTCAGCCATTACACGCTCGGCGTCCGCGATATCATCTACGGCAAACATAGTTCATTCGAATGCACCAAGTTCCGTAAGAGCCAAGCCAGCCGCGCAACATTCAAGGCCAAGGCGACATCAGCATTTCTCGAAGCAAAAAAAGCAGCACAGCAAAGATACAAAGCAGCCACTAAAATAACAAAACCATGAAACTCATAGACCTATCATTCGTCACCTTAACGACGCTCACCATACCACCCGAAACAAACCAAGATGGTTGGAAGCATCTTCA